>Ga0181520_10003016_pt1 | contig 30239 bp, 24 predicted proteins | sample PEATcosm2014_Bin_29_FD_132451 | JGI IMG/M metagenome (GOLD analysis project Ga0181520, IMG submission 132451) | Peatland microbial communities from MTU Mesocosm Facility, Houghton, MI, USA - PEATcosm2014_Bin02_30_metaG | ecosystem: Environmental > Terrestrial > Soil > Wetlands > Peat | place...
TCCCGATGAGGGGCTGCGGGTTTTCCGCGATTGGTCCCCCGACCTGGTGATCACGGACCTGATGATGCCCACCATGAGCGGCGTCGAGGTGTGCCGGATGATCCGCACGCGAAGCACAACGCCTGTTCTGGTTTTGTCGGTTCGCGAGCACGAGCGATCGAAGGTGGAGGCGCTTGATGCGGGCGCGGACGATTATGTGACCAAGCCGTTCAGCATTCAGGAGCTTCTGGCTCGTGTAAGAGCACATCTGCGCCGCGCGCCGGAGCGGACCACGGCGGCCCTGGAAGCGGGCGACTTTGTGATCGACACGCAGGCGCACACGGTTACCGTCCAAGGCAAGCCAATCCACCTTACGCCCAAGGAATTCGATTTGCTGCTGCACCTGGCCCGCAATGCAGGCAAGGTGATGACGCATCGCGCGCTGCTGACGGTTGTCTGGGGCGCGCAATCGGCGCATCAACCGGAGTATCTCCGCGTCTTCGTCGGCCAGTTGCGCAAGAAGCTTGAGGGCGAAACCGGCCGCCAATACATCCAAACCGAGCCCTGGGTGGGTTACCGCTTCGTCCCGGAGGGCTGGAGCGGCAACAAAGAGTAACGCGGGCCGCTCGTCTCGCATTGCGAGTTCCACAGTTGCCGCTTGCTAATTTGCAGGGATTTCCCGCCATCGCGAAAACAATCCTTACGAAATCTTTAGGATTTCTTTTTAATTCTCAAAGAAGACCAAGGGCAGAATCAATTCATGCCAGGCCGGTTTGGTTTGGTTCTGACTGAAACTGTGCGCCATGGGTCGCCGTGGAGCGCTTAGCAAATTCGATTGAAGCCGAATCTGGTTCCTTCATCGAGCGATTGACCGGCGCGGTCCGGATCGAAAAGGGGAGACCCCGCATGCAAGACGCACTGATGATGCTGTTCACCGTAGTCTTCTTCGCCGTGGCGTTTCTCTACGTCAAGGCATGCCAAAAGTTGAGGTAACCCATGCACATGAATTGGATCTCGGCAACCGGACTCATCCTCTCAATTCTCCTGATGGTTTATCTCACCGTCGCACTGCTATTCCCGGAGAAGTTCTGATATGTCCGCAAATGGCTGGCTGCAATTCGCCATCTACTCTGTCATTCTTCTCGCAACGGTTCGTCCGGTGGGCATCTACTTGACGCGAGTGCTGGAGGGAGAGCGCACCTGGCTCGATCCGGTGCTGCGCCCGTTCGAGCGGCTCATCTACAAGCTCTGCGGCGTGAAAGCCGACAAAGAGATGAACTGGCGCGAGTACACCTTCGCCATGCTCGGCTTTTCAGCCGTAGGACTGGTGCTCACCTACGTCATCGAACGGCTGCAATATTACCTGCCATGGAACCCGCAGCATCTCGCGGCGGTGGGGACCGATCTCGCTTTCAATACAGCCGCCAGCTTTACTACCAATACAAACTGGCAGTTCTATACGCCCGAGGCCACCATGAGCTATTTCTCAGAGATGGCCGGCCTGGCGACGCACAACTTCTGGTCGGCGGCGGCGGGCATCGTGGTGGCGGTGGCTCTGATTCGCGGCATCAAGCGGACCAGTTCCGCGACGATTGGCAACTTCTGGGTCGATATGACGCGGACGCTGCTTTATATCTTGGCGCCGGCTTGCATCGTTTACGCGTTGCTGCTGGTGTGGCAGGGCGTCCCGCAAAACCTGAGCAACTACACTGTCGCCCAGACACTCGAGCAGCCCTCCCAAACGCAAACCATCGGGCAGGGGCCTGTGGCTTCGCAGGAAGCCATCAAAATGCTGGGCACGAACGGCGGCGGCTTTTTCAATGCCAACAGCGCCCACCCTTACGAGAACCCGACCCCGTTCTCGAACTACATCGAGATTTTTTCCATCTTCGTCATCGGCGCTGGCCTCACCTATACCCTGGGCCGCATGACCGGCTCACGCGGGCACGGCTGGGCAGTGTGCGGGGCAATGTATGTGCTATTCGCGGCAGGCTTCGCGGTATGCTACTGGGCTGAGGCGCATCCCTACAACTTGATTCATGGCGCCCAACAGACCCGCACTGCAACCGCGCCCGGCGGGAACATGGAGGGCAAGGAGGTCCGCAACGGCATCGCCGAGAGCGCGCTCTTCGCCACGATTACCACCGACGCCAGTTGCGGCGCGGTCAATGGCATGCACGACAGTTTCACTCCGCTCGGCGGCATGATTCCGCTGGCCAACATCATGCTCGGCGAGGTGGTCTTCGGCGGAGTAGGCGCCGGCATGTACGGCATGTTGATTTACGTTGTGATCGCGGTCTTCATCGCCGGACTCATGGTCGGTCGAACACCGGAGTACCTGGGCAAGAAGATCGAGTCCTACGACGTTAAGATGGCCATGCTTTATGCGCTCATCTTCCCGCTGATCATTCTTACCTTCGCGGCGATCTTTGTGCTCATTCCGCAGGGCCTGTCGGTGACCAACAATCCGGGACCGCATGGTTTCAGCGAGATTCTCTACTCCTTTGTCTCGGGCGCGGGCAACAACGGCTCCGCTTTCGCGGGCCTTGGCACGAACTGGTGGTACAACATCGCGATGGGTTGGGACATGCTCATCGGCAGATTCCTCATGATGATTCCGGCGCTGGCCCTGGCCGGCAATCTGGCACAGAAAAAGAGCGTGCCGCCGTCGCCCGGAACATTCCCGGTGAATACGCCGCTGTTTGCCATCCTGCTGGTTGGCGTGGTGTTGATCATCGGCGCGCTCACTTTCTTCCCGGCGCTGAGCCTGGGACCGATCCTGGAACACCTGCTGTTGCAGACAGGGAAGGTTTTCTAACCGAATTCGTACCTTAGCTGAACGAGGCAAAACGGACCGACATGGCTGAAAAAACGAGTCTCTGGAACACGCAGATCATGGCCCAGGCAACGCTGGACAGCTTTCGCAAGCTCGATCCCCGTTGGATGGTCAAGAACCCGGTGATGTTCGTGGTCGAGGTGGGCAGCGTTCTCACGTCGGTCCTGCTCATTGAGAACTACCGCCATCACCCCGAGGCCTTCGCCTTCAACCTGCAGATCACGCTCTGGCTGTGGTTCACTGTGCTCTTTGCCAACTTTGCCGAGGCCATGGCGGAGGGTCGTGGCAAAGCCCAGGCGGACACGCTGCGCAAGGCCAAGGGCGAGACGGTCGCCAAGCGCTACAAGGCTGACGGCAGCTTTGAAGACGTCGTGAGCGGCGCTCTTCGCGCCGGAGACGTGATCTACGTCGAAGCCAACCACTACATCGCCGGCGACGGCGAAGTCATCGAGGGTGTGGCTTCGGTGGACGAATCGGCTATCACGGGTGAATCGGCTCCGGTGATTCGCGAGGCCGGCGGAGACCGCTCGGCCGTGACCGGCGGTACGAAGGTTCTGTCGGACTGGATCAAGGTCAAAATCACATCGAATCCCGGTGAAACGTTTCTCGATCGCATGATCGCGCTGGTCGAAGGCGCCACGCGGCAGAAGACTCCCAACGAGATTGCGCTTAGCATTCTACTTTCCGGCCTGACCATTATCTTTCTGCTGGCCGTGGTTACGCTGCAGCCGTTCGCAATCTACTCGAGCGCTCCGCAGACGGTATTCGTGCTGGTGTCGCTGCTGGTCTGTCTCATTCCCACCACCATCGGCGGATTGCTCTCGGCAATCGGCATCGCCGGCATGGACCGGCTGGTGCAGTACAACGTGCTGGCTATGAGCGGGCGCGCCGTGGAAGCTGCCGGCGACGTGAACACTCTGCTGCTCGACAAGACCGGCACGATCACGCTCGGCAACCGGCAGGCAACGGAATTCATGACCGCGCCGGATGTGAGCCAGGAGCGGCTGGCAAACGCTGCGCAGCTTGCCTCGCTTTCCGACGAGACTCCCGAAGGCCGCTCGATCGTTGTGCTGGCCAAGGAGAAGTACAACCTGCGCGGGCGCGACCTGGCCGGGATTCACGCCGAGTTCGTTCCGTTTACCGCGCAGACCCGAATGAGCGGCGTAAATCTGCCTGGCACGCGCATCCGCAAAGGCTCTGTCGACGCGATCGCGCGCTTCCTCGAAGAGCAGGGCTCCTCATTGCCGCAGAAGGTTCGCGAACATGTGGAGGAGATTGCGCGCGCCGGCGGCACGCCGCTGGTGGTGGCTGAGAATTCAACCGCGCTCGGCGTCATTTATCTGAAGGATATCGTAAAAGGCGGCCTCAAGGATCGCCTGGCACGGCTGCGCGCGATGGGCATCCGCACCATCATGATCACCGGCGACAATCCGTTGACCGCCGCGGTGATCGCGCGCGAGGCCGGCGTGGACGACTTTCTTGCCGAAGCCAAGCCCAAAGACAAGATGGACCTGATCAAGAGCGAGCAGGGCAAGGGCAAGCTGGTGGCGATGACGGGCGACGGCACCAACGACGCGCCCGCGCTGGCGCAGGCCGATGTGGGCGTGGCCATGAACTCTGGCACGCAGGCCGCAAAGGAAGCGGGCAACATGGTGGATCTCGACTCCAATCCCACCAAGCTGATCGAGATTGTGGAGATCGGCAAACAGTTGCTGATGACGCGCGGCGCGCTGACCACATTCTCGATCGCCAACGACGTGGCCAAGTATTTCGCGATCATTCCCGCAATGTTCGCCGGAGTCTTCCCGGTGCTGGAGGCGCTGAACATCATGAAGCTGCACTCGCCGCATTCAGCAATCCTTGCCGCCGTCATCTTCAACGCGGTGATTATCGTGGCGCTGATTCCGCTGGCGCTGAAAGGCGTGAAGTACGAACCCAAGGCTGCCGATGTGCTGTTGCGCAACAACCTGCTCATCTATGGTGTCGGCGGCATCATCATTCCATTCATCGGCATCAAGGCCATCGATCTGTGCCTGGTGGCGCTGCATCTGGCGTAAGCGCGGGCTTAAGTAAAGGAGATTGAACGTGAATTCAGCTTCGACAATTGACGAAGAGCTTGGAACCCGCGAAGGGCATCACGTATCGCATGTGCAGGAGTCCACGGTCAAACATTCGCTGTGGGGCACTTCGATTCGATTTACGCTCGTGACCGCGGTGATCTTCGGCCTGGGCTATCCGCTGCTGATGACGGGGCTGGCCAAAGTCCTGTTTCCGCGCCAGGCTGCCGGAAGCCTGATCGTGCGCAACGGGCAGGTGATTGGCTCCGAGCTCATCGCGCAGAGCTTCAGGACCGACCGCTACTTTCATCCGCGTCCTTCGGCCGCGGGCAACGGCTACGATGGCACCTCTTCCGGCGGCACAAATCTTGCGCAGTCCAACGCCAAGCTGCCGCCGCGCATGCAGGCCGACATCGACAAGCTGGCGGCTGAGAATCCAGGCAAGCCCGTGCCGATCGATGCGGTGACCTATTCCGCTTCTGGGCTTGATCCCGACATTACGCCGGACAACGCGTACTTCCAGGCGCCGCGCATTGCGAAGTCACGCGGGCTGACAGAAGCGGCTGTTCGCAGCCTGGTCGATGCGCAGATTAAGGGGCGGACGCTCGGATTCATCGGCGAGCCGCGCGTGAACGTGCTGGATCTGAATCTCGCGCTCGACGGCGCAACGAAATAGTTCTTTGGCAGCGGCTCCCCAAAGCCAATTTCGGCGGGATAGGCTAACCGGCCCCTCCCGCTTTTCTTTTGTGCGGGGACTTCATGCGATGTGCTGTGAGGAGTTTTTCGGACGGGAGAAGGAATCAAGTCCAGGCTAGAATGTTCTGCGGCCTTCGAGCGCTCGCGCCATCGTCACCTCATCGGCGTATTCGATGTCGCTGCCAGCCGGAACGCCCGTTGCGATGCGTGTAATTCGCACCGGAAAGTTTCGCAACGCGCCCGCGAGCCAGTCGGCCGTAGCTTCGCCCTCGAGTGTGGGGCTGGTCGCCAGAATCACTTCGTCCACTTCGCCACGTTCCGCGCGACCGACGAGAGTCTTCGCGCGCAACTGGTCCGGTCCAACGCCATGCAGCGGAGAGAGCGTCCCATGCAGCACGTGGTAGACGCCCTGGTACGATTGCGATCGCTCGACTGCGGCGATGTTGGTCGGCTCTTCGACCACGCACACCAGGCGCTGGTTTCGCGTAGGGCTGGCGCAGTAGGCGCAAGGATCGATGTCGGTGACGTTGTTGCAGACGGAACAGAGCCGCAGTCTGGCCTTGAGCCCGCGGACGGCCTCGGCTAGCGCGTTGGCGTCGTCGTCGCTTGAGCGCAGAATGTGGAAGGCGTAACGCTGCGCGCTCTTGGTGCCCACTCCGGGCAGCTTCTTTAATTCCTCAATGAGCCGGGCCATCGGCTCCGCATAGCGTGACAAATCAGGCCTCCCTAAGCTTGCGTCCCGCGCGGTGCTTTTTCCGGGATCGGCCTTCGCATTCTTACGAGCCAAACCCCGGAAGCTTGAGCCCGCCCAACATTCCCTGCACGCTCGACTTGATGGCCTCATCCGCCTTGCGGCCGGCTTCGTTCACAGCCGCCACAATCAGGTCCTCGAGCATCTCCACGTCGGCCTGGCCGCCGCTCAGGCTGACCACTGCCGAGGGGTCGACGTGAATCTTGAGCAGTTCCTTCTTGCCGTTCATGGTCGCGGTCACTGCACCGCCGCCGCTCGATGCTTCCACTACGGTCTCGCCGAGCTTGCGCTGAACCTCCTCCTGCATCTGGTTGGCTTGCGAAAGCATCTCCGAGATTTTGAGCGGATTGATCATTCGCCATTCTCCTCTTCGCGCGCCAATCACTTCTGCCTGAGGTCGACTACGCTGCGCACCTCGGCGTTGAAGATCTCCTGCGCCCGCTTCACCAATGGATGCGCGAGCGCCGACTCCTGCACGCTGCCGGCGGCCACAACCTGCGGCGCGGCCACTGCCGCTGCCGCTTCAGAGTTGCCCGTCACGAGAAAGCGTGCAGGCGCGCCCAGCCGTTGCAACTCGAGCCGAATAAGCTTTTCCGCCGCAGCGTTCACCGTGAGGCTGAGCATCTTTTTGCCCATGCCGGGCACCGCAACGCGCACGGCAGCACCGTCGAGCACCCACTCCCCTGAGCCAAGCAGTTGTGCGGCGGAACTGTGCCCGGCCGTGGCAAGCGCGGCTACGATCACTTCGCGCACGTGCTCGACGGCCAGACCATTGGTTTCGGGCGCCTTGGCCAGAGCGCCCTCGGTGAGAGTTGCGGACGACGCGTACCCGGATGGCTGGCTGGCAACGACAGGGAAGGGCGTTGCCTTTCGGTACATGGATTCACTTGTCCTTATGGACGAATGGATTACAGACGAATCCTCAACCGCTTTCTCTGTTTTCAACTCCGCGCTTCGCGATGCAACTGGTCCGCCGGTCCACAAGCTTTTCTCCTGTACGCCGGCGCCGGATGATGGCGTTGCGACCGAAGCCGGCCTTGAAGCGCTGCCGCTGGTTCGCTGTGGGCCGGGCACTGAACCGGGCACTGTGCTCTGGCGCGAGGCAGCTCCGCCGGACATGCCGCTGAGCAGTTCCTCGATGGGCAGCAGCCGCTGCGCGTGAATCAACTTCAGCAGACCAAGCTCCAGGTGGAGGCGCTGCTCCTGGCGATAGTTCAGGTCGTCGAAGGTGCGCAGCACGATTTGCAGATTGCGCGTGAGCTCTTCCTCGGTGAACAGCAGCGCCGTGCGCGCTGCGCGAGCGCGTTCGTCCGCGGAGATTTGCAGCAACTCGGTTTGCTCGCCGCCCAGTTTCGCCATCAGCGCGTTGCGCAGGTAGCGGACCATTTGTCGCGCCAGCGCGAGCGGGCTGTGCCCGGCATTGACCAGCGTGTTGATCTCTTCCATCAGCGCAGCGCTTTGGCCGGCGGCCACGGCTTCCATCAGCCGCTCGAAGACCGTGTTCGGCACCGCGCCCATCAGCTCGCGAATCTGCTCCGCCGAGAGAGCGGGACGGCCGTCCCCATTGACGATTTTGAGCGGAGCCGAAGCGATCGCCTGATCCATGATGGAGAGCGCGTCGCGCATCGATCCGTCGCCGGCCTCGGCCACGAGAGCCAGCGCATCGTCTTCGGCCGCTACCTGCTCCTCGGCCGCGATCATCTTCAACTGGGCAAGAATGTCGTCAAACTTGACCGCGTGAAAGCTGAAGTGCTGGCAGCGCGAGCGGATGGTCTGGGGAATGTTTTCGGGCTCGGTGGTGGCCATCATGAAGATGACATGCGCCGGCGGTTCCTCGAGCGTTTTGAGCAGCGCGTTGAAGGCGGCTTCGGTGATTTGGTGCGCTTCGTCGAGGATGTAGATTTTGTAGCGGTCGCGTGAAGGCGCGTAGCGCGCCGCATCGCGCAGCTCGCGAATCTCGTCGATGCCGCGATTGGTGGCCGCATCGATCTCGATCACGTCTACAGCGTTGCCCTGGCGAATTTCGATGCATGCGTCGCAGGTACCGCAAGGCTCCTGCGTGGGGCGCTCGAGCGAACCTACCTGAGTGCGGCAGTTCAGGGCCATGGCCAGAATGCGAGCGATGGTTGTTTTGCCGATGCCGCGATGGCCGGAGAATATATAGCCGTGTGCAATGCGATTCTGCTCAAGCGCATTGAGCAGCGTGTGCGTCACATGGTCCTGGCCGGCCACGTCGGAAAAGCGCTGCGGACGGTATTTTCTGGCCAGAACCTGGTAGCCCATCGGCGGTGAGACTCCTGAATGGCCGCCTGGGGAAACGAGCAGCCTAGAGTGATTCTATCGGTTCAGGGTGGGGCTCTGCGGGGTGGAAATCCACGCGTGACAACGTCGGCGCGCCGCTCCGCCAGACGGCCTCTTCTCGTTACCATCGGCCGTTTGCCGAGTCCAAAGGAACAGTTGCCGCTTGGGCCGCGGAAACGCTAGCGCGGATGAAATCTTCCCCGCAAATGTGCGATTCTTTACCTGGATGCGAATTGTCCGCAGATTTCGACGGCTAACGCCCAGGCTTGGGCCGCATCGCATTCAGCGATCGAATTGCGCACAAGAGTCGAGGGGAACCGCGGTGAAGTGCGGAATAGGAGTAGCGCTCGCACTGGCTTGCGTGGTCGCAGCCGCGCCCTGGCTCTCGGCGCAGGCGCCGGACAAGAGTGGTACCTCCGGCGGCGGCCAAAGCCAGCCGGCAGCGGGCGGGCAGAGCCCAGCGCAGCAGCCCACCCAAGCGAAGCCGCCGACCAATGCCAACCCGTTTCCCGAGGACACCGATTCGGTTCCGGTGATGCCCACGCGAATTTCGCCCGATCTGACGCCGGGAGCCGGTGGCGAATCCCGCAGCGGGTTCATTCCCATTCCCGATGAGGACGGCGATCCAATGCGCAGTCCGGAAGATGCGGCTGAAGCCGCCGAGTCGAGCGACAGCGGGTCGAGCTCGAGCCTCTCGGGGCTGGGCAATCTGCCTTCGCCGGACGATGACGCCGCACAACCCGGAAAGCACAAAAAGAAGGAAGAGCAGGTGGTGCCGGAGCACCATGAGACCGCGGCCGAAGACGAGAATGTCGGCAGCTACTATCTCTCGAACAAGGATTGGAAGGGAGCATTGTCGCGATTTCAATCCGCGCTGGTTCTCGATCCTTACAATCCGGATGTGTATTGGGGCCTGGCCGAAGCCGAGCGCCATTTGGGTGACTTTGCCGACGCCCGCGACAACTATAAGAAGGTGATGGAGTACGACCCCGGAAGCCGTCATGCCAAGGAATCAGGCAAGGCCCTGCAGGATCCAGAGATCGCAAATGCGAAGCCGGCTTCATCCGTGCAGCCGGCGCAGCAGCCCGCGCAGTAAGGGCCGCTGAGGGTACCTTAAAAGCCGGCCCAGCGCCGATAGGCGTCGATGATTCGCTCGCCCCACAAACTACTGACGATTCCACCCACACAAAGAAACGTGCCCAGCGGCAGCTTGATTTGCGCCCAGCCTTCTTTGTTTTCGCGTGTGGAAGGCAGGACAAGCAAGACCAGCGCGGCGATTGCACCCAGCACCGCGCCCAGGCCAAAGGCGAGCAGCGCACCAGGCAGTCCGAGCCACGCGGCCAGCATCGCCATTAGCTTGGCGTCACCGAGGCCAATGCCCTCGCGCCGCCGGATCAGCCAGTAGATCCAGCGGATGAGCAGGATGAGACCGGCGGCGGCGAGAATAGCGAGCAATCGCTGCCAGACGATGTCCCACATGAAACGGCTTCGCAATCCAAGTGCTCCGTAGAATGCGAATACGCGTTTGGAGCTTACTGCGGCATACAGGAGCGTGGTCGCGAAGCCGATCAAGATGCCCGGGATCGTGACTTTGTCTGGGAGCCAAAGATTCTCGAAATCCAGAATCGATAGCGCAACCAGTAACCAGAGCAGAATCATCTGCGAAAGTCCGTAGATTGCCACTGCCAAAAGGAGATCGGAGGGTACAAGACCGGTGGCGCTAGTGAGACCGCGCCACGCAACCGTCGCCCACAGCGCCCCCACCGCCAGCTCCACAAGCGGATACCGCCAGCCAATCCACGCGCGGCAGCTGTGGCAGCGCCCGCGAAGGAACAGCCAACTCGCCAGCGGCACATTCTCCCACCACGCCAGCCTTCGTTCGCAGCTTCGGCAATGCGAGCGCGGATGGACAATGCTCTCGCCCGTGGGCCAGCGGCTCAGGCACACGTTCAGGAAGCTGCCGAAGGCCAGCCCGACAAGACCAGCGAAAATGGTTCCGAGCGCGCGGATCATTGAAGAGATTGAGTATACGGCTCTGGTGTCTGCTGCGTAAGACGCACGGATCGCTGCTGCCGCTCCCAAAAGGTAAAATGGAGATGGATGGATCTGCCGCCAGAGAGCCCCAGCGCGAAGGATCCCACGCCGCAAACCACCTCCGATCCGGCGCGGGCGGCGGCATTGTTTGAGCAGTCTGTGGCCATCATGGCTCGGCTTCGCGCTCCCGGCGGCTGTCCGTGGGACCGCGAGCAGTCCTTCGACTCCATTCGCAAGTACACCCTTGAAGAGACCTACGAGGTCTTCGACGCCATCGAGCGCCGCGACTTCGACCACTTGTCTGAGGAGCTCGGCGATCTGCTTTTGCAGGTTCTGTTTTATGCGGAGATGGCGGCCAACGAGGGCCGTTTCACCATTGCCGATGTTCTCGATCACCTAAATCGCAAGCTGATTCGCCGCCATCCCCACGTCTTCGGCGACGAGGCTTCGCGCGCTGCGGGCAACAACGCCGACGTAGACGTGGCTGCGGCGGATACCGCGGCGGGCGTGCTGCGCAACTGGGAAGAAATCAAAGCGGCAGAGAAGGGGGCGTCGGAAAAGGCATTGCGTGCAGCAGATGCGCCTTCGGCGCAAGCGCAGCCGGTGTCGCGGCTGGACGGTGTTCTTCGCGCGATACCCGCGCTGGCTGAAGCCTCCAAGCTTGGCGCCAAGGCACAGAAATCCGGTTTCGATTGGCCGAGCTGGCGCGAGCTGCTGCCGAAAGTCGCCGAAGAAGCGGCGGAATTGACCGCAGAAGCCGAATCAGACGACCCGGCGCGTAAACCCGCTGTAGAGGCCGAGCTTGGCGACCTGCTTTTTACCATTGTGAATCTCGGCCGCCACCTGGGCGTGGATGCAGAGATGGCTCTGCGCAACTGCAATCTGCGTTTCCGCCAGCGCTTCAATGAGATGGAACGGGCCTCGCCGCGCCCGCTCGAGGATCTATCGCCGCCGGAACTGGAAGCGCTCTGGGTCGAGGCAAAGAAGAAGCTGGCGAACGGCACGGCGCCCGGCCAGGACGATTTGGCGCGAGAAGCAAAACAGGCGGCGCGGCCATGATCGAGATTCGTTCGTGCGACGGATTTGAGGAGTTGGAAGCCTGCGTCCAGCTCCAGATCGAGACCTGGGGCTACGACGAGAACGACGTCATTCCGCGCAAAACCTTTCTGCTCGCGACAAAGATCGGTGGCCAGGTGATTGGCGCATTTGAAAGCGAATCAGGCGCAAAATCCGCTGAAAAATTGGTCGGTTTCGCCATGTCTTTGCCGGGGATCAAGCGAACCCAAAATGGACCGCAGCCTTACCTTCACTCGCACATGCTTGCTGTGCGCCTCTCCCACCGCAATCGCGGCCTTGGCGCGCAACTCAAATGGGAGCAACGGCGCGAGGCACTTTCTCGCGGCATCCGCCACATGGAGTGGACCTTCGATCCCCTGCAGATCACCAATGCTTTCCTCAATATCCACAGGCTGGGCGCCATCTCCAGCGACTATCGCGTGGATTTCTATGGTGTATCCTCTTCTCGACTGCAGGGTGGGCTCCCGACCGACCGCCTTTTGGCCGAATGGGAGCTGGATTCCCCAAGAGTGGAGGCAATCCTTGCTCGACGCCCGGCAGCCGTACAGAACATTCAAGATCGAATACTGGTGCCAGCTCCAATCGACCGATGGAAGCCCAGCGAAGAAAGTCGCCAACAGGCACTCGCTGTCCAGCTAGAGAATCGGCAGAAGTTTCAGGCAGCATTTTTGCGGGGACTCGCGGTCCTTGGTTTCTCTCGCGATGCGGAAGGAAACGGAGTCTTCGAACTGGGTCCCCTAACCCAGACGGAATCGAGTCATGGTTCTGGCTTTTCTAAGGAATGTAAAACTTTATGAGAATTGATGCGATTATTCTGCGTGAGCTGCATATGCCGCTGGTGCGTCCGTTTGAGACCAGCTTTGGAGTTACCCGCAATCGGAGAATCGTTCTCGCCGAGGTCCAGTCGGAAGGGCTGAGCGGCTGGGGCGAGTGTACAGCCGGCGAGCGCCCGTTCTTCTCCAGCGAATCGACTGACTCGGCCTGGCAGGTCCTTGTTCAGGAGCTCGCGCCCATGCTGGCGGCCGAATCGCCCGAGCACGGCGGCGATTGCCCGGGCATCTTCCGTGCTGTGCGTGGCAACCCGATGGCCAAGGCGGCTCTTGAAAACGCCATCTGGGACCTGGAAGCGCAGCGCGAAGGCGTTTCGCTTTCCCGTTTGCTGGGCGGCGTGCGCGACAGCATCATCTGCGGCGTCTCCATTGGCATCCAGCCCTCGATTCACGAGTTGCTCGTAATCATCGAGCGCGAGTTGGCCGCCGGCTATCAGCGCATTAAGCTCAAGTGCAAACCGGGCTGGGATGTGGACGTCTTTGAGAAGGTGCGCAGCCGCTGGCCCGGCATCTTGCTCAGTTGCGACGCTAACTCGGCTTATCGTCTGCGCGATGAAGACCACATCGCCTCTTTCGATGCCTTTGATCTGCTGATGATCGAGCAGCCCCTCTGGCACGACGATTTCTATTTCCACTCCGTGCTGCAAAAGCGGATCAATACGCCTATCTGCCTCGACGAATCCATCCGCAACCGGCGCGATGCGCTGGCAGCAATTGAGATGGAGTCATGCAGGATCATCAACGTCAAGCTGGGCCGCGTAGGCGGCTTCTCCGAAGCCATCGCGGTGCACAACGCGGGCATGGAGCGGGGCATTCCCCTCTGGTGCGGCGGAATGCTCGAGTCCGGCGTGGGCCGCGCACATAACATTGCGCTTTCCACTCTCGAGGGCTTTACGCTACCCGGCGATGTGTCTGCCTCGGCGCGGTACTTTGCCGACGACATCATTGAACCCGGTGTCACGGTCTCCGCCGAAGGCGAGATTGCGATTCCCGACACTCCCGGCCGCGGCTACGAGGTGCGCACAGATCTCATCGATCGCCTGACTGCGCGTAAGGAAACCATTCGCGAGATGGCGCTGGTCGCGTAGGCTGCTTGTTCTAACCCGAATTCATCTGTGGAGGCACGGCCGCTTCGCCGGTCATGCCGCGCCTTCCTTAGAAAACTCATTGCCGGTCTTCGAATCCGCTTTCTGTCCGGAACTCCTCCCGCTCCACTCGCGTATTCCCAATTCGGCGAACTGACTTCGCAGGCGGAAAAACGTCTAAAACTCGAAAACTCAGCGTTGGCTTTGGGATGAGAAACCAATTGGCGTGACGGGACAGCAGGCTCGCTGAGATAAAATGCCGTTCTGCGTGACGAAGACGCATGCCGGCTACTGAACCAGGCGCACCTGAGCCCTACAATGTTTGGTGTTGGGTTTGATGTTGGTTCCAGATAACAAGAACGGTCCCACAAATTTGTTCGGAGGCAAACGAAATGAATCGACTTTTTCGCGCGGCAGGCCTTTTGTTGGCCGGCGCCATCGCGCTTGTTGGGCATGTTCCCGCCGCGCACGCCCAGGCTGCGGGTGCAACATCGAGCACCACAAATCAACCGGTCAAGCTGATCCCCGGATTCGACAAGGATCTCATCGATACTTCGGTCGATCCCTGCGTGGATTTCTGGCAGTACGCCTGCGGAAATTTCAACAAGCTCTATCCAATTCCGCCCGATAAGAGCGGTTATGGGCCGGGGGCCATTGTCTATGACTACACGCAGGACGTCTTGCATCAGATGCTGGACCGAGTCGCTTCACCTGGCGCCCAACACACCGCAAATGAGCAGAAGATCGGTGACTACTACGCGAGCTGCATGGACGAGGATGCAATTCATGCCCAGGGCCTGAAGCTGCTGCAGCCCGAGCTCGACAAAATCTCCGCTCTGACGGACAAGAAGCAGCTCACCGGTCTGCTGGCCCACTACCAGATGATCAACGTGAACGCGTTCTTCGGATACGGGGAAGAGCAGGACTTCAAAGACGCGCGAAAGCAGATTGCCGTGGTAGCTCAGGGGGGCCTCGGTTTGCCCGAGCGCGATTACTACTTCCGTACCGGCGATGCCGCGGAAAAAACCCGCAAGGATTATGTTGCGCACATTGCAAATATGCTTGGCCTGATGGGCGAGCCGGCAGACCAGGCCACCGCCGACGCGCAGAAGATTATGACTCTGGAGACCGCATTGGCCAAGGTGTCACTTGACATCACTTCCGCGCGCAATCCGAACAATGTCTATCACCCGATGACGGTGGCGAAGCTGGCCGAGATGACTCCGGAAATCGACTGGCCGCAGCTCTTCGCTGACACCGGTGTGCCGGGCATCTCCGATTTGAACGTGGCTAATCCGGATTTCTTCAAAGGGTTGCAGCCCGTTCTTGAATCCACGGACCTCGATACCATCAAGACCTATCTTCGTTGGCAATTGATCAATTCAACCCCGAGCTATGCTCTGCCGAAGGCGCTGGATGCGGAGGATTTTGATTTCTACCGGCACAAATTGGCTGGGCAGCCGGTGCAGGCTGTGCGCTGGAAGCGGTGCGTCGAAGCGACAGACGGCGCGCTCGGCGAGGCGCTCGGACAAGTCTATGTGGCCTCGCAGTTTACCGCGGAGAACAAGGCATTCACGCTGCAGATGGTGCTCGACATTGAAGCCGCGATGGACAAGGAGATCGATGCGCAACCGTGGATGAGCGCTGAAACCAGAGAAAAGGCGAAGGCTAAGCTGCACATGGTGGCGGACAAGATTGGCTATCCCGATCACTGGCGCGACTACTCAACGTTGAAGGTGGTGCGCGGAGACGCGATCGGGAACGCATGGCGCGCGGCGGATTTTGAGAATAAGCGCGAATTGGCAAAGATCGACAAACCAGTCGATCGCGGCGAGTGGCTCATCAGTCCGGCAACAGTGGACGCCTACTACAACCCGCAGATGAACGACATCAATTTTCCCGCGGGCATTCTGCAATCGCCCCTGTACGATCCCCACGCGAGCGATCCCGTGAATTACGGGCACATCGGCGCCATTGTTGGCCACGAATTAACCCATGGCTTTGACGACGAAGGCAGCCAGTTCGACGGGAACGGCAACCTGTCGGATTGGTGGACGCCCGATGACAGGAAAAACTTCGACAAGATGACTGATTGCGAAGTGACCGAATATGGAAACTTCACGGCAGTGGACGATGTGAAAATAAACGGCAAGCTCACGCTGGGAGAAAACACGGCCGACAATGGAGGTCTGCGCCTGGCCTACGTTGCCTTCATGGAAGATGCAAAACGCAAAGACATCAACCCGGACGCAAAGCAGGATGGGTACACGCCTATACAGCATTTCTTCGTGGCGTACGCGCAGGATTGGTGCGGCAGCACCCGTCCAGAGCAACTCCGGTTGCAGGTGCAAACCGATCCGCACTCGCCGCGCCAATTCCGAGCCGACGGAGTGATCGAGAATATGCCCGAATTCGGAAAGGCATTCGGGTGCAAGGCGGGCCAGCCGATGATGCCCGTGAATGCGTGCCACGTCTGGTGAGAACGGCGCTCTGAAATCCAGCATGGGGCAGGTCAGCGGGACGACTGCGATCTGCCCTTGCTCCTAAGTCGGCTCACGCATTTGCGCGGAGAAACTCGTCCACATCGGCGCGCGACGGCATGGAAGCTGCCGCACCCTTGCGGGTGACGCAGATCGCTGCCGCAGCATTGGCGAAGCGTGCAGCGGTCCAGGGATCCTTGCCTTCGAGCAGCGCTACGGCAAACGCTCCGTTGAAGCAATCGCCGGCGGCAACGGTATCGATCGCGGCGACTTTGAACGGCTTCACCCAGTCGGCTCTGCCACCCGCGACGGCCACATACGCCCCGTCGGCGCCGCGCTTCAGCGCCACGCCGCGCAGGCCCTTGGCTAATAGGCGCTTCGCGCTGTCTTCTACGCTGATTCCGTCGCCAACATAGAACGCGGCCTCGGTTTCGTTGGGTGTGAGCCAGGCTACTTGTCCCCAGACTGCATCTGGCAAAGCCGCTGCGGGCGCGGGATCGAGCATCACCGGGACGGCTGCCTGCGCGCAAAAGTCGAGCGTGTAGCTCAGCGTGTCCATGGGAATCTCGAGCTGGCACAAGACCATCCCGGCAGAACGAATCAGCTCCGCATGTTTGTCCACTGCAGCACGATCCATTTTGCCGTTCGCGCCCGGAACCACCACGATTGCGTTCAGGCCGTCGTCGGCGACGAACATCGGCGCCAGGCCCGAGGAGCCGGCGGCCTGCGACATCGCCGCGGTCTCCACACCTGCGCGCTTCAGATTTTCGATCAGCGCGGGACCATAGGCGTCGTCGCCCACCTTGGCGACCATTGCCACGGGATACCCGAGCCTCGAGGCGGCCACCGCCTGGTTCGCACCTTTGCCGCCCGGTGTCGTTTCAAATTTCGTTCCGATCAGCGTCTGTCCGATCGCCGGAATCCGCGGCGTGCGGGTGACCAGATCCATTGTGATGCTGCCGACGATCACGATTGGCTTGCGCGAGTCGCTCATTCATCCGACCTCAAAACAGCGGAGCCAGCGCCACAGCGCCCAGTCCGGCCAGGAAACACAGAAACATGAGCGCCAGGAGAGTCGTCGCTGCGCGCGGGCAGCCGGCGAACTCGCGCCACACAAACACGCCCCAGCAGGCCGAGACCATCGTCGCGCCCTGACCAATGCTATAAGAAACCGCCGGCCCCACCAGATGCGCTCCTGAGGCCAGAAAATTCGCTACGCCGCCTGTGCACCAGATGGCTCCGCCCAGCGCTCCTGCCATGTGCCAGCGGAAAGGCGCGCGCCAGTAGCCGGCGCCATCCACCGGCTCTTTTCCATCCAGTGGTTTCTTCATCAACAGCCAATTAGCAGGCACCGCGGAGATCAGCACGCCGATCATAAAGAACATTGTCACGGCATAAGGCCCGGGAGCAGCCACGCCCTGTTCGCCATTCAGCGCACGCGCTACAAATGGATAAAAGCAGCCCATGAGTACGCCGCAGGCCAGGCTGATGAAGATGCCGCGCGCCGTCGTCGCCTTGGCCGTCGCTTCGCGCTTCCTGAACGCTGCTGCATCCAGCACAATGGCCACAACCACCAGTGCGACGCCGCTGAACAACAGCAGCGGATTCCCCACGGGCTTGATCACGTAGTTTGAAATGGCGCCAATTACGAGCGCAAGTCCGATCCCGACGGGGAAGGCAACCGCCAGTCCGGCCACATCGATTGCAGCCACCAGCAGCAGGTTCGCGACGTTGAAGATCGCTCCGCCCGCCACTGCGTAGAGGATCGGTCCCGTTGCTGTCTGCTTCAGATCGGCCAGGAATGGCATTCCTGCGTGTCCCATGCTGCCCGCGGTGAGGCCCCAGAAGATGGCGCCTACCGCCATTCCCATCACGTAATCCCAATAGAAAAGCTGAAAGCGGTAGCCGGGGCAGAGCTTGAGCGTGTTGGCCCACGATCCCCAGCAGATCATGGTCAGAATCGTGAGGCACAGCGCAGCGACATAAGTTTCTGGTGCAAGCATCGAAGTTCGCTCCCCACCAACAGCAGTGCGTGGCAAAGAAGGAACCATAACATATCGGCGCACTGCCGTTTGCCACACAAGCTGAGAGGAAATCATCCGGGATCTCGGCGGCCCGGACTTGCATGTCTGGTGGTGACCAAGGACGCCTTACTGCTTCGCCGCCTTCAACGCTTCCGTCAGTGCCGGAACCACCTCGAACAAATCGCCGACAATCCCGTAGTCGGCGACTTCGAAGATCGGCGCGTCGGGATCTTTGTTGATGGCGACGATGCACTGCGAGCCTTTCATGCCGACCAGGTGCTGGATCGCGCCGGAGATTCCGACGGCGAGATACAGCCGCGGCGCAACCGTTTGCCCCGAGCTGCCCACCTGCCGCTCCATGGGCAGCCATCCGTTGTCGCAGATGGGCCGCGATGCCGCCAGCTCCGCGCCCAGCGCCGTCGCCAGCTCCTGAACCATCAAAAGATTTTGCGCTTCCTTAATGCCGCGTCCTACACTCACGATGCGCTGCGCCGAGCCCAGATCGACCGTCTGCGCGGAGGCGCGGAATGGCGCGCCCGGTTTGGTGCGAATCTGCGCCGCGTCGATCGTAGGAGTGAATGTCGTAATCGGCGCTGGTCCGGCGTTCGCCGGTGAATCGATCCCGCCAACACTCGTATCGGGACGAAACGCTCCAGCCTGCACAGAGACGAAGCACGGCCCGTTGCCGCTGTGCCTGTAGGTCCCGTTCAGGCGTCCCTGCATGAGTTGCCGCACAAATGTTGGCCCGTCTTCAATGGCAACGACGTCGCCGATCAAAACCTGGCCCATGCGGCTGGCAAGTGCTGGCGCGTAATCGCGCACCTGGTACGTGTGCGGAAACACCACCCACTTCGTGGCGCCCTGGTTTTGGAGGAGTTGTTCAATAGCCGCCGAGAACCCATCCGCCGTGTACTGTGCGAGCAACGGGTGCTCCACGCGAACGACTTTGCCCACGGGTTTCGTCGCAGCTTCGGCAGCTAACGCCTCTGTCTGCGCGCCGATGACAACCGCAGTGATGCTCTCTGCGGGTCCGAGCCGCTGCGCCGCGGCGAGAGCTTCCCAGGAGGCTCGTTTGATCTTTCCGTCGCTCTCCTCCAAAACCAGAAGAACATTCATAGGACGCGCGCCTCGGTTTTCAACCTCTCCACCAGCGCAACTGCTGCTTCCTTGGCCGAGCCGGGAAGGATTTGCGTCGATTTCTGCTTCTTCGGCGCGGAGATTTGCTCGAGCACGACTGTCGGCGCACCATCCGCGTCGATTTCCGCTGCGTTCACTACCCGCAGCTCTTTGGTCTTGGCGCGCTTGATGCCCATCAGCGTAGCGTAGCGCAGCTTGTTCCCGCCCGACTGCACGGTCAACACCGCCGGCGTAGGCAATTCGATCGACTGGAACCAACCCTCCTCAAGCTCGCGTTTCACTTTGAGGCCGGCGTCGGTCTTTTCTACGTGAAGGATCATGGTGGCGTGCGGCAGCCCGAGCAATTCGGCGGCGATCACGCCCGTCTGGCCCAATCCCACGTCTTCCGATTGCAGCCCTGTCAGCACAAGGTCGGGATTCTCTGGCTTGATCGCAGCAGCCAGCAGGCGCGCCGCGCCGAGCGCATCGCGCCCATTCAAGTCGTCGCAGAGAATGTGGATTGCGCGGTCCGCGCCCTTGGCCAGCGCCTCGCGAATCGTCGAACCCACTCGCTCCGGCCCCGCGCTGACCACAATCACTTCGCCGCCGGCTTGTTCTTTAAGCAGCAGCGCCTCTTCCAGCGCGTAGGCGTCCGGCTCATTCATCGCCCATTGGAGGTCGCCCTCTTCAATCCAATTTGCGCCCGGGGCGATGCGAACCGGAGTGTCGCGATCTGGAACCTGCTTGATGGCAACAATGATCTTCATAGGCTTTGGCCCTGGATTTTGGCAATGATCTCTCGTCCCAGATCAGTTTTTCTTGGATCGTTGTTGGGGTCTTCGGGGCGGACCTTCTGGCGAAGCAGGACCAGTCGTCCACGACGCTTGCTGGGATCGAGAGCAGGCTTTGGAGCTGGCTCTTCAAGACCTAATAGCCAACTTCGATGCACTTTGAGGGTATCTGGTTCGAGTGGAAGGTTAATCTCAGGAACCGACCAGTCGCACAAAGTTTCGCTAATAACGTCGTCTTCCCATTCGAAGCGATCCGAAGCTAGGAGCGCGAAGGCAATTGTACTGATCACTTCTTGACTTAGTTCCCCCGCAATCCAGGCATCACAAAGCGAAAGAAGGTGGGCTCGGGTGAGACGAAAGTCTTGCAGCATGTCTTCGATTGTCACATTGCATAAAACCGCATCGAAATGAGTGATAGATTTCGCGGCCTCGTCTAAAAGCTGATTCGCGCTGGTTTCTCCATCGAAAAAAGAGCGGATGGTATCTTCTTTCATTTGCTTTCCTGAACCTTCTCTTGAGTTTAATTCTCTGGCAGTCCCCGCGCAGCCAACTGCGCGATGTCCATCAACTCTGGCGCGCCTTCGCCTTTTGCCGCGAATGCGTCCCGGAACATCGTATTGCAGAAGGGGCAGGCCGTGCTGACAACGCTCGCGCCCGTCGCCGCCAGCTCCTCTGCGCGCACATGGCTCACGCGCTCGCCCTTCTCTTCGCCGAGGAACACCAGTCCTCCTCCGGCGCCGCAGCAAAAACTCCGCTCGTGCGAGCGCGGGGCTTCTACCAAGTCTCCTGCCAGTGCAGCAACGCGACGCGGTTCGTCATAAACTCCGCGATAGCGCCCCAGGTAACACGGATCGTGGAACACGGTTTTTTCCTTTTTTTCTTGGTTTTGGACTGGCAGCTGCTGCATGTGCCGAGATAGAAACTCGCTGTGATGCTCGACCTCAGGCGGCGTACCGTATGCCTTCCAATCCTCCTGAATCGTGCGCACGCAGTGCGGGCAGATTGACACGATCTTCTTTACGCGATTCTGCCTGAGTGCCTCAAGATTGGCCTCGGCCAATTGCTGAAACAGCAAATCGTTGCCGAGGCGCCGCACCGGGTCTCCCGTGCACTTCTCTTTGCGCAGCACACCGAAGCTCGCGCCGAGGTATCGCATCACGCGCACCAGGGCGACCACAATCTCGCGCCCGCGTGGATCGTATGCGCCCATGCATCCGAGCCACAGGCAATACTCCTGCGTCCCGTCGAAGATTGGCAGGGCATTCTTCTCGACAAACTTGTCCCGCTCCGTTGCGCTGAGGCCCAATGCGTTGCTGCCACGCTCCAAAGCAAGAAAAAGCTTCGCTCCATGATCGTCTTCCCACGCGCCCGTGTTCACCGCGCCGCGCCGCAGGCCCACGATAATCGGCACATGCTCAATCCCCACCGGGCATTGAAACTCGCATGCGCCGCAGGTGGTGCACTCGAACGCCGCCTCCTGGGCGTTGTACTTACCCAACAGCGGCTCCTCGGAATGTGGCCCGTATTCATTCAGGTAGCCGCGCAGCCCGAGCACGATTTCCTTCGGGTTGAGCAGCTTGCCTGTGTTATTCGCAGGGCAATGCTCCATGCAGCGGCCACACTCCACGCAGGAGTAGGCCTGCAAGCTGACAAGCTGCGTGAGATCCTTGCCCGCTACAAGCCCGAAGTCCTCATCGCCGGCGAGCGGAGGAATCTCGGCGAATCCATCGCGCGAGAAGAAAACCGTAAACGGACTCAGGACGAGGTGCAGGTGCTTGGTGTGCGGAATGAGCGGCAGAAAGACGAGAAGTGTGAGCGTGTGTGCCCACCACAGCGTCCGCGCGGCATCGCTCGTTCCTGGCACAAAGAACGCCGCCAGATACGTGGCCATCAGCGCGAAGATCAGCAGCGCGATGAGTCCGGACCCCCACGACACCTCGCCGAGCCATTTGGGTCGCGCCACGAATCGCCGCACAAACAGTGCGAGGATGCCCACCGCGCATGCCGCCGCAAAGAATGCCGCGAAGCCGAAATAGAATTGTCCAACGCGCCCCGCCGGATCGAGGAAGCCGAGCCCGAAGATCGTCGCGCAATGGTTCATCGTGACCAGCGCAAAAGCACAGAAGGCCCAGAAGACCAACGCGTGGGCCACTCCGGCCAACGGCCGCTCACGAATCACCTTGGCCTGGAACATCACCTCCCAGACAAAGTCGCGGACGCGGCGGCCGATGGGGAAGAGGTGAAAGTCGGGGTCCTTTTTCGATTGCAGAATCTTGCCCAGGATCGGACCGAACCGCCACCAGAAACCAAATAGAGACGCGGCTGCAAGCACCGTGAACAACAATCTCTCCCACGTGGAGAAGTGCTGGGGCTCGGCTAAATTTGGGAAAAATGATGTCATCATCGAACCAAAACAGAACCCTAGTGGGCTCGCGCAGCCGGTCGCATGACCCGATCTGCGGAGTCGTTCGAGTCGCAATAGTATCCTAGCCTGTGCGGGCCGTCGATTGGGCTACACACCATTCTTTCTTCGAGGCGCGAACATGGCCAAGTATCTCGTGACTGGAGCCGCTGGATTCATCGGGCGCTCGATCGCTGCGGCCCTGCTCAAACGCGGCAATAGCGTGCGCGGCGTCGATAGTTTTATCACCGGCAAGCGCGCGAACCTCACCGGCCTCGAAGCCATCGAGTTCATCGAGGGCGACCTGGCCGATCCAGCGGTCTGTGCCAAAGCCTGCGCAGGCGTTGAGGTCATCTTTCACGAGGCGGCGCTGGCCAGTGTGCCGCGTTCCGTGGCCGATCCCGCCGCTACAAACCGCAATTGTGTCGAGGCCACCGTCAATGTGCTGGTAGCCGCCCGCGCAGCCGGCGTGCGCCGCGTCATGTATGCAGGCTCTTCATCGGTCTACGGCGATACGCCCACGCTTCCCAAGCGCGAGGATATGCTCCCCAACCCGATCAGCCCTTACGCCGTGGCGAAGCTGGCGGGCGAGCACTATATGAGCGCATTTACCCGCGTCTACGGGCTTGAAACCGTCACTCTGCGCTACTTCAATGTCTTTGGTCCCTTTCAGGACCCCACTTCCCATTACTCCGGCGTTTTGGCCATCTTTTGCCGCAAACTGCTCGCTGGCGAGCAGCCGACAATCTACGGCGATGGCGAGCAGAGCCGCGACTTCACTTACATCGAGAATGTGGTTGCTGCCAACCTGCTGGCTGCCGACGCTCCGGCTGAAAAGGTCTCCGGCAAAATGATGAACGTGGCCACCAGCGCGGCCGTCACCCTCAATCAAGTCTTTGAAATCCTGCGCGAACTCACCGGCTACAGCGGCAATCCGGCCTACGCGGAACCGCGCTCCGGCGACATCAAGCATTCTCTGGCTGACATTGGCAGGGCGAGGGAGCTGCTGGGCTACGTCCCTCAGTTTGATTTTCGTGAGGGGATCGGCCGCACCGTCGAGTGGTACAAGACCACGCAGCCGAACCATTAATTTATCGACGCTGCCCGCAATCCTGCTGCTTTGTGGGTCCAACCGTTCATTCTCTGCTTTATCCTCTACCTGCGCCGGGTCACGATCCAATCCGCGCCATGTGATGGCAATCACCCTTGTGACGCACACCATTGACGAATGATGCGCGATGAACGAAACTGTCAGGGATTTTCCCCAGAATAGCTGTTCGTTCTGAACGCCAGGGCCATCATTTTCGCTCCCAATGGCGTGGGGCGAAAGAGAGGCTCATGACGAGTTCTCGCTGCGGTCCGCGGCGCAGAGCATTGTGTTCCTTGGAGCAGATTCGGCTGGAAGTGCGGTAGGTTGCGGTTCTGTGCGCGGTTTCTTGCGATTGAGGTTGCCTTCCGTTGCCGAATACTCTGTCGATCCACGAAGTTCTTCTGAGCAACCCCGCCGCTCCTGATCCGGCGAACAAAGTTGGCCCCAGGTCTACCTCTCTTCGCGAACTTTGGCAGATGGTGTGGCGGCGCCGCCGTTTCGTCGCCACCATCGAGGGAACGCTGCTCGTTGCGTGCATCCTCTATTGCCTTATCGCGCCCAATCAGTACGAGGCGGCCGGCCGCGTTGAGCTCCGCGCCGCGCCGGTCTCCTCGCTCAACCTCGATGGCGCTGAAGCGCAGGTTCCAACGTCGATTCTTTCCGCACCCATCGCATTGGAAACGCTGGCCAGCGTTCTGCGCAGTGACCGGCTTGCCTGGCGCGTGATCGTCGCGCTCAAGCTTTACGAAGCTCCCGGTTTTCGCAGCGATTTTGCCAGCCGCTTCCCGGATTTCAAATCCGACAAGCCCACGCCCGAGGCTCAGGCCTGGCTGCTCGATCGCTTCTCGCGCCGCCTGCACGTGCAGTCGATGGCGCGCACCATGCTGGTCGAAATCCGCTTCCGCTCGCGCGACGCGGCGCTGTCGGCTGCCGTCGTCAACGCGCTCATTGCCGCCTACGGTGATCAGGAAACCGAATCTCAGATTCAAGCCACTGCGCAGGCCTCCGGCTGGCTCAACGCGCAGCTAGCCGAATTGAAGACTCGCGTTGACCGCGACCAGCAGCGCCTGGCTGAATTCGAGGATCAGCACGGCATTGTGAGCACGCCCGAGGTGATGGCCGATGGCCAGCCCGGGGAAACGGAACACAGCTCAGCTCTGCTGCAGATTGACGAGCTCGGCCGCCAGCTCGTTGCTGCGACAACAGACCGCATTCTTGCCGAGGCTGAGTACCGCGCCGCTTCGCAGGGCGATCCGGAGACGGTGATCGCCTCCGATCCGCGACTCCAGGCCGACAACACCAACTTTGCCACTGCGCTCCTCGAGCAGATCCACGCTCGCCGCAGCGATCTTGAGCAGGAACAGGCTCAGCTCAGCGCCGAACTCGGTCCGGGCTTTCCCCGCGTTGTTGAAATCAGCCGCCAGTTGGCGGATCTCGACCGGCAGAAGCAGGCCGAGGATTCGAAGCTCGTGGAGCGCTTCCGCTCCAACTGGCAAACTGCCCAGGATCGCGAGCAGCTGGTGCGCAACAGTCTGCAGCAGGCCACCAATGAAGGGATGAAGCTGAACGAGGCTGCGACCGAATACGCCGTCATGCGCCAGGAGGCCAACGCCAGCCACGACTTGTACTTGCGCGTGCAGGTCAAAGCCGAGGAAGCCGGTTTCGCCGCCGGAGTGCGCTCCTCGAACATTTCTGTCGTTGATTACGCTCGCCAGCCGGTAAAGCCCGTAACCCCCGATCTGCCCCTCTATCTCACCATCACCTTCTTCGTAGGGCTTTGGATCGCCGTTGGAGCCGCGCTGCTGCGAGAGTCGCTCGGTTCATCGGGAGCGCGCGTGGCTCTCGCGCTGATCGCATTGCTTGGCTCCGGCGCAGCGATTCACGCACAGGCGCCCACGCCAAACACATCGGGCTTGCCTTCCGGCGTTGCCAGCTTCCCGCAGTCGCAGGAGACCCGGAGCGTGCCCAATCCAAAGGAAGCGCCGCCGATCTGGAACGATGCGGGCGGCGCTGCGACCACGGCAGGCGCCGCAACGTCCGCAGGCGTGCAGGCTTCCGCGCCCATGTCCGCCCCCATCAGCCCTGGAGATTTTCTCGAAATCGCCGAGTATCACACGCCCGAGTTTCACTCCACGGTTCGCGTCTCAGCCGAGGGCACGGTTACGCTGCCCTTGATCGGCGAAGTGAAGCTGGCCGGAAAGGACGAGCAGGCCGCCGCGCGCGCAATTGAAGCCGCGCTGCTGGCGAAGGGCATGCTTCTTCATCCCCTCGTTTCGGTTCTGGTTACGGCATACGCAGGCCAGGACGTGAGCGTTCTCGGGGAAGTCACGCGCCCCGGCGTCTACCCCTACACCGTCCACCATCGCTTGCTCGACCTGATCTCTGCTGCGTCCGGCCTTTCAGTCAATGCCGGGCGGCTGGTTAATGTGTTTCATCAGGGCGATCCCAAGATGGCTCATGCGGTGGTGCTCGACCCTGGCGGAACCGATACATCCTCCGACCACAATCCCGAGCTCAGCCCCGGCGACACGGTCCAGGTGAGCCGCGCAGGCCTCGTCTACGTGGTGGGCGATGTAATCCGTCCCGGTGGATTCGCGGTCGATCCCGTGCAGGGCCTCACCGTGGTGCAAGCGCTTTCGCTTGCCTGGGGGCCGTCGCAGAACGCCGCCGTCGGCAAAGCCCTGCTGATCCGCGAGCAGAAAGAAGGCCGCGCCATGATCGCCCTCAACATCCGGCGCATGCTGCGCGGCCAGGATCCCGATCAGCCGGTGCAAGATCGCGACATTCTGTACGTTCCCGACTCCGAGGCCAAGAATCTGCTGAACCGAACCCTTGAGTCCGCCATCCAGTCGACCATTGGCGTCACCATCTACTCTGCCTTGGTCTATTCCCAGCGTTATTAGTGAGGCGACGATGAGAAGAACCGCGTGGATTCTGCTTCTCCTCTTCGCCTTTGCGATTCCGTGGGAGTATTCCCTCGACCTCGGCGGGCTGCTTGGCAACGCGGCCCGCATCGCCGGTCTGCTGGTTCTCCTCGCCGCGGTTCCGGCAATTCTGCAAGCTGGCCGCATGCGCACACCAGGCGCATTCTGGTGGCTCACCCTCGCGTTTTTTCTCTGGTTCTGCTGCTCATACTTCTGGACCATCGATCCCGTTGCGAGCCTGGAGAAGATTCGCGGCTATTTCCAGGAGTTGATGATCGTCTGGCTGGTGTGGGAATTTGCCGACTCACCAGCCGATCTTCGCGCCTTGCTGCGCGCCACCGTCGCCGGTTCATGGGTGCTTGCGCTCCTCACGCTGGCGGCGGTTCGCTCACCCGAAGCCATCGCCGCGGGCCAGATCCGCTTTGCTGCCTACGGTCAGGACCCCAACGAGGTTGCCCGCTTTCTCGATCTCGGCTTTCCGCTGGCAGCGCTTCTCGTCAACTGCGAACGCCGAAGGCTGCCGCGCCTCATGGCGTTAGGCTTCTTCCCGCTTGGCCTGGTCGCTGTTCTGCTCACCGCTTCCCGGGAAGGCTTCCTGGCCGCGGTCGTTGGAATTGCCGGCTCCGTCGTTCTTTTCACTCAGGGCAGGTCGCGCCGGCTGGTTGCCGCCGTTTTCGTGCTCCCATTCTTTCTCGCCGGTCTCTGGTTCATCGTGCCCTCGGCGACGCTCGCGCGCCTCGCCACCATTCCCGAACAGCTCCAAACCGGCGATCTGAATCAGCGGATCAACATCTGGTCGGCGGGATGGCGCGCCTTTACGCATGCGCCGCTTTTGGGCACGGGTGCGGGTTCATTTGTCGCCGCTGCCCGGCTTTCTCCCATTGACACGGCCCACAACACCGCACTCTCCATCGCCGTTTGTGGGGGGCTTTGCGCTTTGTTCCTGGCTGCCATTCTTCTCGCCCTTGCGGTGCGTTACGCGTTTCGGGCCCATGGTCCTCTGCGCATCGCGCTGGTCACATCGTTGATCGTCTGGGTCCTGACCTCGCTTGTAGCTACTGTGGAAGAGAACCGCACTACGTGGCTGCTGCTGGCCGTGATTGCCGTTGCCGGCCGACTTGCCACCGACAATCCCGGCGGGCTCTCTGACTGCTTCTCGACGCGGCCGCTCCTTCCCGATCCTGCACCGGCGCCGCGGCTCACCGCGCAACCGGAATCTTGACGGACACCTCACGCGCAATGTCGATTGCCTCGCCCATCGCCGCGCCTGCTCCAACATTGAGGTTCAATCGTGCCATTCTCCGGGCTGCAGTCTCGGTCGGAGCTGCCGGGATCTTCGTGAAGGTCCTCGCCACATTCAAGGAAGTTGCGGTTGCCTCAGTCTATGGCCGCTCCGATGCCATGGACGCATTCCTCGCGGCAGCGCTTATTCCCAGCCTGCTCGTCAACCTTATCTCGGAGTCGATGAATCAGGCTCTAGTGCCCACGCTCGTCCGGGTGAGGGAAAAGGAGGGTCACGAGCGCGCCCAGCAGCTTTTGTCGAGTTCCATGCTCTGGATGTGTCTTCTGCTCGCCGCTGCCAGTGCCGTGATGGCTCTATTGGCGCGCGGATTCTTCCCGCTCATCGCCTCTCACTTTGCGCCCGCGAAGCTGGCTCTCGCCGTGCACCTCTTCTATTCGCTCCTTCCGGTGGTTCTCATCACGGGAATCGCCACGAATTGCACCTCGGTTCTCAACACAGTTGACCGATTCGCTCTTCCCGCTCTTGCGCCCATGGTCATTTCTGTCGTGATCATCTTCGGAGCGCTCGAGTTTGGCGCCCGCTTCGGCATTTGGGCCATGGTCTGGTCCACGCTCGCGGGTTCGCTGCTGCACGCCATCATCGTCGCCTGGATGATGCAGCGGCGCGGCTATCGCTTTCGACTGTGCTGGTATGGAATGGACGAGGCCACGCGCGAAGTCGCAGGCCAATATGGGCCGGTGCTGTTGAGCAGCGTGGTGTCTTCGGGTGGCTTGCTCGTCGATCAGTCGATGGCTGCCATGTTGATTGCGGGTAGTGTCTCTGCGCTGGTTTACGCCAATCGTTTTGTCAGTGTTGTGCTCACGCTGCTGGCGGGCGCAATCTCAACCGCCATCGTGCCCTACTTTTCGCGCATGATCGCCCTGCGCGATTGGACCGGTTGCAGCCACACCCTCCGCACCTGGGTTCGCCTCACCGCAGTTGTCTCCGTGCCGATTGCGGCGCTGCTGATCGCAGGCGCGCGCCCCCTCGTTCGCGTCGCTCTCCAGCACGGCCAGTTCGGCCCGCGCGACACCCGCGTCGTTGCCTCTGTGCTGGCCATGTACGCCATCCAGATTCCATTCTTCGTCGTCAGCCGCGTTTACTACCGCTTTATTGTCGCCATGCGCCGCACCGACCTGATCCTCTACTGCGGCATCATCAATCTCGGCCTCGACATTATGCTCAATTTGGTCCTCATGCACTGGTTCGGCGTCGCTGGAATTGCGCTGGCGACCTCGCTCTGGACAGTCAGCACATTCTTCTATCTCTGCTATTGGAGCAGGAAGCTTCTCGCTCGCGCTTCCGCGCCGGAGGCAGCCGCATGATTCCCGCGCCCGCCGAGTATCTGCTCCGCTGCGACGATCTTTGCCCCACGATGTCGACCGAGCGCTGGAGGCTCATCGAATCGCTGATCGAGGAGTTCCAGCTTCAGCCGATTCTGGCTGTCATTCCCGACAACCGCGACCCTGAGCTTGAGGTTTCGCCTCCCGATCCGGCATTTTGGCAGCGCATGCGCAGGCTGGAAGGCGCTGGGGCCATCATCGGCTTGCACGGCTATCGTCACCTGTGTGAAAGCCGCGGCCGCAGCCTCGTCGGTCTCGCTCGCACGTCGGAGTTCGCCGGCGTGCCCGCGAAAACACAGCGCGAGTGGATCCACGAGGGCCTGCGAATCTTGCGCGGACACGGACTCAACCCGAAAATCTGGGTAGCGCCGCGGCACGGCTTCGATTGCGAGACCCTTAACGCGCTTTGCGCGGAGGAAATCACGCTTCTATCGGACGGTTTTGCGCGCGTACCGTTCCGACGCCGCGGCTTGACCTGGATTCCGCAGCAGCTTTGGGGGCCCGTCGACAAATCCAAGGGCCTCTGGACCATCTGCCTTCACCCGAACACCGTTTCGAACGCAGAGATCGGGGCCCTGCGCGCTTTTCTAACGGTACACTCGGATCAATTCACCTCCGTTTATCGCGTACTCTTCCGCAGTCAACCCACCACCTTGACCCTTGCCGAGCGCGTTTACGCCGAGGCTGCGCTGTGGCGGCTCAGAATCTCGCGTGCCGCAAGGCGAACCCGCTGCTTGACGCTCTTGCGATCCAGCAATGCTTTATAAAGCCGCTCCCAGCGATTGAGCACGGTTTCCATGCCGAAGTCCTCGATCACGCGGCGTCGCGCGCATTCGCCCATGGCATACCGTTCCTCGAGCGGCATGCTCATCAAACACGCCATCGCTTCGCGCAGGCTTTGTGGATCGCCCGCACGAGCCAGCCAGCCATTCACTCCGTCAACCACCACTTCGCGCGTTCCCGGAACATCGGTGGCCACCACAGGGACCCCGCAGGCGCCAGCCTCCAGCAGCACCATGGGCAGGCCTTCGTACCGAGATGAGAGAACGAACCCATCCGCGGCCTGCATCCAGCGCTGCACGTTCGGCTCGAAGCCGAGAAGACAGACGCGTCGCTCCAGGCCGAGCTTCCTCGCCAACGCA
>Ga0181520_10003018_pt1 | contig 30233 bp, 26 predicted proteins | sample PEATcosm2014_Bin_29_FD_132451 | JGI IMG/M metagenome (GOLD analysis project Ga0181520, IMG submission 132451) | Peatland microbial communities from MTU Mesocosm Facility, Houghton, MI, USA - PEATcosm2014_Bin02_30_metaG | ecosystem: Environmental > Terrestrial > Soil > Wetlands > Peat | place...
ACCACGTCGAACACGCTCTCCACGCCCTGCAGGAACTGCGTAATCCGCTCCAGCCCATACGTAATCTCGCCCGAGATCGGGTCCAGGTCCATCCCGCCGCACTGCTGGAAGTAGGTGAACTGCGTAATCTCCTGCCCGTCCATCATTACCTGCCAGCCGACGCCCCACGCGCCGCCCACCGGCCACTCCCAGTTGTCCTCTTCGAACTTGATGTCGTGTTCGCGCAGGTCGATCCCGATCGCCTCCAGGCTCTCCAGATACATCTCCTGGATCCGCTCCGGCGGCGGCTTCAGGATCACCTGCAATTGCGTATGCCGGAACAGCCGGTTGGGGTTCTCGCCATAGCGCCCATCGGCCGGCCGGCGGCTCGGCTGCGCATAGGCAATCCGCACCGGGTTCGGCCCCAGCACCCGCAAAAACGTGTCCGGCGACATCGTCCCCGCGCCCACCTCCACGTCATAGGGCTGCTGCAGCACGCACCCGCGGTCCGCCCAGAATTTCTGTAGCCGAAACACCAGCTCCTGAAACGTCAGCGCCTTCTTCTCAGTCGAAACCGTTGCCATAATCTGCTTTCTTATCTCTAATGTCTGCCAGTAAAGTTTAGCCTATGCTTCTTGCATTTCTCCGCCGTATCTTCGAGATCAAGCCCCGCGCGACGCTGGATCTTTTGCTGCAAGCGCCCAATCTCTGATGACGGACAACCGCAAAGATCTCCCGCTCCCCGAACTTACCTTGGCCCCTCTCACCTGACGCACCTTAATTCGGACTCAATACCTTCCGCTTCCCCAACTGCGGCGCGGCCGCAGGATCCATTGGCACCGTCGTCGGGTCCTTCGAGATCGCCGGATCGGGCAGTGGAATCCCAATCCCCGCCGTCAGGATAAGCGCCTCCATCCTGTCCACCGTGACGATCATTTCGTGCTTCCCGCCTTCCGTATCGAGCGGGCGCGGAAACTCCAGAATGTACCGCTCCCGCAGCAGCGTCGTGAACCACTTCAACCGCTCCGCCAGCTCGGTCGGCGTCGCTGTCAGCACCATCCCGCCGGTCACTTCGCACAGCGCGCTAAAGGCGCTGTCCAGTTTGCGCGGCTCCGTGGGAAGCAGCCTGCTCAGATCGCCCGGCTGCAGCAGCCCGAAGATCGCCACACTGTGCTCCTGCGCATAGTCCCGCAGCACGTTCCACGAGGTCCTGCTTCCCCGGTCCACGCCATCCGTCACCGCCAGGAGCACTCGCCGCCCAGGCTGGGTCGAAAGCCGATTCGCGGCAAGCGCCATCGAGTCCCGCAGATTCCACGGCTTCTGACAATCCCGCTTGTGCCGGTCCTGCACTCCCGCGCTCCACTCCGCCAGCGCCCGGTCCACCGCGCCCTTCAGCAGCACTGCGTCCGCCGGAGCGTCAATCGAGGTGCGAACCAGGTTGCAGTCCATCGAATACACCGACACCCGGTCCTGCGGGTGCAGCGAGCGCGGCGCCAGCCCCGCAATCGCATCGTCCATCTTGGTCATCAACACCGGAAATGCCTGTCCCACATCCAGCAGAATCGCCAGCGAAATCGGTTCGTCGCCCTCCAGCCTGGCATGAGCCACCCGGAACTTCGGGCCGCCATCCAGGCTGATGAAGAACCTCCCCTCCGCAATCGGGACGATCGGCTTGCGGTTCTGGTCCAGCACCAGCGCCGGCACCTGCACCAGGTTCGTATACACATGCAGCGTGGGCACCCCATTGTCCTGTGCCGCAGCCGTCACCCCGCTCCATCCCAGCGCAACGCAAACCCACACCGCAGCCCTTCGCATCGCCAACCCGGCCTTCAACCCGAAGCGATCTGTACACGCCATCTCAGCACCACCCCTGAGCACAGCTGCAACCAATCGGCAATCCCGCCACACAGACTCTACGCCCGCGCCGTTTCCTTTACCGCGAAAGGATACTCCAGCGCGCACAGGAACAGCACCGCCAGCGCCAGCCCCTGCACCAGCCCGCAGTACACAAACGCCGTCGGATACGTCAGCACCGTGAACGGCGCAAACAGCGGCACAAACAGCAGCATCGTCCCCAGCAATCCCTTCACCCGCACCCCGGCCCGCTGCGCGCGGACCGCAATCCAACCCAGCAGCAACAGTGGCGCCACCATGTGCACCAGCGCGTGGTAGTACGAGATCGGCGGGAACATCACCATGAACGTGCTGACGCCCAGCACCTGGTTCGCCACCGGCATCTTCCACAGCTTGCCGAAGAAGGCCGCGCCAAACGCCACCGCCCCAAACGCAAAGTACGGCAGCGTCAGCTTGCCCATCGGATAGCGAACGATCATCGCGCCCAGCTTCGCCACTTCAATCAGAGAGTGGTTCGCAACCAGTTCGCGTAGCGTCCACTCCGCTGTCCGCGCACCCTCGTAGCCAAACACGTTTTGCATCGTTCCAGCCCACGCCACGCGCACGCTCGGCCCCAGCCACCAAAGCGCCCACAGGGTCGCGCCGAAAAATGTGCCTGCGCCCACCGCAAACGCCCGCCACTTCCCGCGCGGCAACAGCAGCACCAGCAGCACCATCGGAAACATCTTCATCGCCGCCGCCAGCCCCCACAGCACCGCCGCCGCATCGTTGTGCCCCCTCAGGAACATCAGCACACCCACCGCCGTAAACATCCACAACACAATCTCTACATTGCCCTGGTGTACCATTCGCAAAATCGGAAACGAGATCAGCGCCAGGCTCAACGGCATCGCCACTGCGGTCGCCACGCCGGTCCCAGCGCGCACCAACCCTCGCGCTACCCACCCCACCAGCGCCGCAATCCATGCGCCCGACACCGCCAGGTACAGCAGCTCCGGAACCCGGAACGCATACATCGGCGCCATCACCGCCGCCGCAAACGGCGGATACGCCACCGGCGAGTACATCGGATACGGCCACGGCTTGCCCGCCACATTGAAGAAGAATGCCGCCGTGTGCAGCAGCTTGTACGTCCCCGGATACTCCATCAGGTCGCCGAACAGCGGATCGCTCAGCGGGTCCCAGTTGTACCGCGACAGGCCCGCCCGCCACTTCATCCACCCCACCACAAACGTCAGCGCAAACACCGCCAGCGACGCCGCCCAGAACGCACGCAGCTCCGCTGGCAGCCGCGCTCGCCCGCCTTTGCTCTCGCTCGCCCGATTCGCGGACTCCCGCACTCTGATCGCCATTCAGCCCAAGTCTAGCCCACCCGTCCACCTGCGCCCGCCCCGCGAACCACCCCTCTAACCCCTCTTACTAGCCACTAACCCCTAACCACTACCTCAGCGCCCTCGCGCTCACCAGCCTGCCCTCCAGATGCCGTTCCAGCACCTCGATCGCAAACCGCCGCAGGTCCGCCGCCCGCGCCTTCGGCCAATTCTCTTCGGCCAGCCCCTTCACCGTCCCGCGAAACATCCGCCCCGCCAGGGCCACCTGCTCCGCAGGCAATGCCATGCTGCCGCCCTTGCGGTCATCCGCGCACGTCACCCCATCGCCCGCCGGCGACCACCACACCGCCTCGCCCGTCAGCGCCCGTCCGCACGCCGCGCACCGCCCCAGCTCCGGCATCCACCCCAGCAGCCGGTTCATCCACAGCGCAAAATACGTCACCGGCATCCACACCCGCCCCACCTGCAGCTCGTCCAGAACCGCCAGCGCCAGCCGGAACACCGCATCCTCGGGCGCGCCCTCGGGCAGAGCCTCCTCGAGCACCTCAGCCACCATCTCCAGCGCCGCCACGCGCACATAGTCTACCGGCCGCGACATCGGCGACGACAGAATCTCGAACGCATCCAGCCGCACCAACTCCTGCCTGGGCTTCTCCGCATACGTCGCCCGCACATGGGTCATCGGCTCCAGCGCCCCGCCGAACCGCCGCCGGCTCCGCATCGCATGACGCGCCACGCCCTTCACCCGTCCCTGCTCGCGCGTAAACAGGCTCACCAGCAGGTCGGCCTCGTGGAAGGGCCACGTCCGCAGCACAATCGCCTCACCCACCCGCTGAATCATCCGCGCACCTTACCGCCAAAGCAAAAACGCGCAGCCCGAAGACCGCGCGTCCGCCTTACTAACCACTTACCGCTAGCCACTGACCACTGTCTCTACCGTCCGAAGTGCGCGGCGTTCTTGGCCTGGTAATCCGCCCACTTCTCCGGCAGATCGTCGGCCGCGTAGATCGCCGACACCGGGCACACCGGCACGCACGCTCCGCAGTCGATGCACTCCACCGGATCGATGAACAACTGGTCCGCTTCCGCGTATCCAGCCTCGTCCTTCTTCGGATGAATGCAGTCCACCGGGCAGGCATCCACGCACGCCGAATCCTTGGTTCCAATACATGGTTCCGCAATCACATATGCCATCGTCCAAATCTCCCTTGGTTTTCTAGAGACCCATCCCCGACAGTAGGCTTCGCTCCAGAGTTGTTCTCAGCCCACAATTCTAGCAGCACTCCCGCACCTCCCTGCAAACCACCCGATTTGGGGGTAGTGTCTCAGTTTGCCAAGTTTCAAAATGACCCACTATCCGATTCCGCCGGAATCCCGGGCCGCATGACATAGAATCGAAGCTGTGCCCGAGCCAGTCCTGCAAAGAAAGACAGCCGCCCAGCCAGCAACCGGGCAGCCTCGTTTCCTGCCTCCATCCCCATGCCCCTGAATTCCGAAAAAGACCCCCAAAAACCGCGCCTCTTCGCCGACCTCCGCCGCGCAGCCATCGAGGTCGCGTTCATCATCTTCCTCTTCTACTCCAACCTGCTGATGGGCGAGTTCAACCGCGTCAACGGCCGCGGCAAAACCTTCGCCGTCGCCCTCAGCGACATCTTCACCGTCAAGAACTTCGCCATCGCCATCGTCGCCGCATCCATCGGCTACGTCGTCTTCGAACACCTGCGCAAAAAACCCTGAGCCCAGCACCCCGGCCGGTCTGTAAGCTTAAAGCTCCTCAACTTAGAGCTCGAGACTCGTTTAGGAATCACCGAGTTCGAGGGTGCACCGTCCTGGCTCCGCTAGGGCGGGATAACGGAGCCCGTCGAAACTCCCGCATCCTCGCTGCCAGATCCACCGGAAAGATTCTCACTCCATCCGCCAGCGCCGCCTCCACCTCCTCCGCCGACCACCACCGGATCTCCTTCATAATTTCGATCTCGTCCGCCGTCACTCCGCGCAACACCGGCTCATCCTCCCCGCACCGCGCTGTGAACACAAAATCCAGGTTGTCCCGCATCTCCCCCCGATGCTCGAACTGTGTCGCCTCGGTGTACACCGGCCCCACCACCTCGACTTCCAGCCCCAGCTCCTCCCGCAACTCCCGCACCGCCGCCGCATGCGGCTCTTCCCCCGCCTCAATCTCCCCGCCCGGCGTCAGCCAGAATTGAAACTCCCCATCCGCCCGCATCACCACACACCGGATCAGCAACACCCGCCCCACCGCATCGAACACCATCACCCGCGCCGTCCGCCTTGGCCTCACTCGCGCTCCCTCCGCTGGACTTCGTCGAAGTGCATCACGAGAGCCCACCCAAGAATGGCGACAACAAACGCAGCGACCAACCCACGCCCCAAATGAGGACTCCGCCTTCGAGGTAATGAAAGCCCAGAAAAAAACTCTTGATCAGGACCCCAGCCGCAGGCAATAGAGCGATCGGCAGCCGAACCCACAACGGTAACTTTGACCATCGACTTGGAGGCTTTGGAATAAGCGGAGCTGCATCGAAGATTGCCACGGATCTCATCCCTCGCAACAAACTGGCCACCGGCTACTGGCTACTGGCTGTCTTCCCCGCCTTCCGTCTCGCCGCAAACTCCGCCGGCGTCGGAATCTCCCCCATCCCCCGCCCCGCGAACATCTCCGCAAACAAGTGCCGCATCTCTCCCGCGATCAGCCCATTCGTCGCCAGCACCTCGCGCGAGTCCAGCGTAAACTTCCCGCCATCCATATGCGTCACCGTCCCGCCCGCCTCCTCGACCAGCAGATACCCCGCGCTGGTATCCCATGGATTCAGATGAAACTCCCAAAAACCATCCAGCCGCCCGCAAGCCACATACGCCAGGTCCAGCGCCGCCGACCCCGCCCGCCGTACCCCATGCGACCGCAGCGTGAACTCCTGGTAGAAATGGATATTCGGCGACACATGCCGCTTATGCGAAGGAAACCCCGTCGCCGTCAGCGACTCCTGCAAGCTCTTCGTCTTCGATACATGAATCTTCTTCCCATTCAGCCACGCACCCTTGCCTCGCTCCGCCACAAACATCTCATCCCGCAGCGGATCGTAGATCACCCCCGCCGCCATCTCCCCATCTTCCCCGGCCGCCAGCCCCGCCGCTCGCCGCTCCAGCCCCAGCACCACGCAGAACGCCGGGAACCCATGCGCGAAGTTCGTGGTCCCATCCAGCGGGTCCACGTACCAGCGATACTCGCTCTCCATCTGGTCGCGCGTCCCCTCCTCGCCGAAGATCCCATGCCCGGGAAACGCCGCCGTCAGCCGCTCGCGGATCAGCGCCTCGCTGGCCCGGTCGGCCTCGGTCACCAGGTCCACATCGCCCTTGTACTCGGTCGCCACGCCTTTCTCGTAGAACCCCCGCAGCAGCTTACCCGCCTGCCGCGCAATCCCTTCCGCCACATGCGCAAACTCAAACCGCATTTGTCAATCCCTCTCCCTATCCACACTAACAGCCGCGCCAAACGCAACTAACCATCCGAATATCACGTCTACCCATTAGTTGCCTGGATCGGAACCATTGCGCCTCGCCCCGCGCCGTCGCGTTTTACCCCTGGTGTTGCCGCTTCTTCTCCTGGGCAGCGCATATCGAGTCCGCGCGTCTGAACTGCCCCCGGCTCCCGCCCCACAGCTCCCCGCCCAAACCACCTCCGCCGCCACCGCCGTCCTCGCCGGCATCGTCACCGACACCGACGGCGCCGCCATCGCCAACGCCCGTGTCACCCTCATCCGCACCACCTCCAATCAGGACAGCCAGCCGCCCGTCATCGTCCCCACCGCCAGCGACGGAGTCTTCTTCCTGCCGAATCTCCCCCCCGGCCCGTTCCAGCTCACCATCGCCGCCGCCGGCTTCGCTTCGCAGCAAACCTCCGGCGCGCTCCAGCCCGGCCAGCAACTTCAACTCCCCACCTTCATCCTCGCCGCCGCCTCCACCACCAACATCCAGGTCAACGCCGACACCACCCAGATCGCCCAAGCCCAGGTCAAGGTCGAGGAAAAGCAGCGCGTCCTCGGCGCCATCCCCAACTTCTACGTCGTCTACGACCGCAACCCCGCGCCGCTCAATCCGCGGCAGAAGTCCGAGCTTGCCCTCCGCTCCCTCATCGATCCCGTCAACCTTGTCCTCAACGGAGTCACCGCCGGCGTGCAACAAGCCACCGACACCTACGCCTGGCAGCAGGGCGCCGACGGCTACGCCAAGCGCTACTCGGCCGCCTTCGGCACCTTCCTCACCTCCACCCTGCTCACCAATGCCGTCCTGCCCATCCTCTTTCATCAGGACCCGCGCTACTACTACAAGGGCACCGGCAGCGTCCGCTCGCGCGCCGGATACGCCATCGCCAACGCCGTCATCTGCAAGGGCGACAACGGCCACTGGCAGGTCAATTACTCCGGCATCCTCGGCGGTCTCGCCGCCAGCGGCATCTCCAACGCCTACTACCCCGCCGCCAACCGCGCCGGCGCCGGCCTTACCTTCGAAGGCGCCGCCATCGGCACCGGCATAGGCGCAGTCGCCAACCTGTTTGAGGAGTTCGTCGTCCGCAAGCTCACTCCTCGCATCCCACCCATCATCCCCCCCAACCCATAGAACTCCCACCCGCGCTCAATCAAAACATCGACCGTCATCCTGAGTGGAGCCGCTCGCAGCCCCATCGCGAGAGGCGGAGTCGGCAGGACCCCAAAGTCCCCCCGCCCTCACTGACGCCTCACCACTAACCACTCACTAACCACTGACCTCTAGCCACTAGCCACTCTCCTACCCCCGCCGCTCGTAGTGGAAATGCAGTTCCTGCACGCTCGCCACCGCGACGCCGTTCTTCATCGCCGGCACATAGGTCCACTGGTTCACCGTCTGCATCACCTCCCAGCTTCAGTCCTATCCGCCCATAGCTCACGGCTGATAGCTGAAGGCTGATAGCTGTTCGATAAACCGCTCTTGCCGGGTGCCCCATTCATGAGGCGGTTCCATCGCGCCATGAATGGGTCTGACCCGATGGCCCTAATTTGCCGAAGCCCGCTCCCCCATTCACCACCAGCACCCAGCTTCAGTCCTATCCGCCCATAGCTCACGGCTGATAGCTGAAGGCTGATAGCTGTTCGATAAACCGCTCTTGCCGGGTGCCCGATTCATGAGGCGGTTCCATCGCGTCATGAATGAGTCTGACCCGATGGCCCTAATTTGCCGAAGCCCGCTCCCCCATTCACCACCGGCACCCAGCTTCAGTCCTATCCGCCCATAGCTCACGGCTGATAGCTGAAGGCTGATAGCTGTTCGATAAACCGCTCTTGCCGGGTGCCCCATTCATGGCGCAGGCGTCATCGCGCCATGGGTGGGGTCGCAACCGGCTGACTCGCTGCCTTCCTCAATTCTCGCTTGGCCGCGCCACCGCATCCACCACCAGTACATCCGCCTGCGCCTTCACCCCCTCCAGTTTCAGCCCAATCTGCTCCTGGATCGCCGCAAACAGCCCCGGCGGCGCGTTCGGATTCTCCGTCGGCGGCGGAACCTTGTACCCGATCGCCGTAAACTGCGATTCATCCGGCGTCCACCCAAACCGGGGTTGTGTCTGGCATCACGTCCCCCTCGCGCACGCCCCGCTGACCTGCCGTCCTGCTCGCTCGCTGCCTCCTGTCAAGTTAAGTCCGGTGGAAATCTCTCCAACTTCAAACGATCCAGCCACTTGCATTTTCGCGAAAATAGCAGATGAGTTAGGTGCAACCTGCTATGATTAACTTAGAGATCAAATAAAGAGAAGGCCGCACTCGCTGCGGCCTTTCGCATTTAACCGGAAAGGTCCTCCATGAACTCCACCCACTCCGTATACCCGCTCTGCCGCCACATCAAAACCAACGGCCGCCGCTGCCAATCGCCCGCGCTCTCCACCAGCGCCTTCTGCCACTTCCACCACAAGCTTCGCCGCACCCGCCGCTCCACCATCGGCTCCGGCCCGGGCCTCAGCGCCCACGTCCTACACCCTCTGCGCGGCGCCCAATCGATCCAGCACGCCCTCTCCATGGTGGTTTCCGGCCTCGCCACCGGCCAAATCCACCCCAAACAAGCCGGCAAAATGCTCTTCGCCCTCCAACTCGCCGGCAGAAACCCAACCGAATGACGCTTTTAGGACTAACCCCAATCGCTCCAGCCAGTTGCAACAACTAACATCCCCTAACCCACTCATTCCAGCCATTTTCCCCGCAAAATACCGGGGGGAGGGGTAGGGGGGTCTGCAACTGACAACCTGTAGCTTGCAATTACTCAGGAAAATAACCCGTCCGGTAGCGCAGTTCGTAGCCAACCCCCTTCGCCGGGTCCGCCAGCGTCACCTTGATCCGCCGGAACGCCTTATCGCCATCCCGCTCCGGCGCGTAATACCCCAGCAAATACTGCGTCCGCAGGTCGTCCGACACGTGCTGGAACGCCGGCTCCAGGTCCGACGGATCGACCACGTAGTAGTACTTGCCGCCCGTGTCCTCCGACATCTGGATCAGCGCATGTTCGCCGCCCGTGTTGCGCCCCGCATCTGCGTACACCGGCACAATGATGATCGAGTAGATGATCGTGTCCGACCGCTGCGCCTCTTCCACCGCCTGCTCGAACTTCTGCCCTCCGTGGATCGAGTCGCCGCCGTCGGAGATCACCACCAGCACCCGCCGCCGGCCCGCCGCCTGCGACGTGGCCCCCAGCCGGTCGCTGGCCAGGTAGATCGCGTTGTACAGCGCCGTCTCGTCGCCGTGCTGCAGCTCGCCCAGGCCTTGCTCGATCCGTTTCCCCTGGTTGGTGAACGGCACAATCTCGCGCACCGTATCGGCGAAGTCCATCAGGTCGATCTCATCCTGCGGCCGCAGGATCGCGCGCACAAAGTGCTTCGCCGCCTCCTTCTCCAGCCGGTCGCTGGTCAGCACCGTTTCGCTCGCGTCGATCGCCAGCACGATCGACAGCGGACTGGTCGCCTCCCGCTCGAACACCGCAATCGTCTGCGGCTTGCCGTCCTCGAAGAGTTGGAAGTCCTTCTTCTCGAAGCCGCCCACCGGCGCGCCGTGCGCATCGACCACGTTCAGCGCCACGTTCACCAGCCGCGTCTCGACGCGGATCGTTCCCACCGGCGCCTCGCGGTTCACTGGTTGCGACCCCGCCGCTTGCGACCCCGCCGCCAATCCCGGCTTGGTCAGCGGCCCGGTCACCGGCTCGGTCGAGTTCGGATTCGGCTTCGACGCCCGCCGCTCCACCGGCGCCGCCTGCTGCGTGCCCGTCTGCTGCGGCTGCGGCGTTGTCTGCGCCGGCGCTGGCGGAATCACCGGCTGCGGCTCCGTCTGCGTCTCCTGCGCGCCGCACTGGGAGCCGTACTGGGCCAGCACCAGAAAGGAAATCAGCAATGCTTCAGCCGTCCTCATTCCGAAGCACCTCTCGGCCCCGCCGCCAGCTCTTCGGGAAACGGCTCGCCATCGGCCCACACCGCGCCGTCCGCAAACGTCTCCTTCTTCCAGATCGGCACCGTCTTCTTCAGCGTATCGATCAGCCACCGGCACGCCTCGAACGCCGCCGCCCGGTGCGCCGACGCCACCACGATCAGCACGCTGGTCTCGCCCACCGTCAACCGCCCCAGCCGATGCACCATCGCAACCTCGCGCACGCCGAACCGCTCCACCGCCGCCGTGGCCAGCCGCCGCATCTGGGCGATCGCCATTTCCCCGTACGCCTCGTAGTCCAGATAGAGCGTCTGCCGCCCGCGCGTATTGTCGCGCACAATGCCGTCGAACACGCACACCGCGCCATCGCCGCCGGCCTTCATCCCCGCGACTATCGCCTCCGCCGCAATCGGCGCATCCACTATCTCAACCGTCATGCCGTTCTCCGTGCGCCGCACCGGAGCAGCCCGCCGCTCACTGGCGGTAATAGCGCAACCTCGTCGCCCTCGCGCAACACCATAGACGGTTGCGCGTACTCCCGGTTGACCGCTACGGCGAGACTTCGCCAAAGCTGCTCGTCTGCCCCGCCCGTCTGTTTACTCATCAGAGAGTTAGACGTTCGCCCGCGCAAAAGTCCTAACAGATCGCCAACGTTGCCTTCCCCCGGCAAGTCGACCTGCTCTTCCGCCGCCCCGAACTGGTCCTTCAGCATCCCGAAGTACAGCACCTTGACCCGCACCCGCCCAGAATACCCGCTAGCCCATTGTCTCGCCTACGAATTTCCCGCCTGCTGGGTGTCAGTTGCTCTTGAGCAGGTCGAGTGACTCGGCGATTCTGCATTGACGGGCAGAACGGGGCTCCGGCAACCATGCAGTGCATAGCACCACGGTCTGGCTGTTGGCTGTGATCGTCGTTACATCACAAGACGAGGGGGATGACGATGATCGGTCAACCAACTGAGGGTGCGAGTCACAGCTTATTGCGAGGGGGGCCTGTACACCGTGCCCGCCATCATGCCCATAACCGGCAATACCGTCACCATCACATAGCGAAAGGACCCTCGCCATGCGCAGACTCATTTTTGCAATCGCGTTTCTGGCAGCAGTTTCCGCAACCGCGCAGCAGCCAGTTGCTCCCGCTCAACCGCCCCCCGGCGCCAACTGGCAGCGCGTCCAGGCACTCCCGGTCGGCCAGTCCATCGTCGTAAAGGCCAAAGCCAGCCACGCCAGCTGCAAGCTCAAGAGCGTCGACGCCGACTCCCTCACCTGCACCCACGGCAAGGACCTCGTCTTCCAGCGTGCGGACATTCGGACCATCAAGATCCCTCGTCGCGGCCGTTCCACATTGATCGCAGCCGGCATCGGCATCGCAACCGGAGCGATCGTCGGTGCCGCGTCCGGGAGCAGCTGCACAGAAGCGCAAAAGAACTCCTTCCTGGGATGCTTCTTGACATTCAGCCGCGGCGACCTGGCGCTGGTAGGAGGCGCGGTTGGAGGCGTCATCGGGGCACCCATCGGCGCCCTAACCGATTTCGCCAAGTCCACCGTCTACAAGGCCCCGTAGCGCACAAAAAAAGGCGGCCACGAAACTCTCGTGGCCGCCCTCCGCTTTTCAGTCGCAACTTGAATCAGCTCGCCGCGCTCAGCACTTCCTCGCGCACCACCTCATCCCGCACGGCCTCGACTGCTGTCTTCGGCAGCGCGATGGCCAGCACGTCCTCGATGCGGCTCGCGTAGTGGATGGTCACTCCCTCGACCTGGTCCGGCGTCAGATCCTCATCCACCTGCTGCTTGCAGTCGGTCGGCAGGATCACGTCGCGCACGCCGGCCCGTTTGGCCGCAAGGAACTTCTCCTTGATGCCGCCCACCGGGAGCACGTTCCCGCTCAGCGTGATCTCGCCCGTCATTGCCAGCAGCGGATGCACCGGCGTGTCGGTCAGCAGGCTTACCAGCGCCGTCGCCATGGTCACGCCGGCGCTCGGGCCGTCCTTCGGGATCGCGCCCGCCGGCACGTGGATGTGCAGGTCCGTGTCCTTCAGCACGTCCTCGTCCAGCCCCAGCGACTTCGCATTCGACCGCACCCACGTCAGCGCCGCCTGCATGGACTCCTTCATCACGTCGCCGATCTGCCCCGTCATGGTGAAGCCGCCCTTGCCGCGCATACGGTTGGCTTCGATGAACAGCACGTCGCCGCCCGCGGGCGTCCACGCCAGGCCCACGGCAACGCCGGCCCGCTTGGTGCGCTCGGCAATCTCGGTGTCCACGCGTACCTTGATACCGCCCAGGAACTCGCGAATCACCTCCGGCGTAATCACCAGCTTGTCCGGCTTCCCTTCGGCAATCCGCCGCGCCAGCTTGCGGCAGATCGTGCCAATCTGCTGTTCCAGCTTGCGCACGCCGGCCTCGCGCGTGTAGTGGCGCGCGATCAGCGCAATGCTCTCCCTCGGGAACTCGATCAGAGCCGGGTCGATGCCGTTCTCCTTCTCCTGCCGCGGAATCAGGTAGGTGGTCGCAATCGCCACCTTCTCCTCCTCGGTGTAGCCGGTCAGCTCGATGATCTCCATCCTGTCCAGCAGCGGCGCGGGAACCGGATCGAGCTGGTTCGCGGTGCAGATGAACAGCACCTTGGAGAGGTCGAACGGCTGGTCGAGATAGTTGTCGCGGAACGTGTTGTTCTGCTCCGGGTCCAGCACCTCCAGCAGCGCGCTCGCCGGGTCGCCGCGGAAGTCGCGTCCCAGCTTGTCCACCTCGTCCAGCATGAACACCGGATCGTTGGTCTCCACCCGCTTCAGGTTCTGGATCACCTGCCCGGGCAGCGCGCCGATATAGGTCCGCCTGTGCCCGCGCAGCTCTGCCTCGTCGTGCATCCCGCCCAGCGAGATGCGCGCAAACTTCCGCCCCAGCGCCTTCGCGACGCTGCGACCGAGAGATGTTTTGCCCACGCCCGGAGGTCCGACAAAGCACAGGATCGGCCCCTTCATGTCCGGCTTCAGCCGCCGCACGCTCAGGTAGTCCAGAATGCGGTCCTTCACCTTCTTCAGCCCGTAGTGGTCCGCGTCCAGGATCTCCTTCGCCTTCAGGATGTCCACCTCGCCCGCCGAAGACTTCGACCACGGCAGCACCGCCAGCCACTCAATGTAGTTCCGCGTCAGCGAGTAGTCCGCAGCCATCGCGTTCATCCGGCCCAGGCGCGCCAACTCCTTCAGCGCATCCTTCTTGGTCTCCTCCGGCATGCCGGCGGCTTCAATCTTCTCCTTCAGCTCCGCGATGTCCTTCTGCGTGTCGTCGAGATCGCCCAGCTCTTTCTGGATCGCTTTCAACTGCTCTCGCAGGTAGTAGTCGCGCTGCGAGGATTGCACCGAATCCTGCACCTCGGTCTGGATCTTGTTGCGCAACTGCTGCACCTCAAGCTCCTTGGCCAGATGCTTGTTGATGCGCTCCAGCCGCGCGGAAATGTCCGGAGTCTCCAGCAGCTCCTGCTTGTCGTTGGTGGTCAGGAACGGCAGCGAGGACGCGATAAAGTCCGCCAACCGTCCCGGCTCCTCAATGTTGATGGCGATCGTCTGCAGGTCATCCGACAGCGTGGGCGATGAGCTCACAATCTGCTGGAATTGGCTTACCACATTGCGCTGCAGCGCCTCCATCTCCGGCGACGCCGGCGGCTCAATCTCTTCCACCGTCTCGCACTCCGCCGTCATGAAGGGGACGATCTGGTTGAAGTCGCCCAGCTTTACCCGCTCATTGCCTTCGGTGAAGACGAACAGGCTCTGGTTTGGCATCTTCACGACCTTATGCACGGTCGCGCGGGTGCCGATGTGGTGCAAGTCCGCGGCTTGCGGCGCATCCTGCCGGGCGTCGCGCTGCGCCACTACCAGGATCGTCTTCTCCTCGCCGAGCGATTGGATCAGTTGGATCGAACTCTCCCGTCCTACCGTCAGCGGCAGCACCGCATGAGGGAACAACACCGTGTCCCGCACCGGCAGCACCGGGATCGCCCGGCCCGCGCTTGGAGCTTCCGGGTCGTCGGAGGATTTTACTGCGCTGGGTTTGATTACGCTTACGAAGTCGTTGGCCATGTTTTCCTTGAGTGCCTTTATATCAGATTTCCTACATTGGATGCATTAAGTCCTCGTAAAGTCGCACCCGCATCCTGGCCCGCCCGCATTCCCATTGGACGCAAACTCTTCTGCTCCCGTCATCGGCCAGCCGGCATTTTACTTCAGCCAGCTAGCGGCCAAGATTTTCCTTCTTCCTTCTGAATCAGTTACTTAAGCCGCCACATACCGCCCCAGCTCCTTCACCATGTGGCAGTGGCGAGCAAGCTGGGCCAGCGCGCCGTCAATCTGCGCAGCCGACTCAAACCGCAGGTCGACAAAGAACACGTACTCCCACGGCTTGCCTGGAACCGGCCGCGACTCGATCTTGGTCAGGTTCACACCGGCCTTCGCAAACTCCTCCAGCGCCCGCACCAGCGATCCCGGTCGGTGCTCCACGCTGAACGCCAGGCTCGATTTGTTCGCGCCCGCCACCGGAACCCCACCGCCTGCCCGCAACGCCGGCTCGCGCAGCAGCAAATGGAAGCGGGTGAAGTTCTCCGCGTGGTCCTCAATCCCCGCAACCAGCACCTCGGCGCCATACTGCCGCGCCGCCAGCTCCGGGGCGATGCCGGCGGTGTCGTCCAGTTCCTCCGCCATCAGGTGCTTCACACTGCCTGCTGTGTCGTAGAAGTTCACCACCTCGAGCCACGGCCGCGCGGCCAGCCAGTGGCGGCATTGCGAGAGCGCCACCGGGTGCGACAGCACCCGCTTGACATCGGCCGGCGCTACACCCGGCCGCACGATCAGGTTGTGGCGGACCCGCAGCAGGCTCTCCCGCGCAATCCGGATGGGCTGCGCCAGCAGCAGATCGTAGTGCTCCGCCACTGACCCGTGCAGGCTATTCTCGATCGGCAGCACCGCGCCGTCCGCCGCGCCCGACACCACACGCTCAAATACCTCCGCTGAGGTCGCGCAGGCGTCGATCTCCACTGCCGCACCAATATCCTCCAGCATCGCCAGCGCAGCCATATGGCTGTTCGAACCAAGTTCGCCTTGAATCGCAACTTTCACAAACTCCCCTTGCACAGGCAACCTTTCGCAAATCCCTTTCTACGCCGCTATTGGCAACCTCACTCCAGTACGACGCAACTTACCACAGGTACGGCCGGAGAGTGGTTTTTCTTGAGGCCCGTTGCAGAACTCATCGCCGGGCAGATATTCAGGAGGACAGAAATGCTTTGGACTATCACCGTCATTTTGCTTGTCCTGTGGCTGCTCGGCATCGTCAGCGGCTACACGCTCGGCAATTGGATCTATATGCTCCTGGTGCTCGCCATCGTCATCGCCATCTTCAATCTACTCTCGGGCAGGCGCGCGCTCTAACAAATTCAACCGTTCGCCCGGCCCAGTTTCCTGCCGGTGCAGCGCCAAACAGCAGACCAACAAGGAGTACGGCATGAATCGCGATACCACTGAAGGGAAATTCGACCAGTTCAAGGGCAAGGTCAAGCAGTCCGTAGGCGAAGCGATCGGAAACGACAAACTCGCCAATTCAGGCACCGCCGATCAGGTGAAAGGCGCAGCCAGGGAAGCCTGGGGCAACGCCAAAGACGCTGCCAGCGCCGCCTCGGCAGATGCCCACGCCAACGCCGAGGTCCAGAAGCACGACGTTCGCGCCAAGATCGTCTCGACCGCCCAAAACGTCAAGGATTCGGTCAACGCAAAGGCGGAAGATATCAAACTCCAGCACAAGCGTTCCGCATAGTCGGGCCGGCCCTGCCGCCCGTCTCACTTCCCTAAAGAGGTGCCCACCCAAGGTGGGCACCTCTTACTTGTGCAGCAGAACATCCGCAGCGAAGAACCCGAAGAATACCACCGAGATCACTCCATTCAGCGTGAAGAATGCAGCGTTCATCCGCCGCAGGTCGCGCGGCGAGACCAGGGTGTGTTCATACAGCAGCAGCGCCGCCACCGTTCCGACTCCCACATCGGCCAGCGGCCCCAGCCCGAACAGCCGCACCAGCCACAGCAACATGAACAGCATGCCAAGATGCATCGCGCGCGCAATCCAAAATGCTGCGCCCAGACCGAATGCCTGGGGCACACTGTTCAATCCCGCTGCGCGGTCATGCTCGAAGTCCTGGCACGCGTAGAGCACATCGAAGCCCGCGACCCACAGCAGCACGGCCACCGTGAGCACCAGGATGCGCGCATCGTAGGATCCGCGCACCGCGATCCACGCCGCCGACGGCGCAATCCCCAGCGACAGCCCCAGAACCAGATGCGACCAGCGCGTCAGCCGTTTCATGTAGCTGTACGCCAGAACGATCGCCAGCGCCACGGGCGCCAGCATCAGCGTCAGCCGGTTCAGCATCCCCGCGCCGAGCAAAAATACGCCCGCGGAAATTACAACGAACCCCGCTACAAATCCCGCGGTCAACTTCCCCGCCGGCAGCGCGCGCATGGCCGTCCGGGGATTGGCGGCATCCAGCCGCGCATCTACGAGCCGGTTGAAGGCCATCGCGGCCGAGCGCGCGGAGACCATGCAGACCACGATCCATCCCAGCACCGGCAGCCGCGGCCAACCGCCCGCCGCCAGCACCGCGCCGGTCAGCGCAAACGGCAGCGCGAAGATCGAGTGTTCCCACTTGATCATCTCCAGCGTCAGGCCGGTGCTCTTCCACGCATTCGCCATCTCTCCATCTTAAGCGAAGAACCGCCGCACCCGTCCGCCAGCCTCGCTCATTCCTTGGCGGACCCCGCTAGTTTCCCTTCTCCGGCGGCGCAACCTGAAGGTCGTTGACCACCTTGAAGACGCCGGGCACGGTGTTCGCACGGATGCCCGCAACGTCGTGGTCCATCTTGCTGTCGACCACTCCGGACAAGGTGACATTGCCGTTGACCACGGTAATCCGGATCGGCTTTGCCGGGTCCAGCGCGTATTTCTGCAACTGCGGCGTCCCGTAGATCGCGCGGGCCAGCGCCAGCCGCAGCCGATCGTCCATCGGCGATACCGGCGCGACCTCCAGGTTATCCACGATGTCCTTGACGCCCGGCGTATTGGCCACCAGGCTCAGTGCGGAGTCCTTGTCCGGCGGCCCATAGACTGTTCCCCCCAGCGTAACTACATCGTCCTTCACGCCGATGGTGATCGAGTTGAATGCGGTCGTCCCATATCCCACCCGGTCATAAGCGAGCTCTTTCGCCAGCTTGTCGCGCAATACCGTGTCTTCCACGGCAGGCCCCGCAACCCGGATCTCGTTGTCGACCGCCTTCACGCCCTTCACGTGGTGCACGCGCTGATCCGCATCCTCCTTGTCCTGGTAGAGGTTGACGGTCCCGGTAAGCGTGACATTCCGGCCCTCTATAGCCGCGGACACATTTTCGAACCTCTTGTTGTCCAGCGCTTTATGGATCTCCGTATCGAGCTGAGGGTCGCCCTGGGCCTGCGCCAGCCTCGCTCCGCCTGACGCCAGGGAAACACCCAACAGCGCCATGGCCGCGGACAGCACACGTTCTCCTCTCAATATGAGCATTTTTGACCTTCCTTGGGCGGCATCTTTCAGCCGCAAGAATTGATTGGGCCCACAAGCCGTGCCTGACTCCGATGCCGGTTTCTTGGACTGGGGATGCCCGCCGAACGGGATCAATGATTTTTTAGGGATTTTTCCAGACCGCGACGACCCTACCGGTATCGCCTGCGTATCTTGTAAACCACGCTGAATACACCCGATTCGTCGCGAGTCACCACCAGCGACGCATTGGGCGTCAGGTCGTATTGCGCCTGCAGCAGCTGTTGCGCCGTTGAGTTCACGTTCGTCGCATAAGTCACAGAGAGCTGCCGCGACAACTGCTTCTGCACCGTAATCCGCGCCGTCGAGTTGCCCAGCGTCCCCACAAACGCCGGGTCGATCTTCACCGTGCCGCCGCCGAACAGCTTGCCGATGCGGTTGCTCACCGTCGCATTCAGCGCGCCACCCAGCAGCGCGCTGGTGGTCGGATTCGCGCCCTGCTGCACCTCCTGCTCCTGGTAGAGCTGCGCCTCTTCCTGCGTGCGCCCCAGCGCCAGCAGCGCAAAGATATCCGCCTCGCTCAGTGGAGGCTCCGAGCGGTAGGTCGGTTTCAAATTGCTCATCGTCCCTTGCAGTCCCACGGTGATGTCGTATGTCTCCACCCGCGCCGTCGCATCGATGTCGATGGTCGGGTCGATGCGCACCGGGTTGCTGAAATAGATGTCTCCGCGCTGCAGTTGGTACTTGGTGCCGGCAAAGGTCGCGCTGCCGTCTGTGATCTGAATTCGCCCCAGGATGGATGGTTCGGCAACCGTCCCGCGCACCGTAAGATCGACCGTACCCACCAGCTTGGCGAAAGTGTTCTGGAAGTCCAGTTGCGGCGAGCTGGTAACGTGCACGTCCAGACTGATCTTGTTCGATGCGGAGTTCGGGTCCGGCGGCGTGCTCAGTCCGCCCGCCGACGTAAAAGCCGCAAAGTCCACGTCGGGCCCGACCCCGAAGCGTGTAATCAGCACGTTCCCGCTCAGCAGCATGCTCTGCGGGTTGCCTTGCAGCGTCAGGCTGGTGTTGGCCGTCGTGCTCAGTCCATACAGCCGCACCCGCACCACATCTCCAGTTGCGGTCAGGTTCGCGTAGACGCCGTTCTTGTACGTCAGGAAGCCGCCGATCTTGATCTGCCCGCCGCCCGTCATGGCGGTCAGGTTCTCCACCTGCAGCCGGTCTTCATTGAAAACCAGGGTCCCGTTCAGTGCGCTCAACCCATTCGGAACTCCGTCCATCGCCGCATTCACATTGTCGAACCGCACCTTGCCCGTCAGCGATGGACTGCCCACCTGTCCGCCCGCCGCAATGGTGAACTCAACCTTTCCGTTCGATAAGATATCGGGATCGAGCGTGTGCGCGATCGCCATGCTCACGCTGCCACGGGCCTTCACATCCAGCTTGCCGCCGTTCTTGCCGGTCGCGCCAAACGCCTGCACCGTGCCGCTCGCCTCCATATCCGTATCCTGCCCGGTAATGTGCACCTGGTCCAGCGTTGCCAGCCCATTCTTCAGGCTCACCCGCAGCGGGCCGGAACTTTTCAGCTCAACCCCCTGCAGCTTTACGTCAAAATCGTTCAACTCCGCCGCGCCACTCAGCCCCGCCGGCGTCCGCAGCGGTCCGCTCAGCGTAACTACTCCATCCATCGAAGACTGCGCCTTCACACTCGCCGAACTGAACAACGCCGCCACCGTGCCGATGTCCACGCCTGACAGATTCATCTTCGCCTGCGTCTCGTAGTCGCCCGTCAGCCGGGTCTGTCCCGACGCCTCCACCTTCGCGCCCATCACGGTCGACTGCGCCGTGTAAAACAGCGTGCTCGCCTCGCTGTGTACGTCCGCCGAAACATCCCCGAGCGCCTTGCCGTCCACCGTCACTTTCAGCAGCTTAGCGGTCGCTTTCAATCCCGGCTGCTCCATCGTGCCGTTCGCGTCCGCCACCAGCGTCAGCGTCCCATCTGCGTCCGGTCTCGCCTTCGCGAACGTCTTGAACTTCTCGAGCACCAGGTTGTCGCCTTCGATGTGTCCGTGCAGATGCTTTGTCTTAAGGTCGTATCCGCCGTTGCCGCCGATGTGCGCCCCATGCAGCGACAGCGCAACCTGGCTGGCCTCAAAATCCTGACCTTGCACAGACAGGTTCGCCGCCGCCGAGTCGTACGGCTCTCCGTACGCAACCCCTTTTACCAGCGAAACCCTCCCGCTTCCGTTCAAATCTCCCAAGGTCCCCGATGTCTTCGCATTCACCGCAATCGTCCCGGTCACCGGAACCTTCTGCTGCTGCCCGGCAATCTGCAGCAGGTCCGCGACGCTGGCGTTCGCAAGCTGTACCGACGCACTCACGCCCGTGCCCTCGTCCCACACATAGCTCGCCGCACCCCTGCGCGCAAGCTGCTTGCGCGGCCTCATGCTCCCTTCGACATTCAGGACCGCCGTCCCGCGCTTGATCGTCGAGTTGGCGACCGCCAGCCCCTCGTCATAGGAGTACTCCGCATCCGCCACCACCGAGTCGATCAGCGTGTCCAGTTCCGAACCGAGCTTTACTTCGAGCCGCGTGCCCTGTACGTGGCCCTTCCAATCCAGATCGGCCGCCCGGCCCGTCACGCTGCCGTGGAACACTACCGCGCCGTGCAACACCACCGGCACCGCCGCGGTCCCTTTCTTGCCGCTCACTTCAAAGTCGAGCGTATGCAGCAACTGGTCGAACTCGCCCAGATCACGCACCGTCATGTCCGCCTTCAGATCGGTCAGCGGATCGCCTAAATTCACTCCCAGCACTCCCTCCGCCTCGGTCGAAGATTGCGGCGTCAGCAGGATCACATGCTGAATGTTCACTACTTCTCTCCTGCCGTCGTAGCGCGCCACCGCCTCGCCGCTCATGGGAATGTTGTTCAGCGCCCCTGCGCGCGCCACTCCCGTCGGCCGGAACTTGAGGTCCCCATCCACCACCACCGTGTCCGCCACATTCACGGTCGGCCCGCCCCACTCCACGTTCACCGGCCCGGTAACGCCCATGTCGAAGCCGAGATCGCCGTATCCCTTCGTCTCCGTTGTTTCCATAATGGTGCGCAGCGGGATCGCATTCACCGTCGCCTTCAGATACGCGTGCGAGGTCACGGCAGTCTTCGGCGTCGCCGCCGTCGGCGCCGGGGCCAGCCAGTCCGCAATGCGCAGATCGCCCGCCGCGCTTCCGCCGCCAGGGAGAATCCCGATCATCTCGGTCAGCAGCAGTTCGCTCGGCGTGATGCGGAGTTTTGCGCCTCCATCCACATCGCGCAGCCGCAGGTTGTCGATCTCGTAGCCGGCTTTGTGCAGCTTCACGCTGCCGCCAATCAAATAGCCCGCCTTGCACTCTGGATCGCTGGCCACCTGCTTTGCAGGCGCCGCGGGTCGCAGCGAGAAGCGAGGCCGCTTCTGCGTTACCGCCGGGGACACCGCGCAGCTATGCCCGTTCAGCGCCAGTTCCATCGTGCCGCCGGTAAACCCGTCCGTCGCGGTCAGCACCGAAATCTGCTTCAACTCCAGCGTCCCGTTCGCCGCAACCCGCCACTCCGGCTGCGCGAAATGGCTGAGCGTCGCCGTCGCGTGCAGCACAGACGCCTTCCCCGAATCGAACTCCAGCGACTTCAGCACCGCCGTCTCGCGTCCCAGCTCCACATCGAGATGCAGCTTCGACTGCGCCTCGGGCTCCTTGCCCATCTTCGTCCGCAGGTCATCGAGGCCGATAGTGATTCCATAGCGGTCCGTCGGCTTCAGGTATTGCACCTCGGCATTCAGATCGCGTGCCGCCATATCGAACGGGATCGCCTTGTCATTCAGCAATGCAACGCCGTTCACCACCTCCGCCTCTTTCGCCCGCAGATCCAGCAGCGTGTCCTGCACCGGCTCCGTGCTCGTCTTCGGATGCTTTGGCGCCGGCTGGTTCGTCCTGCCGTCTTTGTCGACGATCAGGTGAAACTGCGGATGCTCGACCCGCAGCAGCTTCAGCCGTATATGCGACTTCACCCCGGTACCGGAGGCGCGCGAGAAAAAGCTCGAAATTCCAATCCGCACCTCGACCTTGTCCACGGAGAGATACGGAGCCTCTCCCGGCCCTTCCAGCCCATGAATCACCAACCCCTCGACGTCGATCGTCAGATGCCATAGGGCGAATCTCACGCCCTGCACTTCGACCCGCCCGCCCGTCGCGTCCTCCAGCACCGACACAATCTCCCTGCCCACGCGCCTTTGGAAGTCGCCGGTGGTCGTGTACCACGCAAAGCCGCCCACCATCACAATCGCCAACGCCAGCACGCTGCCAATGAGCCACGCCATCGCCCGGCTCACATGGAATACCATGCTGCGCTTCTTCACCCTCGGTCCTTCCTTGGGCTCCCGCACAGGGAGACGGGCCTCATCGGCATCGGGCAGCTTATCGTCCGTGCTCATGGCGCCTCCTCTCCGGGCTTCATCATCCGAACGCTGCCCTGCGCGCGCAAAGCGGTCAGCCAGTCGTCGAGCAGCTTGTTCACCCGCTCCTGCAGCAATATCTCCTGGATGCGGTCTGCAATCGTCGCCTCTGCCGGAGGCGTCATCTTCTCCTTCGCATACATCGGGATCATCGTGTTCTTGTAGTAGTCGTCAATCTCCGCCTGCTCAATGCGAATCCCCATGCGGAACCTGCCCTCGATGAACCGCAGCACTTCCATGCGCTGCTTCCAGCGCTGCTTCAGCTCGTCCATCGTGAAGCCCTGGTCGGCAACAAACTTCGCCCACCCCGCATCCGTCTCGCAGTGGTACGCCGCGCACTTCGGAATGCTCTTGCGCAGCACCGCCAGCTCCGCCTCCACCTGCGTATCGCCGATCGGCGGCTCCGGTTGCAGCGCCATCTGCTGCAGGATCAAAGCGCGATCGATCAGACGCTCGATCAGCTCCTGCTGCGTCGCCGTTTGTGGCTCACTGAAAGGCTGAAACGCCGCGAAGCGCTCCTCCGCATCCACATCGCTTTCCAGAATCAGGTCGCCGTTGACGATCGCCACCACGCGGTCCAGCATCACCGTGCCCTCCGGCGGCGTATTCGGCACTGGCGGAACCAGCGGCACGGGGCCGTGCACGATCTGGCGCGCACAGGCCGGCAGCGTCATCAGCGCCAGCGCCAACGCGGCCAGTCCCGCGCCGTTTCCCCGTCGATGTTTCGTCGCGCTCATGCCTAGAATGCCTGTCCAATGCTGAAGAAGAAGTTGAAGTGGCTCGCCTGGCCCTCGTACGGCGCCGCGCCGTTGAAATCGTAAATCACCGGATACACCGGCGGGTTCAGGTTCCAGCTGAAATCGACACGAATCGGACCCACGGCCGTCTTGTACCGCGCTCCCATTCCTATCGCATGGGAATAGTAGTTGAAGCTGCACGTCCCAAACGAGTTCGACACGTTGGCGCAGGTGGACTGGTTGGGCTGATGATAATGCGTAAAACTGGGAAACATATCCGCAATATGCGTAAACGCGTTTCCCATGTCGTGAAAGACTACAAAGCTCACACTGTCTCCGACAAACGGAAGCGTAGGGGCGGGCAAGCGCAACTCTGTGGTGTTCACAAACACCGCGTTGCCACCCACGGGATAGCCCGTCTGCAAATCGCGAGGCCCAGCGTCGTTGATGCCAAACCCGCGGTGCGAGGTCGCGCCGCCGGCATACAGGCGCTCCGGCAGAGGCACCGCATTGCAGCTCGGGTTGGTCTCCAGCAGATTGACGGAAGCGCTGCCGGCGGGAACGGCCGGCTGATAGTTCGTAACGCACGAGGCGCTGCCCGCGTTGGGATTTGTACCAAATGTCGTTTCAAATCCCAGACGCGTGTTCCGCGCCAGCACATATCTGTGCTTGCCGAAGGCGTAGTAGGTCGAGTCGGTCACGTCCGTGCGGTTGAAGTTCGCCTCCGAACCGAACTTTGAAGACGCGAAGAACTCCTGTACCGACAGGTACGTTCCTCGCTGCGCATCCAGCGGGCTGGGGTCGCGCGTGTCGTGGAACCACGTGAGGCCCGGGCCGCCCACCCGCACCGGCTGCGAGAGCTGCGGGATCAGGTTCGCCGACACCTGCAGCGTCGCCGGGTTCACCGCGACCCGGCGGAATTCGAAATTGTAGATCAACGTATCCGCGCGCTTCACTTTCTCAGTAACGCGATAGTCCCCCTGCAGCGTCGACGCCTGGAACGTCGTAATGTTCTGCACATTCGAGTAACCGCCGGACACGCTGGTGGAGAGGTTCTTCTTGCCAAAAAAGTGCGGGTTCTGAAACGTCAGGTTGGCCACTTCTTCCAGCAGTCCATACGACGAGTGCAGCGTCAGCGAGTTGTCTGTCCCGCGTAGATTGATGCGGCTGACGTCCAGCGAAATCCGCGGGCTCACTCCAGTCTTTCCATTCTGCGAGTAGGTCGCGCTCGGCGAAAGCCCCAGCAGGATCGCAGATGCCGGGTTGATTACGCCCTCTTGCGGCGTGCCCGTCTCCGCCTCGAAGCCGAACCCGTAGGTCACGTCCCATCGCCGCGCCTCGGTCAGTTGCAGCAGCACGTTCTTCAGCGGATCGTTGCCGTCGGGATTCTGCACCGCCGCGTTCACTTCATTGAACAGCGCCAGGTCGTAGAGCTTGCGCTGCGTATCCAGCAATGCGCTCTGGTTCAGCGGGTCGCCGGCATGCACCTCAATCTGCCGCGCCACCACCGCCGGCCTGGTGTGCCCAATCCCCGAGAGCAGCACCTGGTCCACGAACACCTGCTGCCCCTCGGTCACATTCAGCACAACGTCCGTCTTCTGCGCATCGCTCTCCGGCTGCAGCTTCGCCTCGACCTTGGCCTGCGCAAAGCCGTGGCTCAGATAGTAGCCGAGGATCGCGTCCCGGTCGCCCGACAGCGTAATCAGCGAGTAGGGCTGGCCCTCCTGCGAGTTCAGCAGCGCCTTCACCTCCTTCAGCCGGCTGTCCATCACACCAGTCAGTGTCACCGGGCCGAACTTCTGCTGCGGCCCCTCCGTCACCGTCACCACCACCGCGATCTCCGCCACCTTCAGCTTCTTCCCCGGCTTCGACGCATCGATGTCCTTCGTCACGGCCGAGATCGTCGCATTGCTGAACCCATTCGCCCGGTACAGCGCCTGGATCGAATCCTCGTCCGCCTTCATCAACTGCGGCGAATAGCGCCCGTTGCGCAAATAAGCGTCTGCCTTTTGCACCTGCATCCGCTCCTTCAGCAGGTCCGTCTCGAAATACTTATTGCCCGTGATGGTTACCGACCCAACCTTGCGTTTCTTGCCCTTGTCTACGCTGAACACGACACTCTCCGACGGCGTGTCCGCGCCAATCACCTTCACCGCAACCGTTGCGTCGAAATAGCCCAGTTGAAATAGATAATCCTTGATGTTGTACGTCCCCTCGTTCAGCAGGTCGTTGTCGATCGTCCCTTCTTCGTAGATCGGCACCAGCAGCTTCAGCCGGCTCGTGGACAGGTTCGCGCCCTCGACCGCCACCTTCACCAGCGGCCCCTGGTTCGCGTTGAAGTCGTAGTCAACCTGCTTGCGCGGTCGGTTGTAAGTCTGCTGGCGCAGCGACGTGGTTGCCTCCAGCCGGTCCTTCTTTTGATACTGTTCGCGCAGCCGCGTCAGCGCGTTGCTCACCGTATCGCGATTCACTTTGCTGCCCTGCTTCAGCTTTCCTTTTTTGCGCACCTCGTTTGCGGTCAGCCCCGGGTCTTTGCCCTCCACCGTCACCATGCCCACTCGCGCCTGCGGCCCGATGTTCACCGTGTAGGTCGCATTCACCTGGCCGCCGGCCTCATCCACCGTGGTCTTCGCAGCAATCGTTGCCTGGAAGTATCCACTGCTCTCCAGCGCCTGCCGCACTCCATCCGCGCCGGTCGCAATCATCGCGTCGCTGAACTCGCTGCCCGGCTGCAGCTTGGTCGCGTACTCCAGCAGCGAAGCCAGCCGCTCCTCTTTCACTCCGGCGATCGTCACCCGGCCAACAAAGTAGCGCGGCGTCCCCACATAGACCAGCGTCACCCCGCCGCCCTCGCGCCTGCCCGCCACGCTGATATCCCGATACCTCCCGGTGGCGAACAGCCGCCGGATGCTTGCCGTCACCTTCGCCGGATCCAAAGCTTCGCCCGCCCGCTGCGGAAGCTGACCTGGCAGCGGGTCTTTCGCATCGAAGATCACGCCCTGAAACTCCACCTTGACGACGCGCAGCCCCTTCCATGCCGCCAGGCTCGCCTTTGCCCCCGGAGCAATCTGCGCCGCGTCGGCAGCCGGCGAAGTGGAACTGGACGCCTGCGCCCTCGCTCCCGCCACCCCCCACAATCCAAACCCCATTATCAAGCACGCAACCACGAACCGCGGCGCTCGGCCGGGGCCCCGCCGCGCCACGCGTCCACTCATCGCGTGCGGAAGTTGCGCGGCTGCCCTGCCCGTCGTTATCTCCTGTGGAACGCCCAACCAGATACCCCTCTACCTCTGCGAACCTGCGGTCACTATCCAATCCTATTGGTCGTGAACTTCATCTCCTAATGCGTGGTGCCCTGAACGGCACGTCCCCCACCCTGACTATGACGCAAGTACTGAACCCGGAGACGACGCCCCACGCTCCAGGAATGCGCGGGCCACAATTCCCTATACTACGAACTACGATGCCCCTAAACGAACAGGCCGAGGCGCGCACTCCAGCCGCACCCGAAGAAATCTCGCAGATCACCGATGCCGACCGCTACTCCCGTCAGGTCCTCTTCCCCGGCATCGGCGCCCGCGGCCAGCAGCGGCTCGCCCAGGCGCACGTTGCCATCGTCGGGTGCGGTGCCATGGGCGCGGCCTCCGCATCGCTCCTCGCCCGCGCCGGTGTGGGCACGCTCACCCTCATCGACCGCGATTTTGTCGAGCCCTCCAATCTCCAGCGCCAGGTCCTGTTCGACGAGGCCGACGCCCGCGACAGTCTGCCCAAGGCCGAAGCCGCCCGCCGCCACATCGCCCAGTTCAACTCCCGCGTCGCCGTCCACGCGCACATCGCCGATCTCGTCCCCGCCAACATCGCCGAGTTGCTCGCCGCAGCCCACATCGTTCTCGACGCCACCGACAACTTCGAGACCCGCTATCTCATCAACGATTTCGCCGTCCAGCAAGGCAAGCCCTGGATCTACGCCGCCGCCATAGGCGCCTACGCCGCCACCATGAACATCCTCCCCGCGCCTGTTCCCTGTTCGCTGTTGCCTGTTTCCTGCTCTCCGACCTCCTGCCTCGCCTGCATCTTCCCCAAGCCGCCCTCCGGCAACGTCGACACCTGCGACACGGCCGGTATTCTCTCCACCGCCGTCAACCTGGCCGCCTCCATCCAGGTCACTGAGGCGCTCAAGTTCCTCACCGGCCAGCCTCACCTCATGCGCCGCACCCTGCTTTCCTTCGACCTTTGGAACCCCGCTCCCGCGGCCAGCGCCTATATTGACCGCTCCGAAATTGCCGCTGGACTTCCCCGCCCCGGCTGCGAAGTCTGCAGTGAGCGCATCTTCGCCCACCTCGCCGGCGAGAATCGCGCCCACATCACTCTCTGCGGCCGCGACTCCGTCCAGATCCACGAGCACCATCGCCCCGTCGACTTCGCCGCCATGACTGCCCGCCTCTCCACCCACGCCGACATCGAAAACCTCCGCTCCAACGACCTCATCCTCCGCTTCCGTCGCGGCCCCCACACCGTCACCCTCTTCGCCGACGGCCGCGCTATTGTCCAGGGCACCACCGACATCGCCGTCGCCCGTTCCCTCTACGCACGCTTTATCGGCGCTTGAGCCCGCCGCGCTCCCATCCCCAAGAAAAAGCTTGCCCTTCGTCCTCAATGTCGACAATCCAACACAACCTTTTCCCTCAACCCAAACTCCTACCTCTCAGGCGGTAAAACTCGAATTCTCGGCATATGCGGTACGCTCGAATCAGGCGAGAGTCCGGCGAGTACACACCCCGGAGCCACCCAATGAACTGCGAAGGCCATCTGATGACGCAAGCACGACCCCCGAATCCCAACCCCGGCCTGTTCAAGCGCAACCCCCCCATTGCAGGAGAGGCCGAGGCCATCGAGGCCGCCAAAAATGGCGACGCCGAGGCGTTCTCGCGGCTCTATTCGCTGCATAAACGCCGCGTCTACACCCTCTGCCTGCGCATGTTGGGCAATGTCTCCGAGGCCGAAGACATGACCCAGGAGGCTTTCCTCCACCTCTTCCGCAAGATCGGCAGCTTCCGCGGCGAGTCCGCCTTTTCTACCTGGCTGCATCGCCTCACCGTCAACCTCGTCCTCATGCAACTCCGCAAGAAAGGCCTCAACCTGGTATCGCTGGAAGAGACCATCAACCCCTCGGAAGAAGACGCGCCCAAGCGCGACTTCGGCAGCCGCGACCCCGTCCTCACCGGCTCGGTCGATCGCATCTCCCTCGAGCGCGCGGTCGCCTCCTTGCCTCCGGGCTACCGCATGGTCTTTGTCCTGCACGATGTTGAAGGCTTCGAGCATAATGAGATCGCCACCATGCTCGACTGCTCCACCGGCAACAGCAAGTCCCAACTGCACAAGGCCCGCCTCAGGCTTCGCGAGCTGCTTCGTCATCCCAGCGAGTCGCCCCAGCCGGACGTTTCCACGGAGGCCGCAAAATGAGCGTGCCAGGCGACATCAACTTCGACGACCTCAAGCCCGAAGAGTTTGAGCAGTATCTCCCCGAGCTCTTCGCCACCAGCGACAAGCTCAGCGACGACCCGCGCCTGCAGAAGCTCTACGCCGCTCATCCCGACTGCCTCGCGCTCGTTCGCGACCTCGAAACCATCGCCGAAACCGCCCGCAGCCTCTTCGAGCCCGTGGAAGAGCCGAGCGACAAAGTCTGGGCCAACATCCAGGACAAGCTCCGCGAAGAATCCGCCCTCGCCTTCGACCAGGACGGGGAGCAACTCCGGGAAATCGATTAATCCCTTGCAGCACGCTTCCCCTCCGTTGTAATCTCACGTTCAGGATGAGTATGAGTTCGCACCAGTTCGGCTTCTTTACCTATCCCTGCTTTTGGTGGCGGGGAGCGGGTCAGTCGGCCGTGCGAGCGTCTCTGAATCGATAAGAATCGTTTTTAGAGCATCCGCCACTTCCACTGAGCCGCGACCCCGCAAAAGGTCGCGGCTTTGTCTTGCGCCATTGCTTTTCTGCTCTCTGTTGCCTGTTCCTTGTTCCGTTGTACCTTCAAAGGAGCCGCTATGATCGCCCAACCCGCCGGTGCCGCCGAGAGAGAGCCCTCTCAACCTGCCGCCAACCGCCTCATCCCCGACCACGTTCGCCGCATCGTCCTCACCGGCTTCATGGGCGCCGGCAAGACCACCGTCGGCCGCCTGCTCGCCGCCCGCCTCGGCTGGGAGTTCCTCGACCTCGACACCTGCATCGAATCCCGCACCGGCCTCGCCATCCCCTCCATCTTCGCCGCCCACGGCGAGGCCCACTTCCGCCGGCTTGAGTCTCAGGCCCTCGCCGCGTCCCTCGGCCGCAGCAACCTCGTCCTCGCGCTCGGCGGAGGCGCCCCCGAATCCCTAACCAACCGCCTGCTGATCGAACAGACCCCCGCCACCGCCACCGTCTTCCTCGACGCGCCCTTCGCCACCCTCTTCGATCGCTGCATGATGCAGGCGCTCAACCCCGCGCCCGGCTCCACCGCGCATACGCTTCCTGGCCAGGCCCGGCCTTTGCTCGCCGACCCCGCCGCGGCCGAGGCGCGCTTCCTCGCACGCCAGCCCATCTACCGCCGCCTGGCCCACCACACCATCTCCACCGCCTCGCTTACCACAGAGGAAACCGTCGCCGCGCTCCTCACCCGCCTCAACGCCTCTCCGCCCGCCTATGACACACCCCAGCCAACGATCAAATAAACTGTGCCCGGTGGGAGGGCAGCATTGCTATCTAGTGCCCGAGAGCATCCGGGGCAGGACCCGGCTTCTGGTTCTTCAGCATCGTCAGTTTGCTGATGTGAACCGTCATCGCAACTTTATCCATTCCGCCGGC
>Ga0181520_10003019_pt1 | contig 30220 bp, 15 predicted proteins | sample PEATcosm2014_Bin_29_FD_132451 | JGI IMG/M metagenome (GOLD analysis project Ga0181520, IMG submission 132451) | Peatland microbial communities from MTU Mesocosm Facility, Houghton, MI, USA - PEATcosm2014_Bin02_30_metaG | ecosystem: Environmental > Terrestrial > Soil > Wetlands > Peat | place...
CATTTTTTCAGGGACACCATACTCTTCTGCCATCTCCTTGGCAGTTCGCTCAGCGTAATCTAATAGTCGCTTGTACTCAATGGCATCTGAATCCGTCCGATTAATTACGCTTGTAGAATCAAAAGGAGCATTCCCCCCGTTATATTCATCAATGGTGTTGTTTCCCTTCATGACACGAACGGTGTAGCTGGTGGGGCAAGCATCATAAAGAACGTGGGTAGCTGCTGCTGCTTTCTTAGCCAAGCTGCTCATCTTATCCAATTCACAGTTACTGGCTGAAACTGTTTTAGCAATCTCCTTTACTGCTGCTTCATGAGCACTGGCTTTTTTCGGGATGTGTATTCGATTCAGCTTCTGGTTCACCTGCATCATGATAGGAGAAAGAGCCCCACGAACGGCTTCACTTGCTGCCTTGCTAAAGCTGTATCGGTTCTCCTCGAAAGTAATCCAACCTGAAGAACGCGACCTGTCCCATGCTAGCTTTAATGAACCTTCAACACCAAGACCGTGGAGACTTATTTTATCCCCTTCACTAAATTGAGGGGTTTCCAACTTCTTATCCGGCACTTGGTATTCTTGTTCTTCTCGTTCGGCTTGTGCCCCCTCTTCTGAAGGAGGGTAAAATTCATTTCCAGTTAGCTCATAGGCAAACCGGTATAGTTCTCGTGCTTCTTCGGACTCAAAAACCAGTTCTTTTCCACGACTCGCAATAATTCCATGGTCACCCATAAGTTCACCATACCCGCAATCATTACAGGTCAAATTATAGTCGGGGTTGAAGACATGTAAACCCAAATCATCGTTTCGCTGTTGCTCATTCTCATCGCCAAAGGATGTCTCAAGGGCCGTCTTAACCGACGCTATACGTTCGGCTCCAGCCCCTTCGGGGGCTCCATGCCAATGACCATCACTATGTTCATAACAGCAGTAATCACCACTATTGCGGTTGCCTGAAAACATTTCACCACAGCCCTCACATTTCTTGGTTTCAATGTGATCATCCATGCGTTGATTGAGAGCGTGCTCATCCTTAAGCTTCTGATTTAGTTGGGCAGTTTCTTTAGGAGTCAACGAGGAGGCTTGTGACCTGCGTTGTCCAACCTTTACCGAGGCCAGTTGTGGTTTGGGAGTGATTGGAGGTTTCCTCTGAGGGAAAAACCCCTCCGCTTCACCACCGGGACGATAGAAGAAACCCTCCGTGTGAGGACGGGCTTCAGGATGGTAGCCTTCAAAAGATTTAGAGGCACCTGCTGGGTTATCGAACCCCTTCGCTTCGGGTTGACCTTTATAGCGTTTTGCTTTCTTCTTCAATAAAGTATTTTCAATAAACCCCCGAACTCTATCTGGGGCGTCCTTAGTAGCAAGGTAACCCCCTATTTGTTTAGAGTACTCGCTAGTCAAATCGTCAGCATCACAGGGGTTCCAACTACCGCCAATAGCTTCAGGGTAAGCAAATTTCGCCTTTTTCAAAAGAGCATTATCCATCTAACTACCCCTTAAGACATAGTAATCCCCTAACTAAGAATTTCGTAGTCTATGGTTTATGGCGTTGGCGGATTTGGTGAGTTCACAGGAGGAGCCCCTGCTGTAGCGGTCTTCCCTTCAGCCCAACTCGATACCTTGTTGATACCGTAGAGAGCCCCACAGATAGTCACAATGAACGTAGCACCCGCAGTTAAAAAGGCGTCAAACTGCTCAATAGTGATCAATTTGTGATGCACAGAAAGACAATACGAAACCCCTACCCCAAGTACAAAAGCAATCACCGCAGCCATATGTACACGGGTGGAACTCCCGCTACCATCGGATTCACTATAAACGCTCCGAAGCCAAAGTATAAAAGACTGAAAAAAAGAAACAAGCTTACTCCACATAGAAATAACCCCCATACTTAGAGAAGCAATATTGAGTTTTTATGCTTGAAGATGCGCCTGAAGGAACCACAAATCCTTGTCAGCCTGACGAACTAACTCAATAAACACATCAGCGGAGGCTTGGTCGTTATGGCTGAGGCACCCTTCAATGGCTGTTCGCATGGCATTTGCAGCTTGCCCAAGGCGTGTAGAAAGAGCTAGGAGGTGGTCTGAGCCCCTTACAGTGTCCATGGGATACTCTGGGATGGTGGACTTCGCTGCAACCTGTCTCACCGTGCCCTCAGCCACCCCACCTAAAGCCGTAATCCGTTCTGCTATAAGGTCACTGGCGTCTTCCAGATGTTTGGCTATTTCATCAAATAGGAGGTGTAGCTCATAAAAAGCCATCCCCTTGATGTTCCAATGAGCCTGCTTAGCCTGAGTTTTTAGGTCAATGGTGTCTGCCAAACGGTCGTTTAGTAGAGTTACAAGTTGAGTTCGGCTGCTCTCGGGTATATCGACTGACGTTGGAAACATAGAGCCCTCTACACAAAGAATTCAGTAGTTACCCTACTCGAATTTGGTAATTAGGAACATTTCGATGAACGCCAGCGTACCCCTTGAATAGGGGAATGGCCAAATCAAAGTTACCCTGAAATGTTAGGTAGTACCCCCTGAGAGGATCATACCCCGAATCAAGAAGGGTCATAACACCACTACCAATAGGAGGAGGGGGAGGGGGTTGAGGAATGAGATAAATTTGAGAGGATGCCATGAGGGGATTGGGTGGTGGGACACTCAATTGCCACCATGTTTTCGGTTGATTATAGAACTGCTGGCAGAAAAAACTAAATGCTTGGATACAATCTAGCTGCCCAACGTTATACCAAATGAGGTATAACGAGTTACCATAGAAGGTTGTGTATTGAGGAAAGGATTCTACGAAAGTAACTGATAGGATGGCACGCTGACCAGTGTCGATGACACCGTTACCCATGTCCTGTTCTTCTCCTATTTGAACCGCTAAAATATTTTCAGTGCCCATTTGGGTCCTTTAAAAGCTTAAAATCCACGAGAAAATAATATTGGTTCCGGGCGGTAGAAGAAGAGGCGATAGCGTCTTATAATTCAGAAGCGTAACTGTATTCTGAGCAGCAGATACGGTTGAGTAGGTTGTTGGATCACCTGTAAAATAGGAAGCCGTCTGCATATTAGTTACAGGACTAACACTATTTGTACCACCTCCAATAAGTCCCATTTCACGGATGCCCTGAGTAATGTTGTCTGTCGTAGCATTTACCGTACATTGAAAATTGACATAGGTGGATAAGGTATTAATGGGAGTCCAACCACCATTATTATCTGGCTGAACGTAATTGATACGGGAAAGAGGTTTACGAAGGAATTCTTGAACAAGAGCGGTTTGAACCGGGGTTTCCTGCGGTTGAGTTTCCGGGGCCCAAGTTGGTGAGCCTGCACCAAGAGCAAGACCCCACACTGAGTACAAAAGCTCATGACCGAGAAGATAAGGAGGGTTGGGGTCAGTGGGGTTCACATTAGCTAATAATCGAGCAAATAGCCACTTCACGTTATTCGCAATAACGTTGTGAGCTTTGTATAAGAGTTCTCCAGTATCTTCCCGTGTAACATAAATATTGGTTGGAATTAGGTGGTCACAGATTGATTCTACAATAGCAGCATTCATACTCATATCCTCTAATTAAACTCAACAACAGTTCCAATATTCACTTTAGGCGGCAAATCGGAAAGGTTCTTCAAAGTAGTGAAAACTCGATTGATCTTGAGATATAGCGGCTCCTCAAGAATCTTTACACCTCGGCCAGCTTTGATTAGAGCACCCTTCTGAGGGTCATGCTGAAGCCAGTAAACGTGGACATCTTGATTGATGGAAATCAATTCGACTTGAGTGAACATAGTTAGCCCTCTTTGGTTGGGGATACACGGGTGATTCGGTATCTCATATTATTAATACTGTCCGCTCCCCATCCATCGGGGTTTGAGTCAATGTTATCTTTCAATTCTGCCAAACTGTTGAATGTTTCCGCGTAATCCCCATTTCGCGTAAACAAATGAACCATCCTACGAGAAGGTACCCCTCGGTGTTCCCCCTCACCGGCTGGTATGTAAGCAATCGGTAGCCCCCGATAACGATGGGTGTATGGTTGGCCTTCCTTGCTTCTAAGATAAGCATCCACTGCCGCTGCCTCTTTGGTGTTATTACTGGCCGCTTCACAGATTTGACGAATTTGATCCCCAGATTGTTGTAACAGTTTGATTACCCCGTTATGGTAATTGCCAGAGTTTTTTACCACATTTTTCTGTAGCTCTTCCCAAGTGACCCAAACAAGTCCGTCTGTTTCCTCATGAAATTGTAGGTTACTGGAGCCCCCCGCCATTGGGTTCAATTCAAACTCCGTAGGTACCAGTCCAAGGAAGTTGAAATACTTGAACTTTCCATCCGTAAACACATAGGCGGGGACGAGCCGAATACTTCCTTGATACCCTGTTTCCTCCGCCATCTCTTCTTTGGCACTTTCAGCCGGGGACATTCCCGGTTGAATAGCTCCTCCGATAGTTCCGAAACAATCCCCCTGATTCACTTCAGGGCTACGCCACGCCAAACAAATGCGTCCGGTGGTGGTACATATAGGAAGGATGCCCGACGCTGCTCCTCCCGCCCCAACCCAATATCCTTTCTCATCTTCTCGAAAGGCCCTTTTAGATGACGTTTTCTCTTTATCCTGTTGTTGCTCATTCTTTTCATCATCTGGTTTCAGATCAGTTTCGGGGTTGGACTCAGTTTCTGAGGGTTCAATGACCTCATTTCCCTGCTCATCCACTGCTTCGGCCTTATCCGAGCTTTCAGGGACATTTTCTTTGGAAAGGATTGACCAGTTTGTGTAGATAGTTGGAACGGGGTAGTTGCCTTCTTTTAACTCTGCCACAGAAGGAAAGTCTGCAAAGGTAACGCAACGACCGTCCGGGAATTTAACAACCCACTCCTTCTTTGAGTTGGAATAGATAGCCATATCATCCCCAATAGTGGCATAGGGAGAATAGGCTTCATCCCCAACAAAAATACTCTTAGGGATTCCCTCAGCATTTGTCGTCTTCATCTCTACGTCATTATCAAACTTAATGGTAGGGGTGAATTCAGGAACTCGTGAACCTTTCTTCTTGTAAATTGCGTTGAGCAGGTTATTCTTGAAACCAGTCCCACTTAAAGGGATCGTTCCCCGAGGGTTCCCCATCATGTCATATACGATGATGTACATAGGATTGGGTTGAGACTTCAAACTACGGCTGCGGAAATTACGAATGACGCTCCGTGCATCGTTGACTGTAGTTTTAGACGGTTTTTCATAAGTAAGTTCCAAGTGACGTTGTACAGGGGGTCGTTTAATGGTTTTTCCTGATGCCGTAACTACTTTACTGTAAACTTCATTAACAAAGTGGGGATCAATCCGAAACGTACCCTCGAAAACCTTTACTGTGGGGTCTTTACTGATGGCTGACAGGGCTTTATCACTATCCGATTCACCAGTAATCCCTTTAAAACACATCAATGCTGCTGCATAGATTTTTACAATAATGCTTTCCTCAAAATTCAAACTTAGCATAAATGCGGACATTTCATCTAATAACGCGTGGACCGCTTCCGCAACCAACTCACTCATCGTGGAGGGTTTATCCTCAACCAGCGGGAACTTCAATGAAAACACAGTAAAGTTGGGAATTCCAAGGTCTAAGGTAATCACTGCATAGGGTCTGGCGTCACGCACAACCGTGATAGAAAGGCCACCAGTGGCAGGTGAAAGATAGGCGTTTTTGAGAGTCTCTAAATTCATGGGTATTCTTATTCTTATGATGATATAGGGTTATTGAGCTACCCAACTTGAAGGAACCCTACCTTCAAACCTGCCTCCAACCCCTATCTATTAAAGGAATCGGTAGTTTTCTAATAACCTACTCCTTGACCTCCGTGACACGTCACGGGGGTTGAAGGCTATTTGGTGCCGAAGCCCCTCTTCGGCACCAAATAAAGCTCACCAAGTGTCACTTATGCAACTTATGTCACTTATGTCACTTCCTCTAGTTCAAATAAATTTAAATCGGGGCTTGCAAATCTGTACATCAGTGGTATTATGTGTTCAGAAAGAATGTTCCAAGAAAAAATTTAGAAGAGGCTCAAGTATGAATCAACGTGAGTTTTTTACTGCTATAGCGGGAGCAACTGGATTTGCACTCATTGCCCCCAAACTTTTTTCGACTTCAACCGGACGACCCGGTGAAGTGGAGATGCCCACTCTTAATCAGATTTGTGATGGGTTTAGTACTATTCACAAAGAAGGTTTAGCAGTGAGGCATGTCTGGGTTCATGCAGATGACCTTCGGAAATTTAGAAAAACCATGGAACCCGCCTACCCCGAGGGGAGAGAAGACCGCGACCATCTCTGGGGAGCTTACATCAACCCCATACCCGCAAATCAAAAGCGTGGGACCGTATGGCTTCAAAGTGCTGTGAAGAATGAAAAAGTCCTTGCAATTAGAGTCAATGGGAAACAGGCAGCATCTATTTATACTCTCACAGTTGACCTCAATGGAACACCCCGCCGCCGAAATGTCCATATAACTAAAGAACCCCACGATCCCCACTTTTGGGCAGTGGATGATCTGATGCCACGTGCCGCAAAACCATTGAAAAATGGGTAAAATGTGGTATTATAGGGGTGTGAAAGGCCAGTTTTTCTTGTTTATTTTTAGTGTAATGCCCATAGATACAGGGGTTTGCTAGTAAATGACCTGTGGTTATAGTGGATTTGTCGTATGAATCCAACATGCCGTTGAACGCGACTGGAATGAGCACCCTGTGGTTATAGTGGATTTGTCGTATGAATCCAACTCAATCACGTTGAGCACGATCGCTGGCCCGCCTGTGGTTATAGTGGATTTGTCGTATGAATCCAACACATCCCCATTGATGGCATCGGGCATACCTCCTGTGGTTATAGTGGATTTGTCGTATGAATCCAATATTGGTGGTATCCAAGTTGAGGATTTGTTTATCGGAATAAAAGACCTTCGTACAAGACGAGATCGAACGCGACGAGACACGACAAGATTTGGTACCTTATCAATTACCATTATTACAACTGACCTACAAGTTAATTTTTACTCATACTCATAGGACTGAAGAATGTCACTTCCCCCAATTTCCCATACAAGGTCCTGACGGGGCGCAAGCAATCCCATTGGATGGTTGATATCCCAGTTCGCCACTTCCCCTGTTACGGTGTTGGTTGTATCAATAACCTGAATCCAACTATCCGAATTTGTCAGATAGTTGGAACCAATAAATCGCCACACGATGGAACCATCATAGGTTGGAACAGTTGAAGATTGACTAAATCCAATTCGAGCCGTTGCAACACTTTCCAACTGGGTTTCCGAGTTATAGTTACTGTGAACAATGGACATGGTGATACTCGTTGAAGTAAACGAGGTGACTAACAAAGTGAGTCCATTTAAGAAGGTAGCGTATGTGAAACCCAACAAAGCAATTAGGCTGGTGTTAGCCACAAGACCCATACCTGTAGTGCTATTTACGGCCAAAGTAAGTTGGTTGTTGAGAATTTGAACTGCCCCATAACTAGTCCCCACCGTAGCAATGGGAGAGGTGATTCCCGGAGTGGGTGGAGATTGGGGAGGAGACTGAGGAGATGATCCCGACGAGGCAATCTGAAGACTACCATAGTTGTCGATCATAAATTGTCCTGTGTAAAATGGCGTGCTGGGAGCCCACTGCCGGGTACCAAAAACGTACAACCCATTAGCTGCTTGATAATACGCTTGATAGATAGAAGGTGAGGGTAGTGGTGTCCAATACATTTGATCTGTATCCGCAAGGGGGTCTTGATTGGTGTTTTCTTGAAGGGCTCGGTATAACTGCCAACCACCCGGAGTCCACATCCCTGCATTAAAGTTACCATCCTCACCCCAAAATCGGCCACGTACAAGGGTACCGAGAGGATATGCTGTAGAAGCACTCCACACCTGTGGAGAAACAGTTAGCTGCTGCCAAACAGAGGGAAGAATCGGGCTAAGCATTCGGCGACCGTAAGAAGATAAAGTAGTGGTGGGGTTGTTTACATCAAAAATAGGAGCCTGATACAACATCGGATTGAAGGGTGGTTCCTCCACCTGTTGAACAATGATTTGCAAAATGTCATCAATACCACCTGCACTTATCGTTCCATCTGCCGTGGCATTTGGAATAGCCTGTGAAACAATAATAGCAGTGTTCCCCCCAATAAGTGTGGCTGAAACTACGGTATAGATTCCATCATTACCTGTGCTACCTGAAACTGTAGCCACTCCTGTGGCTGGTAGATATGAGATTTGATCCCCTGCAACTGTAAACGTCTTGGTACCTTGATTGACTGCTATGATTGCAAAAAGGGTACAGTTTGTATTCTGGTAGTACCCCTGATAATACCCTTGTTGTGAGGTGGGCAATGCAGCGTAGGCCGCGATGGTAATCTGCTGTGTACCAATATTGATCCACACCAAAGAGGTTGGGGGACTTAAAGGGGGACTGGACAGACCATCCATTGTTGTACCTTGAAGAATGGGGTTCCATGTTGGGAGAATAGTGCCTGTTATCCCACTTGTAAGAGCCAGTTGAATATTTCCATTTGAGTCTTGGATTATTGTACCGGCTAAAATCTCTGTGAGTGGAATCCACCCAACTATAGGCGGTTGAGTAAGAACATAAGCAACAAGAGAGTAGTAACCCATTTGCTGCTTTGTTAAAGTGTTTAACTGAAACTGTGTCAGATAACGGGGGCTCAAAAAACAGTCCACATTTTCGTTAGAACCAAATACAGCGGTAAATTCCAAACCCACATGGGCTGGCTTTGCTAAATCAATAGCACCATAAAGGGTGTTGGTGATTTGTTGCAACTCAGTCAAGCTCTCCACATCTGTGAAGGGGTCTGAACCTCCCACATTAACACTCACTAACACCGTGTTACGGTCGCTTTGATCATAGAACCCACCGGGTACAATTTGTTTGTATAGCTCCTCTACAACAATGTTCTTGCCTGTGTAAGCATAGATGACATCTTGAATAGATTGAGGAGTTGCCCCTTCTTGATACGCCCCTAGAAGGTCTACCAGCATGTCACGGTACCCCACAGGATAGGTCAATGGGGCGGGAGCAGGACCAGAATTCGTCCATACCACTGACCCATCAGTAGTTGTTTCTCCAAGAGAAAGAGCCCATGATGGTTCTTGTAATCCTGTTTGGCCGGGGGTGGTAGCTACTTGAAGGTTTCCATTACTATCAAGAACAACCGCACGGAGGAAAGCTCCGGTGTTTGCTTTCCAACCACCAAAAGAAGATGCTCCAAAGTCCCCCATGTCAAACTGGGAAGACTGTTGAAAAATCCCGGTGATGTACAAAGGGGCTGCGTACTGCCGTTTGACATCAGCCGGGGTCAGGTAGGTTGGGTTCTTTGCAACAATGTCGTATGAGTACATATACTCGATACGAGCCAACTCCATGGAAATCGCACGAAGGAAGGCACCCCAGATGCTCTGGTCATTTCGCGTGGTGTAGTAGTTTGCCAACGCGTTGATGAGCGATTGAAACCGGGCGTCTTCATATAACAAGAGGTCTTCCCGACTGCGTAAATAGAATTGATCCTCCTGTGTAATGACAGGCATCTGTACCCAGACCAAGGCATTCTGGTCAGGCTCCTGATTCAGTGAGCCCAAGGTATCTACGCAGATGTAGGTAAACCTACCATATTGCACTGAATCGAGATAGCTGTAGGTTACGGTAGCTGACCATACTCCTCGTGGATTATAAAGAGGCGATGCCATATTGTCCTTATGTAGTAGTCAAAAAGTTTATGGTAATCCTGCCGGGGACGATATACTCGGTGCTCGACATAGTAACGTCACTCGCCGTTCCTTCTCCCCATACTTGGTAGGTCACAAAGTAAGAACGAAGGGATGGGCTGCTGGTATCAGCCGGAATGGTAACGATGACCTTCTGTGCATAGGCTGAACTAAGTGGGGTAGTTGCATTGATCTGATCCCCTGTACCGATAATGTAGAATGATCCTGATGAAGCTGAAGTAGGTGGGGTAGCCGCATTAGCAAGAAAACCCTGAATAGAGTTTGTACGGGTGTATGACTGACCTTGATACAAGAAGCTTACAAAAGCGTTTGCCTGACCACCGGAAGGTATCGTGCTATCAGGAAGAACTGGACTAGCGGTGATGAAACTATTGGCTGGGGTAGCCAATCCAGCAAAAGCTGGGTCAGAAGACAGTGGAATCCAGATTGTAGAAGTTGGAATGACTACACCAATGTCATAAGAACCATCACTCTTAGCACATTTTGTGAGAGGCACGTTAACTGTTTTCACTCCAGTAATACCTTTAACTTGAGCAATGATTTCCGATTGATCCAAAGTAGGAGAGGCATTATCCATTACGAGGTCGATGGTAGTACGGATAATTGGGTCAAGTGTATCTGCTGAAGCATCGGCCTCCAGTACTACTGTCATGGTGACATCCACAGGATTGGCAATCATCGCCTTCACAAGAACGTCAGCAGCCGCGTGTTTTGTAGTAGCAAGTTGGTTGGCAAGAGCCTCCACAAACGCTGGATACTCAGTGGCAAAGGTAAACGCCTCTGTGATGAAATAGGAAATAGTTACCGATCCCCCATCTGGAATACGAGTTGCACCAATGTTGATTCGAGCAATTGCTGCTGTACCCGAGACTGTATCCACGGTAAGGATATAGTCGAAGTTCTCCAACATCACCGTTCCGTTATAGGCCACTTTGATATAGCGACTGTCATGCGGTACTAAGGCCCCAATAAGTCCCGTTGAAGTGGATACATTGATGGTTCCATCTGAGTTATATGATGCTCCATCCAATGTAAGTGTAGTGTTACCATAACTCTCTGGGAGCCACACATTATGTACAAACCCTTGATTATTCAAAATTGAAGCTGAGGTGCCAACTAATGTTTGGGACTCATTTGCAATGTAAGTCAACTGTTCATTGACAGTAAATTTATTGTAGGTAACCAAAATTGGTTGGTAGTTCTGAATGCTATTGCCGGTAACAATCCCTGTTGTGGAAATTACCCCTGTGCTTAGAGAAGATGTAAATGTAGCAGTGAACGAGGTGCCATTTGAGGAAGATACCGTAACTGTCTGCCCATTCAAAATAGGAGCCAGTTGTGCTGAAGAAAGATTCAATAAGGTAACAGGAGCACCCATTCCAAATTTGTTGTTACAAGTTACAGTGACCGTATTGTTTGTAATTTGAACAGCCGTGATTGCATAGCTAACACTCAACGGTTGTACACCATAGGTGTGATAAGAGCCAGTCGCTACAATAGTGTAGTCTGTTCCATAGCCATAAAGAGTGGACTGATCAATAGAACGAACTGAGACTACATTGCCGGGGGTGTTACCTGAATTCAATGGAACATCCATAGCCGAGTCGATTGTAACTGGTGTGCCTAAAATAGCAGTGATGGTCTTTGTCAGAGGAGCACTTGCAGTGGTCGATACCTCTACAACATCCCCTGCCTGATTAGAACCACCATTCAACAAAAAATCGGATGTATGAACAAGATTGATAAGAGAGGTGGAAACAGTTCCGGTCTGGGTGGATTGGCCTATCACTGAATTAACCGACACAACCGGCTGAAGGGCTGGGGTGTCTGACAGGGGGGACTGATATCGAGCTAGCAATCGAAATGTAGTGTTTCCCGACTGAGAAGCCAGATTAGCAAGTATTGCCTTATTTGTAGCTGGAATTCCATTGAGTAATAAGGGCACAGCAACCTGTGAGATATTATCTCCCAAAATTTGATATGCCAAATCATTGGGGTTCAAAACAATATACCCATTTACGTTATCAAACTGAGCAAGCTCTAAGCCTAGATAAAAGCTACCTGTAAGACGTGTTACAAGAAGCTGCACTCCCTGATAAAGGGGATAAGGTAAAGTAGAGAAGTTAGGAATTTGAAAACGAAGATTATTTCGATCCAAGGTTCCAAGGGTGATGTAGGTTGTTGGAATAGCATAGGTGCCTGAATTTTCATATTGAAATGCTACAACCTCATCCTGTTCTGAAAAACTAATACCCCGAGTATAAATATCCACGCAACCAAACACATGCTTCTGACGAATTGGGTCCCAATCACGAAGCATTTCAATATCACCTGCCGCAACCACTGTGGCTGAACTAATGCCGGGAGTTGCAAGAGCGGTTGTGAGGTACCCGTTACGAGTCCCAGAATCTACTCCTGTGATAAGACGAGCTTCGATACGGGCAGCGTATTTTGAATTCAACTCATCGTCTTGACCAAATGCTGCTGAAGCGAGGTTTGTGCAGTACCAACCCGCAGGGGCTCCAGAACCAACAGAGTTAATAGTTCCTGCACCTACGTTTGTATTGCTACCAGCCGATTGACAAGACGCTGGTACGGTAACCGCCCAATAACCACTTACTGGATTGTAGTAAGTATTGATGGAGTTTGAAGCAATACTCGCAGAGCCAGTAGTTACAAAACTCAAAGCTGGAGTTTGAGCATCAGGAACCGTCTGAAGTACAAGACCTATTGGAAAACTGACGCTACTCGTCGGCATGACATATGTATAGAAAGTTACCTCCACAACTGAACTAGTAGCTCCGATACGAGGTATGCCAGCGCGTTCGCCTAAAACATCAAACTGTTGATCAATGAAGGTCTGAGTATCATTGGCATTTAACCCGTAAGCACGCGAAATTTGTTGTTTGATAGGAGATGAATTGAAAGGATCACTAAATCCATTTCCACTGACATTATCCACCTGAGATAAGGCTGATACCGATTGGCTCACACGGGAGAACCATTCTCGAACGCTCATATTCGCGAGTTCGATTGCCACTGGGTCAATCATGAGATCACGAAGTTCTGAACGTGGTGAAAGGTCAAGGTTTGGGTAGTTCCGGGTGACCTGTTGAATCATGCGGCTGGCGATGTCTTCCTTACGCTGAAGAGCAAGAAAATCTGTAGGAGAGATTAGTTTGAGATTGATAAAGCCACATGTGATAGGGCCATTCTGTTGTGACTCAAAAACTATTTGGGTGTTTGGGTCTTGAACCACCGTGGATAGCATGGCGTAAAACACATCTGCCCCATTTACATCCGTTTGAGGGATGTCGATATAGTTAAAGTTGTTCTGCTGAATCACATCCACAGTAGTGGTTGTTTGGGTGCCCCCGGCTCCATCATAAGCAACCGTATCTGTAGAGCTAAGAACTGAAACTCCAGTACGACTCAGTTGAGAGGGGGAGACAATATCTCCATACTGGACAAAAACAGGACTTAGACCAGCAGGATCGGTGGACAACATGATGCGGGTGCCCACTACTCCAGCATATGTTGGTTGAGCCCATTCGAGGCGACAGACGTTCTGTGCTTTGTAGGAACGCACCCCCGAAGGAGGACCGATAAGGGCAGCATTGCCACTTACAAAGGGGATAACCTCAAAGGTCAAGGTAGGGGTAATAGCAATATATCCAAAATTTGTCCATACAACCCCATTGTCAATAGTGAGGCTTCCTAGAGTAGTGACGAAACTTGGTGGATTGTTACCTGACACTCCTGCTGTAGTTACAACTTGAACATATCCATTGGAATCTACAATACGGGTGCCCAGCACATAGTTTGTATTCCGTGTCCATGGAGCAGCCGTTGGGTCATAGTTACGACCCAGAATTTGAATGTTAACATCCCCTAACGTGGGGTCAATCGTGATAGTGCCTGAAAAATTGTGCTGCCCACTATTGATAAGCCCATACGTTCTATTGTAAGTAGTTTGGTTATAAACCAACACTTCAATTTGACTAGTATTCGTATCTGCTAAGAGGGCATAGGGTAAGGCTGTTGTATCAATAGACAGGGAAACCGATTGCCCTTGCTGGGGAGTAGGCAATATGGGAGTTACAAGCGTAAGTGCGGTTAATGTGTTATTCGGTGTGGGCATTAGTTACCTACCAGTTGTGATGCCGTTGTTAGAGAAAAGCTAAAGGGTACTCCATTCGGACTCCCATAAGAAGTCAATACTCCACTTACAGCGATAGAATTTGGATCAACCTGAACTGTCTGCAAATTGTTTACATCCTTAAGCATCTCTTGAGGATCGAGGGATTGAACCGTCCGTTGAGCCGCCTGTATTTTCTTCAAACTTTGCAACGAATTGATAACCTCATTGGAAACATCAGCGTCTGTTACCGAGACACCAAATTTTCTACCGATGAAAGTCTTAAGCTTGGAAGTAAACTGCGGGTAGAAGGAGCACTTAGAGGTGAGAATCATCTTCAACACCTTTTGTATTAGCTTGTTTGTTCCTATTACATGCAACACAGAACCGTTGCTAACGCCCTTAAAGTCATTTAACTGCCCTGTTGTGCTGCATTTTAAGCAATAGTTTTTGAGAGTTAAGTAGGAAACCTCAATAAGTGGAATGTAAGACCGCACAGGTTTATTGAACACAATTTTGTAGAATTGATCAGAGGTTTGAATTCTATTCGTGTCGGGGGATATCGTATACCCGTAAATTGGGTCGTCAATTTGAACAAGTTGGCCGCGAACATACAACCGCACCAACGAAGCTCCATTGATCGGGGCCCGCATATTTAAAACCACATTACTAGCTAGATGTAGAGTTCTAAAGTCTCCTACATCAACCACGTAACGCTCAAAACTTTGCGCGTGGTCGCAACTAGATAATTTTGTAGACAGATCGTAACTCATTAGGACTCAACTGCTCCCTGTTCTTTAATGGCGATGGGAGTACTCTCATCGCTGTGATTCATCAGATATAGTTCCCACGGGGTAGGAGGATCAGCCTGATGGACGCGGTAGTACGGCTGACCTTTGTAGAAGTTGGCTGTATTTACATCGTCTACTAGAACAGATACGTACTCCGGTTTTGAAAAAAGACCGTTGATTTTATCTAACAGCGATTGAAGAGTTTGAGGATTATCTGGGACTGAGCCAGTGTTACTCTGCTGGTTTGGAGCTTGAATAAAGTCATGGCTATATTGAGCCGCATCTTCATTCTTTTCAATCAAACAGCGTACCTGATTCATGTAAAACACCCCTTCTTCATCCCGTTGAAGCATCTCTTTGAATCGTGCCTTGATTCGACTCATCATTACCATGGGCACATGGTCATCATTATTGGGATAAGCAAAGTGCCCATCTGGCCCCGGCTTCCATATCTCTTTAGAAAAAGAAGGGGAAAGCGGTTGATCGTTACTTGTTGAATAGTATTGTTCTAGTATCCCCGCTGTCTTCCTAAGTTGCTGGGCTCGAATCTGGTAGAACAAGGAGATGTCAGTGAAATTATCTTTCCGAGCAGCCACCCACGATTGAAAAGCAGCCCATTGAGAAGCGGTGAACCGTCCCAAAAAATTAAAGGGTGGATGTGCATACGCATATTTGAAAACACCTGCCATATTTATTTCACCGGCCCTGAATTATTTAGGAGAAAGTTGTGCGTATAGATGCGTTTGTTGGGTACCTCACCCGCAGCGTAATTTTCACCACCGATGTAGAGTCGGGCTACACGACGTACACCCAATAAGGCAGTCTCAACAAGCATAGACCACCCCACCTTACCGTCGATATTTGTGAGTACATGCATACCCGAACGAATGGCGGGTGCCAACTGAGGAAGTTCACCCATGGGGAGACCATGTACCTTTACCCCTTCAATAGTTTCTAGGGTTGGAATGGGGGTGGACTCTGATACCACTACCGCTGCACCATTCTCAGCTTCGAAGCGATAGCAAACCTCATCACTAAAGTCCATCCACTGTACAGGAAGTTTCTTCTCATCTTGGAAGTTGAGAATAGCATCGAGTTCTGTGCCAATCACTACCTCCGCGACCCTAAAATCAGGTAGAACATACATATCAATTGCGGGGCAACCTGAGGGGGTGGATGCAGAGCCTGACTGTGTGTAATCTGTAGTTGTAGTGTAACTACATGTTTGATTACTAGAATTATCTACAGCGTTAAACCCAAAGTAGTCACCTCCCGAATCCACCCAATATTGAGAAACAAAGGATGTCGTAAGTGTCTGCATATAACCAACAGTTCCTAAATAAGTAGCTGGAGCACTTACCATTGTTCCCGAACTGATTGTAGTTTGAGTTGACCCGGCAACCGGTTGTTTAAAGAAAGTACAAGTAACTGTGTCATTAGTTGTTGTAAACACTGAAGCTGCCAATGTGTATCCCGGTAACCCTGATACGGTGGCAGTAGATACGGCCATTCCTACTGCCACTGGGGGAGAAGTAAATGAGGTTCCACTGGCTGTGATCGTTCCTACATCCTCGTTGATATAAGTGACCGAGTTTGTTACAAACGTGTTGCCACTTAAATAAGTAAGTGTCCCTGTAACTGATAGATTGACAGTAAGAGTTTGATTTGTAGTTACACTAGGTGCTGTAAAAGGAACATTCCACCCCGTCAACCACCCATTGGTATATGTTGGACTTGGAGTTCCAGTTGCAGTTGCGCCTACGACTGTGCAGGAACAAACAATACTGTTTCCTGTGTTATTGGAACCCTGCTGTTGAGGAGGAAAGCCTTCCGTTAATGCAATGGATAGGATGTAATCACTGCCATTCCCTACAACAAGGGTTGGTGAAATTGAAGACACTTGTGGGTTGTTCATATAGAACACATCCATGTTAAAGGAAGTCCACCCTGTGCCCTGATAGGCTGAGAAGAGATCAAATGACTTGTTGGTACTGTTGTACCATGCAATGTCGTCAGCTTGAATCACCAAACTAGTTGAAAGAACCTGTGAACCATTTTGAATCGCATTGGCCGAGCCCCCGTTGTAATTCAACGTGAAATTTGTGCCATCATACCCAAGTGAAATCAACCCTTGATACGCTGTATTATCGGTAGAAGAAAGGGTAAACAAACTACTTGAAGCCGCAGCCGCTTTGTCTACTGATTGCCCATTATAGGTTTGAAAAGTGAATGTTGGATTACTTGGATCATTGTACAAATTCAAAGTTCCAGTAGTTCCTTCAAACACAGGAATGTAGAATATAGTGGGGTACACAATACCTGAAACATTAACGGAGAGAGTAATTGGTTGCCCTGTTATTTGAAGGTTGGTTGCACCCCCAGCAGGAGTGATAGTTAAATTGCCAGTTGGGGTACTGGCGGCTGGGGCTGCAATCAGAGTTACAGGGGCAAGTTCCCCTGAACTTGAAGTGATATGAAACACACGGCCACTATGATACCAGTAATCCCAATTACCTTCAATTGGATATACTCCAGCTTGTGAGAAAGTAACGGCGATGCTGCTAGTACCAACATAACCGCCACCACCATTATTTTGTGGTGCAGGTAGAAGTGGAAAGCCGCCATTAACGGTCATAGTCTGACTGGCGGTTCCTGTGATAGTCCCTATACCTGACCATGTTGGCATGGCTCCAGTAGCTGAAGCACCAATTCCCCAGTTCACACCATCTTTATAGGTGACGGTAAGAGTGTAGGTTCCGGCAACTGGAACAAGAAGATTTCCGGTAATGATGCAGTTAAAGTTAGAACTATAGGGTGGAAAATCGATAACCCCTGTTTGTACTCCCAAGGAATTGAAGATTGACCATGAAGGATCATCCCCCGATGCATTGGCGATGTAAGCATCAAAGGCCAAAGAATTATTGGTCTGTGTAGCTAAAGCGGTATTAATGGTACGGTTTGTACCCCAGCCGGAGTCACTTGGATTCTTAAATGTGTATGCTGCCACCGGGCCTGAGGTTGGGGAATCGTTCCACGCGTAACAAGTAACAATGCTGCCGATTTGAATAGTGCCGTTACTTTGCTGCCAGTTTACTGAAGCAACGTTAGAGGTATAGTTGTTACCCGCAATAGAAGCTGATCCCTGAAGGGTATCCGAACCCCCTACGGTGCCGGTATAAGTAAGCGTGGCTGTACCTGCACCTGTGGTTGTGTCTACACCAACCGTAACAGGAATAGTCTGGGGGTTAGCTCCACCGATTACTACATTGACTGTTTCGTACTGAGTTCCCATTTATACCTCTTAACCTACAACTTGTTGCGGAAACGCATTCGTGGCCGCAAGACGTAAGATACCATCGTTATATACCTTCCACTTGAAGGTTCCAGTAATTGATACACCAGAATCCACTACCGTAATTCCAAACACGTTATCCCCCATGCTTCCCGAGGCAAACGGCCCAGAAATACGGATGTATGCAACCCCACCACTTAGAGAGTCTACACTTGCTGTAAACCCAGAATTTACTGAAATACCACTCAATAAAGTGGCAGAGTTTGTTGTAATTACTCCAGTGGCTACCACATAAAACGAGTGGTTTGAACGCGGGGAAATGGAATCCGTGTTACCCGCATCCACATACCCAAGGTAATTTGTTGAAGTGCTGTCTGTATAGTCAATACCCGTTTGCAACATAAGACCACTTATTACTGCAACTGTAAATGTTGCTTCGGTATAAGCTCCATTGCTGGTGTCCGTTACCCGGAAGGTTACAGGGTTGCTATACCCGGTTTGCGTTGTAACTCCATTAATATTTCCTGAACTAGAACCCAAAGAAAGTCCGCTCGGTAGTTGATTTGAGGAGGAAGGAGAAACCGACCATGAGTAGCTTCCTGAGCCCCCTGTCGCTGTCAATATCTGACTGAAGGAACGACCTGAGGTCACCTGATTGATGGAAGCTGTTGTAATGGATAGCCCTGAGGGTTGAACAATTAAGTTCAAGGTCGCCTCTGCATTAGGGGCTAAGGGATAGGTGTCTCCTAAACTATCTGTTACTTTAAAAACTAAGTTGCTATTATAGGTAGCTCCGGTTGTACCTGAAATATACCCTGAAGAGGATAAAGAATATCCTGATGGAAGTGTTCCTGAAGCAAGGCTATACGTAAGCGGTGTGTTGTAACCTGAGGCCGTCAATTGGAACCCATAGCTTGCTGTGACCACACCCACTGGAAGGACTGTAGTTGTAATAGCAAGACTGGAGGTGGAGTTCAATAAAACGAACGCCTGAGCCAAATTGCCGATGGAATCCACCACTTGAACTAGCACTGAATAATTACTAAGTAAAGTAGTAGAAGACCCGGAAATAAAGGCTGTTACTCCATTATCCGCAGTATTTCCATGCAGATAAAGTCCTGTTGGAAGTGGGTTTGGACTAGAGGGAGCAACCTGCCACGAGTTGGGGGTGGTGAATGTTCCATATACCTCAAGTAGTCCCTGATAAGCTGCACCACGATCCACCAATCCGACGCCAGAAGTGTCGATAAGCATCGTTGAAATGCCGGTTTGAAGTAGGTAGGTCTGAGAAGCTGTATGTCCGGCTCCTCCTACCGTATCCACCACACCAATAGTGATGCTTTGACTATAGCTGCTTACTGTGGTTACACCCGAGAAAACTCCTGTTGTGGAATTGAAAGAAATTCCACTTGGAAGTGCTGGACCTGTTTGAGACCATGTATAAGGAGGCACACCGCCAATAGCTGACATCTGGAAAGAGTAACTCTGGCCGGGGATGATCTTTGGAAGACTGATTGTTGTGATTTGAACATTATTATTGATGGCGAGATTAAGAATCGCCGATGTTGTAACGCTACGAGAATCTGTAAGATCAATGATCAAGTTCTGATTATAAGAGCTATTAGTGGGAGTGCCTGAAAGCAGTCCTGCTGAATTCACTGTCATGCCAGTGGGTAAGGCTGGAGAACTAGAGTCTAATGACCAAGTATAGGGTGAGATGCCCCCAAATCCCTGAAGAATGAATCCAGTTCCATTGTACGGTTGACTGGTAACCGCTTTTGGTAATAAAGAAGTAAGAATAACCAATGGGTTGACATAACTAATAACCAAGCGATGGTAAAGAAAAGCACTTTGACCATTCTGGTTTATAATCCTAAACCATAGATCAAAATATCCAGCTTCAGTTGGAGTGCCTGTGATGTTAACATATGCCCCTGTAGGATCGAGGGAGAGGGAAAGACCCAAAGGAAGGCGACCATGATACACACTCGCAGCCGTTAGTTTCACAGAGGAGGAGGAGCTAATAGTAGAAGCATATGATACTTGTACGTTACCATCTACAACGTGATCAATAAGAGAGAAAGCATTTTGCTGTGTGTCCCATGTTATAGTTACTGTACCATGAACAACTCCTTGAATGTCATAGTACTCTATGACACTCTGATTGGTGGCAATTCCTACCAAAGTACCATAAATAAGAGTAGTGTTTGTATCTAGGGATAGGCCGGGAGGGAGATTCGAACCTGCTTGTACCCGAGCATAAAGATTACTAGCTGTTGAAATAGAAGGGGAGTTGACCCATGGTTTAAGTGGATTCAATCCAACAAAATCCCCAACAATGTATGGGCGGGTGAAGCATTGAGTAGCTCCAATATCAGTTGTTCCACCATGAGATAGAAGCGTATACTCACGGGTGATGGTAGCCACCTGATTATTGCCCTGCAAAATTGGAAGCTGAATACTTATTTGACTATTCAAGGATGCTGAAGGTGGGCCGGATACGCTAACAACACCATCAGTTCCATCTACGGTCACGGTCAACCCATTGGATGTAATAGTACTGGAAGGATTGCTGATACTATAACCGGAAAGGTCACCCAAAATAGGAAGAACCACTGTTGTAGTATCTTCAGTTCCCCAGTAATGATCAAATGTAAATGAATCCAGATGAATGTTGCTGATAGGAGCATCTGATTGATAGGTAAAAGTGTTTGTTAGGGAAGTGGCAGCACTATCTGTGACCTCAAGGGTAAAGTGATTTACTCCTGCCTTTTTGGGTGGCACATTTACAAGGATTTCAACTTGACCATCAACAAGAACAAAAACCTGAGAAGACGCTACTTCAATTTGAATAACCTTAGAGATGGTATTGTTTAGGCTATCTGTAGCTCGAAGACCCACTGTCCAAGAACCATAATTAGTGAGAGTGAAACTAAGGACATTACCAGACTGAATTGTGACTCCGGGAAGAGTTGTAATAGAAGACAAGAGTGTCCATGTTACTGTTCCAGTCCCACCGCTGCTAACTAGAGGAAGGGTTTGAGCGGAAGGAAAACTAGCTGGTTCAAAGTCTTGAGAATTGTTCAAAATCGTGAAGAGAGTGGGATCAACTACAAGAACAGTGATAATTGTATCTGCAATATTCAAAGCTGAATCAGTGACGATCACATGAAGCGTGTATGTTCCGGGGCTCAAAGAAGTCGAGGTGATGGTCAACGTTGAACCTGTAATGTTGAATGACCCATTAGGCAGTGAAGTTTTTGGGTCAGAGGTGGGGGCGAGGAAGATGTAAGGTGCTACACCCCCGACTCCGACTAATGCTGTTGTAGTTGACATCCGATTTCCTCTAACTTTTAGTGACTAACAATGTTTACATTCAATGTTTGAACTGACGATGCGCTGTATCCTTCGCTATCGACAACTCGTAAGGCTACAGTAACTGAATAAGAGCTTACTGTGGGTGCTGATGCCTCATTCGTGGCTGTGACCGTATAGTACCCACTAGGAGTAAGGGTTTGATCAACATCCGCTATACTAGCGGATGTACTAGTTTCATTTAAGGCAAACGCTAGCACACGCTTAGTTGGTGAGTGTTGAATAAAGCTTCCAAGACCCCCGGCTATTGTTACCGAATCTACAAAATAACTATAAGGAGCGTGCCCTAATTGAGGGGTAGACATATACTGGTTTGGAATAATAGAACCAATTTGCGGTTCCGTAGATGCGTTGACATTAATAGTCCACGTATAAGGAGCAAAGTTGACCATAATAGAAGTTTCTTGTTGAATGGTCACACTCAATGTTCCAGAAACATTTGTAGTATTCGACGCACTGTCCGTTACAGTTACCGTAACATTACACACATAAGGAGTGGTGCTAGGTGTGAATTGAGAAACGGTGATCTGCAACTGGGCACTGGACGTACCATTATTAATAGGAACAAACCGTGAATCGGACACTCCTGTAATGTTGTAAGTGTAGGGAGCATCACCCCCTGAAATTGTGATTGGCAACGAGAGGGTCTGAGTGACCGTATACTCACTAACCAAGACTGAGGACAAGGGGACCCAAGTTGCCACAAGAGTTGGGTACACATCTGTGATAGTCAAAGTGTCCGTAAATGCCACATTGTTGAATGTAAGCGTATCAACCCCGGCTCCTGTTGGACGGTAGTCGTAGCTCATAATAAATCCATCCGCTGTAACATTACTGTTGCCCGTGGTGGGTTGCCCATTATACGTTGTTGATGGGGAACCTAAATAGGCCGTACCCAAGCTGTTTTGCAATAATGGTAAGGAGGCATCTCCCGGCTGGAACCCAACATACTGCACAGAAACAATGGCATTGTTATTGACCACTCGATATTGAGTGCCAATAGTGGCTTGAGCCCCCACATGGGCAGGAGAGATAATGGTCGCTGTCTGAGCATTTACTGCAAAATTGACTGTTACACTAGCTTGAGTACCATATGTTACTGAGGTAGCCGTGAAGGTGGTTGGGGTAGAGGTTACCACACCCGTGGGTGTTCCCTGCAAATACACCCGAGTACCCGGAGTTGAAGATAGAGTAATCCCAGCCGGAAGATCAGTTGCAGTCCAATTAGCAATAAGATCAGAATCTACGTAGTAAGTATTCGTGGGAATAGTACGATTGACATACACATAAGCTGGAATCGTGTTATCCAGAATATGAGTAGGCTGCGTTGTAGACTGGGCAATCTTTACTGTAATGGTGGTTGGAACTGAGGCTACTCCATTTTTATCCGTCATTACAACCACCACATTGTAACTTCCAGTAGTTGTTGTTGCAGATGAAAAGCCGGGTAGGTTACTGATAGGTACATTGGCGTATCCGGGGAGAGATGTTCCACTTTGAATACTGGGGGTGTATGGTGCGGTGCCTCCTTCAGTTAACAAAGGATATGCCCAACCATATGTACCAATGGAGTTCGCTGTTAATGTATTTAAATCAAGGTTGAGTGCATCCGTGAATGTAATAGCAACAACCGGGCTACCCGTTCCGCCTCCACCCACTTTAAGACTGAATCTCTGAGCCGTACTGGCTGAAGTACTGGAGATTCCACTAAGTTGAAGCTCGAAGCTTGCTCCTCCATTAGTAGTAGGGGTCCCTTGTAAGAGAATCACACAATCGGCTCCAGTGGTGCTATACCAAGAATTACCACTGGTGAACGTCATACCAGCAGGTAGAACTCCATTGATAATAGTGGCAGTTACTGGAGGGTTGGGTATATTGGACAACTGAATCGTGCCATTATTCATGAGCACCATGCAATAAAATTGGTTAGCACCGGGAGTGTACGTTACTCCGGCAACAGGGTCAGGGAATCCACTAGCTAATGGTGTCATTGTCCAAAGGCTAGGAGTAGTGGGATGCCCATTTGTATTCAAGGTATAGGGGGCAAGGGTATATTGACCGGAGCCCTGTTGCTGACATGTAATATTCAACAACTTGGATGTGATATGACCCACTGAATCAACGCAGGAAATGGTGACCTTAAACGTTCCATTTGCAGTCGGGGTAGCAACTAAAAGAGGACCGTAGCAAACGGCACCGGGGAGGGTATTACCTGCCGTTGGGTTTACGTAGAACTTATAGAGTTCATCGCTATCTAACCCTGAGGCGTCGGATGGAACCCCTCCTGTGGCTGTTAGTGTAATTGCAATATTGCTTGGATAACTAGCTGGATAGACAATTTCATCCGTATTTTCAATTGTTAAGGAACTTGGAGTCACTCCTCCGACTACTGATATTTGAGAGGGACTGGCAATTGCTAACCCTGTACCTATAATTCCATTGTCGATAAGGCCGTTCAAAACATAAGGTGAGCGACCGCCAAACACTGGAACTACGAGTTTAAACTGTTCGTCAGTAACAATAGTGGGTTGATTAAGCACACCAAAAGAAAGTGAAGCTGGAGATAAAGTAATGCTATAATTCCTTGAAGCTTTTGCTCCCACCGCATCCGTAACCTGAACTGTGAAAGTAAAGGTTGTACTAAAATCTGTAGTTGAATTATAGGTACAAGGCACTCCTCCCAAAACCCCTGAATTTGGATCAATGGTAAGACCAATAGGAGTAATTCCAGCCACGATTGCCCATGTGTATGGAGCAAGTCCACCTGTATTTACGATAACAATGGGCTGAGGACTACTTGGATTTGAATAATTCTCATAAGGGAGCCCTACAACGGCTGGAGGAAGGGACGAGGTGGTAATAAGTAAATCAGTTGGAATAATGAAACTCAGAGTAGTTTCCGCAATATAGGCGGGGCTGCTGCTATCCATGACAGCGAAGGTTGTTGTAAAAGAACCAAGCTGTGTTGGGGTGCCGCTAATAGTGCCATCAACGTTAATCCGAAGACCCGGTGGCAGACCCTCTGCATACCAGCTATAGTTTGGATTACCCCCAGTCGCTTGCATTTTAAATTCCTGCATTGGCTTACCAATATAGGAATTGGAAGGCAGGGCGGTAGTGGTAATCGTCACTGGAGAAGACGAAGTTGCTGAATTGGTTTCGAGAAGATAAATTGGAGTAATAAGTTCCTTGGCATGGGGTCGCCCTGCAATTGGAAAAACATCCATTGCCATGGTACTGAGTAAGGAACTAGCATTCGCAAATCGCGAAGTTGCAACCATAAGCTTGAGTTCATTTGTAACAGTATCCCGAGCAATGGCTCGAACAACCACCTCATACGGTTGCGGGGCAACTGTAGTGGAGGTAGTGCCTGTGATTTCAAACCCGGACTCCCCACCAATACCCAAGGTGCCTGTTAAAGCCCCTTGAGCGGCTGCTGCGGGGTTATACTGCTGATCAATCACGAATATTTGTTGGGTCAATTGACGACGCAACTTAACTGGAGGATTGGCTGTGCCAAAGTCATTCTGTGTTTGAATGATGATATTCTGTGCTCCGGGGGATGTGAACACCTTTGCCACTGTACGCGTGTTAAGAGGTAGCCATCCTGTGGAGGTATTATCTGGGAAGATGACTTGCCATGAATCTGAATCCACATAACTAGCATTCAAAGTGATGTTCAGTGTCTGACCCAAAAGCAGATTCGTATTATCGAACGTGACATTTGCTGCCAATAAAGTAGTTGGGAATGTGTGGCTAAAATCCCAAGGATTGGAATTAAGGGCGATGGTGTAGTCCGAGGACTGGGCCACCATATTCATGGAGTAGTCCCCTGCACTTAATGTCTCTTCAAACACACGTGCCGATGCTGTACCACCATTCTCTAATCCATCATTGAAAATAGTAATGGGTGTGCCCGAACCCGGTGGGGTTTGAAGTGTGATGTTCCAACCTCTATATGCTGTGTAGACACCATTAACCGGATACGGTTGCCAATTCGTAGTAAGGTTGTAGGTCTCATCTACAACTGCAATGGTTGGAGAGGGTAGTAAATTACTTGCAGCTAAAATAGAGCTTGAAACAACGACCAATGGAATTGAATATGCTGGACCATAATAACTTTGACCATAGACACTGTATACGGTATCGCCCACCTGTTGCACTTGAGCCGAGCCCGTGCCCGTAACTATGCGAACAGGAGTAGTTGCTGGGATTTCTTCCAGATACAAAATTGTTGGATTACCTGAAGTTCCCCATGAAATAATAAACGTAGTATTGTCAGGAACAGAAGAAACTGAGGAAATGGGACTCGTAATTTGCAAAGGGATAGCAACCTGAGCCACTGTCATGGTGATTACGACACTATACCCTGTGGTGTACCCTGTTGCTGATGCTGCGACTACAAACTTGTAAGTGCCGGGTGTAAGAGCATTCCCAACGATTTGATTTTGACCATTGATATACAACCCATCCGGTGCTCCAAGTACCCCGCTTCCAAATACCGTGCCACCAATTAATTCAAAAGTAGCGGCTGATACTGGGTTACTCAATGGATCAGTTGCTGTCAATTGAATTGGGGTAATGTTGGTTCCAGTGGAAGAATTAATGGTGGAAGTAACCCCATTAACAGTCAGTTGTGGAAGACCAGTACACTCGCATAGAACCTGTGCATACCCTGTCCTGCTTCCCGTAGTAGCCGCAATCGTGATAATCCACTTTTGTCCAATAACAGCGTTGGATGGAAAGTGAAGAGTTACAGGGGTTGTAGGTGTGCCCGTATTGATAGACAGCCCTGTGTTAGTTAAGGTCGCCGTAGATTCAAGTGAGGAGGCACCCACTGCGTTTACAGTAAAAGTGATTGTTTCAGCAATATTGAATCCATCGGGAGAATACAAATTAAAAGTAGCTGTACCACCAGCCTGCCCAAGCGCATAATCATGAGCAGAAGTACCAGCCACTCCAATTTTGATGGCATTTGTACTCAACCATGAGGTGCCACTTTGAGCGACCGCCCAGCTACTAATGGAGGTAAGACCCCCTGAAACAGGGAGGCCATTGCCATCAAAGACCTGAAGGTTTATCTGAGCCGTGCCAGTACTTGTGATGCTATACGTCGCCGATTTATTGGTGGTTATCCCACCCCCAGAGTTAAGCGTCAACGGACCGGTTGTAGACCAATGATAAGTCAACGGTAGGGCAATTGGAGTTCCCTGTGATTGCAATGTCCCGAGAAGATTATCAATCTGAGCATCCGCATGAAGTAGGCTGCTTCCAGTGTCGTAGTAGGCTCCCATAGCAAAGTCCAAAGTACCAGCCTGTTGAGACTGGGAACTAATGGAAAGCGTGAGAGTAAAGGCGCGTTGTGGAGTGTCATAGAAGGAACCGGGTTGATACGCAAGAATTGTAAGTGGAACAGCAACAGGAGATGAATTATAGTTTGGTAGGAGTTGCAGGCCACCTACAAGATCGGTCGTAGAGAATGGGGTATTCCCAAAGTGTGCGGGGGTTACACGCAGAACTAATTGGTCTTCATTCGAGGTGACAAACTCTAAACCAGAGGGAAGACCTATGGGTATGATGAAATTACAGTTACTTTGAGTGGTTCCATACAATCCAAACCCTTGAATGAGAACATCCGCAACAGCGGCGTCGTAGGAAGGAATAAGCAGGGTGGTTCCATTAACCACTGGATTGGACGCGTTTGCAGCAACATAAAAGGGTGTTTTCACTTCCATGAAAATTGGGAAGTTAACAACACTCACCCCATCTGTGCAGGAAACAAAGAACTCATAGGGGTCTTGCTGATACTGTGCTCCTGAAAAAGTTATCGTGCAAATAGAATTAGAGATGCCCGAAGGAGTAATGGTAATCCAAGCCGGTGCCGTCCCACTTAACGTCCAAACTCCCGCAGCGGTCAATCCAGTTACAGTTAAAGTACCTATGGTGTCTGATCCCAGCGATACAACGCGAACAGACAGACCACTGCTGCTTTGTGCCAGAGGCATAACTGAGTTGACATTTGAATTGATATTTGCTGTTAGCGTGAGGCTCATTGTTTATCCATTTACGAAAGTATAGTTACTGTGTTAGAAGTTGAGTCGGCTGTCACACCGCCGAGAAAGGGATTAGTTGCCACTGTCCTAGCCAAAACAGAGTTCGCTGAGAGAGAAGCCTTTCCATTAGTCTGGAAATCCGACGTAACAACAATATTGGAGTTAAATTCCGCCAAAGCGATGACCGTGGAAGCGATGACATTGGTTTCTGAAACTGTATCTGTTGCATGAGTTTGAAGGTTGATGGTTGAATTTCTCTCCCCGGTAAAGAAAGCTCCGGGGGTGGCTCCAGAATCAACAACCAAATTAACACTGGAGGCAGTAATTTCAGAAGAACTTGCCACCATTCCAACGCCACCATCAGGAAGGGAGATAGAACCTCCCGAGAGAATTACATTGCACCCTTGTTCAAATGCCCCAGCTTGAAGATTATTCAAAAAGGTACAGCCCACAAAATCAATTTCAGAGTCAATACCATAAACAGCCGAATTGGTGAATCCAGTGAATGTTATGTTATTGAAAATGACTCGGGTGTTGTCCACAAAGAATGCCGAGGTTGGTCCACTTCCAAACCCAGTGAACCCAGTACAATCAATGACAGCAGGAGCAGTTGCCCCCGGTACTGTAGTAATAACCAACCGACCCGCTTCCTGAATGGTATAGGCAAGGTTGCCTAATGCGTAATACTCTGATGCAATGATAGTTCCATCCCCCAATGCAATTGTTTGAAGAGTACCTTGAAGGGTGCTAATGGAGTATGGAGTATTCGTTTGCATAAGTTGAATAGAACAAGGATCACGCAATACAGGGGGGAGAATACCCAAAGCTGCTGTAATAGTTAATTTGGGTGTATTCGGAGTTAGACCATCATTGCTATCATTCCCACTGGCATTGTTGACATATAGGATAATTGGGGCTGTAGTAGATTGTAGGTTTTGACCAAGCACTGTTCGTGGAGTCGGGGTATCAATAGCGTAACCAACGTGAGGAGTGGCCTGAGAAAATCCGCGCCCCCCTGTTGCGGCTGTAATGAATTGAAGCTCCTTGCGAAAACCCTTATTCATAGGTGGAATGAAATCATTTGTGTGAAGGGGGACTTCAAACGTATGCTCCACATTACTCTGACGCATTGCTACATAGTTTGAGTCAAACAAAGAAGCCAAGGGAGCATTTGTCAAAGTGGCGTCTGGCCAATTCACCAAAGCGGGAAGGGTTGTAGAGATTGGAACCTCCCGATTGTAGGGGTACACATCTTCCAAACCAACAATAGGAGCCGCACCCGAGCCATTAGTAGTTACCAAGGCAGTTTCATCATTGTGCAGAACTTCATAGTTACGGTTCAAGACACCTTCTCCTTGATAAGGAATGTACCGCTCTATGATTGTCAAAGAAGAACTTGGACTCAGGCCGGGGAGGATGGAACCGCAGAACAGAAAAGTTGAGGATGCATAATTCCCTAGCACTATAACTGTCACCGTACCATTGTTGAAATTGACCGTGGAGCATTGTACTGCGTTCAAATTTCCAAGTTGATCGAGAACCCAAACATAACGGGTGACGTCATTACCAGAGATACCTTTAATGATGCAATTGTTAGCTGCCAGTACAAAAGTAGTTAGGTTTGTAGTGCTGCTATACTGGGCAACTTCAACTGTTACTCGACTATCCATTGGAAAGTTTATATCGGTGGTGTAGTTGCCAAACAGTACTGTCTCTTCAATTTCAGTAACCCCTTTAACTGGAGCGTTGTAGACTAACTGGGCAGTATTTTGTGCAAGAAAGGACATAACCAAAGTCTGGGTGCTTAAAATAACCGCTGCGATAGTAACAACACATTGCGTCCCCTTCATCGAAATAGAGGAAGTGGTTTGATATACCCCTGTTGCCAAATCCCAAATACGGGTTGGATAAAGCCCACTTACTTTACCATTGAGTTGTGACCTGTTGAGAATAAAAACAGTGGAGGTTCCTACCACTGTTCCTGTAGACCCTGCTACTTTAACCCAAATCTTGTTACCGAATACAATGTTGGAATATTTGGGGTTAATCGCCCAAACTTGATATGCATTTGTTGTTAGCTGATTGGTTTGAACTTCGTACTCAGAAATACCATAAACAGGGAGAGTCTTTCCTGAAGTAGTATCTAAAAGACTACCGCCATCCACTGCAATAGGAGTAACCCTTAAATCAACCCCAGAGTTGGCTGGATATTGAACTCCAATGGTGCAATAAATATTTTGAGCACCGGGATCAAAGGGGGTGCCTCGCAAATTGGAAACCAACGTCACCGTAACCGAGTTGGAACCAAGACCCGCAATCTTAACTTGTCCTGACAATAAGTTGATGGCCGTTTTTATGTTGTTGGAAACGTTGAAACCCTGTACCGTCGCCGATACAATAGTGGCTGGGGATTGTGTTGGCAAATAAATAGTAAAAGCATCTCCCTGTAGCCATGGACCTCCCTGAGCACTCGAAGGTGGCCAAAAAGATTTCATATTGGTGGTAATCTTTTTAGTTACATAAAAGACTCGAAGGTCAGAACTAAACCCATTTGCAAATCCATCCCATTGAGAAGGAAGCGTATTTGTATTGGGAACAGCCGAGGGGGCGACAGAAATGTAATAATCCAATGCAGAGCCCAGACCTTCAGTTTTAAGTCCTGCACCATCCCCACGACCCAATGCATATCGGGTGTTGCCTGTGATTAAGTCTACAAAACTTTCTTGCATGGTCTTATCCATATCCCACGCATCGAGAGTCACCGTTTGACG
>Ga0181520_10003020_pt1 | contig 30218 bp, 25 predicted proteins | sample PEATcosm2014_Bin_29_FD_132451 | JGI IMG/M metagenome (GOLD analysis project Ga0181520, IMG submission 132451) | Peatland microbial communities from MTU Mesocosm Facility, Houghton, MI, USA - PEATcosm2014_Bin02_30_metaG | ecosystem: Environmental > Terrestrial > Soil > Wetlands > Peat | place...
ATCTTTCAGTTTACTAATTGAACTAACAACTCTTTCTTCGTTTAATTTTTTTTCTACCGAATAATGATGGTCCGCCAAAGCGGCTATTTGAGGAAGGTGCGTGATCGAAATGATTTGATGGTATCGAGCAAGTGATTTCAAAGCCTGCCCGACTTTTTGAGCAATGCGCCCGCTTACACCCGTATCAATTTCATCAAAAATCAAAAGGGGTAGCTTATCATTTTTGGCCAGAATGGTTTTAAGGGCAAGCATAATTCTTGATACTTCCCCGCCGGAAGCTACTTTAACCAACTGTTTGAGGTCTTCACCCCGGTTTGTCGATATAAAGAATTCAACCTCATCGTACCCGGAATAGTCCGCTTTAAAACTTTTTCCATTTACAATTATATAGTTTCCAAATGTTTCATTTGCCGGGGCTTCATTTATTTGCACGATAAATTCAGAATCCGGAATGCCGAGAAACCCCAAAGTTTCTTTAACATCTTTTTGAATTTTCTTTGCGATTTCTTTTCTTTTTTTTGATATTGTTTCTGCCGCAGCGCCGGTCTTTTTTCTTAATTCATATATTTGAGCTTCAAGGTTTAAAATATTTTCCGAATAGTTCTCTGCAAAATCAAATTCTCTACCGATTTTCTCTCTGTGGCATAAAACAGCTTTAATAGACCCGCCATATTTTTTCTTTAACAGATTTAATGCACCAAGGCGATCCCTAATCTCTCCAAGATGCTGCGGGTCTATATCGACCCGGGATTTATAATCCCTTATAAATTTTGAAATATCATTTGTCAGCGTAAGAGCATAATCGATTTCCGAAGAAACATCAGAAAAAGACTTATCAATACTGCACAGCTCTTTTATTTCATTTTGAATTTTCCCCAATTGATCGTTCACAGAATTTTCAGAATCATATATTGACTCATAAACAGATGACGTTAACTCCAGTAGTTTTTCGTAATTTTCAAGAATATTTAATTCTTCACTTAACTTTTCTTCTTCGCCATTTTCAGGCGTTATATTATCAATTTCTTTAATTTGGTAGGCATAAATCTCTTTCTTTTCCTTTAGAATTGTTTCCTGTTCTTTTAGTGAATTTAATTCTAAAGTTAATTTTGATAACTGCCGGTACAACCCGCTATATTCTTCCAGAAGTCCTTCAAAGTTTCCATATTCATCAAGAAATTCTATATGAGTTTCTGTTCTTAACAATGATTGGTGCTCATGCTGTCCATGTAAATCGACCAGAAGATTTCCAACATCTTTAATTAGAGAAAGAGAAACAGGCGAATCATTTATAAAGCATCTATTAGAGCCTTTTAAGGAAATTTCCCTCCGCATAATTAATTCGGGTGAAAATTCAATATCATTTTGTTCTAAGATTTTTTTTACCTTAGTATTCAACTCAACATCGAAGATTCCTTCAACCACTGATTTAGCAGCATCTTTCCTAATAACTTCGGTCGATGCCCGTTCTCCAAGCAGAAGACTCATCGCATCAATTAAAATAGATTTGCCGGCACCTGTTTCGCCTGTTATAATATTTAAACCGGGACCAAATTCAACATTGACATGTTCAATTAGGGCGTAATCTTTTACTTGCAGAGATTTTATCATAAACTAAAATGATTTTAATAAAGCTAACTTAGCTCATTTTGAAAGGAAATTCAAAAAAACTGTTTTCAGGATAACTTAAGCTTATTTTTAGCTAAATATATACCGCAAATGGTTTTGGCATCGATAATTTCACCATTTTCTATCTTCCTATCGATCTCATCCAATGAATACTCTATAATTTCCATACCATATTCGCCTTCTTCCCGATTATGCATACCGGGGATTAGATCTTTAGCAAGATAAAGATGTAAAATCTCGGTGCAGAACCCGGGTGATGTTGAAATTATTCCGAGCTTTTCAATATTACCCGTTTTATAACCGGTTTCTTCCTCAAGTTCACGAACAGCACAAACAAGAGGGTCTTCTCCCTTGTCAAGTTTTCCTGCGGGGAGTTCCAGTATAGCCTGTTGAATTGGATACCGGAATTGCCTGACTAAAATAATTTTCCCGTCATTTTTAACAGCAACAATTGCCGCACCGCCGGGATGTACCGCAATTTCCCTTCTTCCCATATTACCGCTGTTATATTCTATTTGATCTACTTTTAAATCAAATACTTTTCCGTTAAATAAAGTTTCGCTTTTTTTTAGTTTAAAATTCATATAGCCACTTATAAGTTAGAAATAAAAGAATATGTTATTAACTCACCTAATACATAAGATATTTAAAGTTACTTAGACACATGCCTGCCGGCAGGTTTATGCCGGGGACAACTAATTGCAAAAAATATTTGGTTTCAGCCAAAAAACAAACCTCCTGATGGACTAAAGTCCATAATTTGCAGATGATTTGCTGTACTCCGAGTGAAAACCCGGGACTACTTTTTGCTTTTCTATTTTTTGTGTTTTTCAAACCAATCAAAGACCGAATCCCACCAGAAACGGGCATCCTGCGGTTTAGTGACAAAATGAAATTCATCAGGGAAATACAAGAATTTACTTTCGACTCCAAGCCGTTGAAGCGAAGTAAAAAGCTGGAATGCTTGTTCTTCAGGCACCCTGTAATCGTGCGCACCTTCTACAATCAGCATAGGGGTTTTAGCATTTTGAATAAACCTTGCAGGATTCCATTTTTCATACAACTTTCTATTTTGCCAGGGAGTTCCTTTGAATTCCCACTCAGGGAACCAAAGTTCTTCGGTAGTTCCCCACATACTTTCCGTATTAAAGACACCGTCGTGAGAAACAAGCGCATTAAAACGGTTTGTATGCCCCTCAATCCAGTTAATCATATACCCGCCGAAAGAAGCGCCCGCAGCAAATGTATTTTTAGGATCTATAAATTTGAAATTCTTAAGAGAATAATCGTAAACCTTCATTAAATCTTCAAAAGGTCTCCCGCCCCAATTTTGAGATACATCATTTGTAAATTGCTGCCCATAACCTGTGCTTCCAGTCGGATTAGGCGCAATTACCACATAACCTTTTGAAGCGAACATTTCGATATTCCAGCGGAAATGGAAATCATCTTCCCAATGCCCCTGCGGACCACCATGGATTAGGAAAATCAACGGATACTTTTTAGCCGGATCGAAGAACGGAGGCTTAACCAAAATTGATTGGACTTTTTTCCCAGCTGCGCCCATACACCAGAAACTTTCCATTGGAACCATTTCAATGTTTTTAAGACGGTCTTTGTTTAAATAGGTAATTTGATTGGCATCGCCCCCACCGGTATTAAACGAAAATATTTCGTAGGGAAGATCTGAACGCTGCTGCTTAAAGTAAATTGATTTGCCGTCAGCAGAAACTGCCAGACCGGTATTACTATGATCTTTCAATATTAACTTAACCTTTCCAGTCTCAACATTTACCTGATAAATAGAATTATAAACCTCATTACTTGCAATAAAGTAAATACTTCTTGAATCGGGGGACCATACAATTTCACTTATTGACCTATCAAAATTCCTGGTAAGGTTTTTAAGTTTGCCTGTATTCCTGTCAAATAAAATTAGAGAAGCCTGATCAGACTCATGCCCCGGAACAGCCATCGAAGTAAATGCAATATAATTACCATCCGGAGAATAAACAGGCTGATTATTGTTTCCCTTACTTTGGGAAATTAATTTCGCCGGCGCTTTTTCATTCTTTTTAATATCCGAAACATTAACAATAAAGACCTCATTATTCGTGCTTGCGGCAACAGTTGAATTTGGATTCATCGTATAAGCAATTTCTTTATCATCAGGTGAAAAGTTAAAATCATTTTCACTGCCGAGATCAAGAGGCGGGACATCATTAGGCATTAAATAATTCAAATCATAATATACTTTTGAAGAAGCATCAAATAAAAACAAATGACTCCTTTTATCATCAAGCCAGCGGTTCCAGGCTCTGTACATTAAATGAGTAAAAACTTTAACATTCAATTTAGTTTCTTTATGCTCATCATCTTTTTTCTTATTGCAATCCGGTGAAGTACAATCGGGATAGACAGTTGAAGTTATTAGAAAATCCTTCCCGTCATGCGACCATCTGAAATCATCGACTCCGGTATAAAGGTCTGTTATCTGCACATCATCAGAACCATCGATTTTACAGGTATGAATCTGGTTACCGGTAAGATAAGCAATCATTTTCCCGTCGGAAGAAAATTTCGGCGAAGTTTCATCCTTTTGAGAATTTTTTAACGGTTGAAGATTAGCGCCGTCTGAATTGATTAAATAAATATCACTATTCCCCTTATTCTCATCCATACTGTAAGCAGAGACCGAAAATGCAATGGTTTTCCCGTCAGGCGAAAGATCAAAAGAGCCTATTCTCTTCATTGCCCAAAGATCATCCACATTTAACGGGTGTTTTTCCTGAGCGAATAATATAAACGGCAGACAAAGAAGAATGGTAAGAAACGTTTTCATCTTTCCCTCGAATTGATTTCTGATTTTTATTTCTAAAATAGCTCAACTTGCATTTAAAGGCAATTAAAACAGGAGTAACATTCATAATTTCAAACCCGCAATCGAAATAAAAAAGGCTACAATAGTCTACTTAAAACGGAAATGAATGCGTTATGATTTTGTTTTATGTAAACCCGGCACATCGCCCGTTTAGACATTTTTATGACGGCAAGCGGACTTTTATACCGGCAGTAAGTCTTATTCTAACTTCCGCACTTTTTAAAGAATCGAAGAATTTTTTAACTACTTAACATAAAGAGTATTTTTTACCTGAATGAAGAAAAAAATGTTCATAATTTGCTCACTTTTGACGGCAAAATCTCCAATTTTCATCAAAAAAACCCCGTTTTTTTACACAAATATTAGTATAACTACTTATTATATATAAAATTAATATACCCCCCCCCCCCCCCCGCAAACATGTACTCACCCATACATACCGGCAGACAAGCACTAACTCTCCTTTTTTAAATACAATAGTGGGAGAAATTCCGAAACAAAATTTCAAAGAACGCCGGCAAATGGAATCCACCTAGCGGCGGACAGGCAGTTCTTCAAAGTACGCAGGCAGTTCACCTGCGTTTGAGACTTAAATCTTTTTGACCCAAAAAATTCATTAGAAATGAATTTTTGCCAAAGACCGCTTCGTAAAACTTTGCAACTATCAACGTTCTACGAGCAGGGTTAATCCTGCTTAATTTATTTACCCTTGCAATTGTAAAAAAGAGATTGAATAAAAAAATTAAAGAATGCGGCTAAAGTATATAATTTAATTTTCTTAGTCTTCTGTTTTTTTTGCCAGAGTCCCGAATCACATATCTTTGTTAAAAAGGTTATTGAAATGTGCGTTTTATTTTTAGCGGTACATGACTAAAGTCATTGACTGCTATAGAGACAATTCCTCAAATTAATTGCAAAATTGTTAATTGAGACAATGTGCAAAGAATAAAAGCTTAGCGGAGACAAAATGTAAAGAAAAATTGACTTTGTCGGGAAAATTTTCAAATAATTTCAGTAATAAATTATAATTTGAATTGAAAAATCTTTAAAAAGTATGGACTGGGGGATTCTTTTTGAGCCAGATGGAGGAATAATTTTGGTCACTGACACTATTTTTCAGGACGATGTTGCTGCTTCTGCTATTTTAGAAAGGCTGCTTCATCACAGTTATTCATTTTTTATCCAAGGAAAATCTTTTAGAATGAAAAACTTATTAAATAATTAATTATTTTTAGATGGGTCAATTTTCAACAGGAATTAACAACAATAGTGCAAGAAGCCAGATGGCAGAAGCATATTTGAATAAATTTTCGGGTTTTCGATTTGTTGCAGAACGATGCCTTATCTTTCCAAGTGTTCGGGATTATATTAATTAGAGCTTTAATGACCTTTCTAATTTAGAAGGTAGTTATGAAGAAAAACTTACTGTGACCAGAAAAATATAAGAGCTCTTAAACTGTACGTTTGAATTTAGCGAAAAAGTGCATTAAGAAATAATAAAGGAGATACTGAAAATGAAACAAAACCCATTTATTGCAGGTTTTTTTTCACTTGTGATTCCAGGAATGGGGCAAATTTACCGGGGTGACAGAAATAAAGGTGCGCTAATTCTTTTTGCTGCAATAGTTATAGGCAATTTGAACATTATCATCTTACCTCTTATTGCAATGGCAAATCCAGTTGGTTCACCGGCATTAGCTGGTTCAAGAGCACTATGGGCATATTGGATACCGAGGATAGTTCATGATGTGCTATCATTTTGGAGCATTTCATTTTGGCTTTGGGCAATAATGGATGCAGTCATTATCCCAAGAAAAACTAAGATGCAAAACAGGGGTTAAACAAAAGCGGATATGTAATGATCTTTTTATTAATTAATAATTTTACGACTTGTATTCTTACGAATTCTTCAAGCTCGACCGCTTAAATGTTCGGCAACATTGCAGAATGAGAAAGATAATTAAGTCACTCTCTATTACCGACCAATTGTGTACCTACTGAGGCTTCATTTGGAAGATAGGAAAATGAAGAATGAATCGACAATAAATTGATTCCGGTTGAAAATTGACCAAATTTCCGACGAAAATTGACCAGCACAAGTTAATTATTTTTAGTAATATCTTTCAACTTAAAGCTCTTTGCGTTAATTTCTAATGATTTTTTCATATAGTATGGTCCTTAAATTAATGATAACAAAAATATATATTTATTTAGGCGCCAAAGCCAAATCCTTTTGGTGAATCATTGGACTTTAAGTCCCAAATAGTGAATTGAACTCGTTAATCCGCCAATCCATCCGGTTGAAGTAAGGTGGTACTTGTATTTATCGTCTCTATAAATATTATAGATAACCCTATTGAATTTCCGGCTAAGAATTTCACTGGCGCTTTCCCAGACAATCGTTGCACTGTCGGGATATTGGGTAAGCCGGAATAGTTTAATATAATCAAATTTTCCGACCAGTCTTGCTGAATCGATAATAGCTTTTGAATTAATAAGAATAAATTTACCTTCGGGCAATTCCGGTAAGTTGTTCCTGATTATAATCGAATCCAGGATGAAAATATTTTTGGGCTCATCAAAATTTTTGCCCGTGTAAGGTAGTAATGGCAGATAACGATTAGCAAATTCGGCTTCAAGGCTAAGGCGAATGAGCTGGTCTCTATTGTCCATCCAGATATGTTGTCCTCTCTTTACAAGTAGGATTACACCAACAACTAATAGAAGTAGAATAATAATCCTGATAATATTCGATTTTAAGTTTGTTTGGTTCATCTTCTGAGTTCCCGAACAATTCTATCTAATGATTACTTAAGTCGTGTTAGCGGTCTTTAATCCGGCTTTAAAAAAATCTTTCCATTTTAAAATTACTACTAATCTTTTTAGTTGATGTTCATGTGTGACCCGCCCTAATTATGCTTGACCCAATTTAATTACATTATCTCCGGAAAAGGATAATTTAGTTTATAAATATTTTAAGTAAAAAACAATTGTATGAACTCGACCAAAGTTTGTTTGACGGTATGCAGGGCTTGCTCGTGTGTCGTGAAAGAAATATATATTTTGTATGGAATAGGTTTTGGCAAACAAAAATATTTCCCAGTAATTCTTCGAATTGAAAAGGAATTAAAGCCGAGGAAAGACTATTCCCCGGCTTGTTTAACTATATATTAATAAGGCTTGAAGTTGTTTTCGGTCAGAAAATAGGTTCTGATTGCCTTCAGTTTGCGGAGCCAAATAGGTTGTCTCAATCATTACTTATGAAACCATTTCAAATGTTCATAAGTTGCAATTACTAAAAGTTCACACAAAGTACACATTGTGATTAAATAACTATTATACTTAATATCTATTTTAAGCTTATAGCTTGCGCTCAATACAAGCAGAAACAGTATTAAAATGCCGATTATTCCGACGGTATATGGTCCAATACCTAAAATTATTGATATTTTCGCTTCATCTTGATTATTGAATCCGCCAAACAAGAGGGAAAATGACCTCATAAACATTTGAAATAAAACAAAGGGATATGCATAAATGGTTTTATATTTTTCGATTATTAGAAAAGCTAATGCTGATAAAATAATTGTAAATACAGGACCACCAATAAGAACATATAAACTTTGGCTTTCAAGCATTATCCTCCTTTTTTCAGAGCACAACGGCGATCAAACCGGCAGCAATCCCAATTAAAACGGCATAATAAATAATTTGTCTTGCCCTTTTTTTATCTTTATTCACAAATTCATCGTTTTCTACTTTGCTTGATTTTCCAGGGGAATCAAAATTGAACATCTCAGCCAATCCGTAGTAAACACAGAAACGCATTCTTGCCTGCAAAAATCCGACTGCAGATATTACAGCTGGTATAAAAATCAGAAAACGAACTCCCTTTGAAATATCAGAATAAACAAAAAGCAAATATGCAATAACGGTAATAATTAATGCCGCTGTACCAACCTTCTTTCGTCTTTTTATTTCTTCTTTACCGATGTTGCAAACACCGGGGATGTAATTATTAGTGTCCGTCATAATTCACCTCTTTCTATAAATAAAAGTTATCCGGGGATTCAGGTTATATAAAAATGAGTTTTTTAAAGCCCGGGAGAAATTTGTTTAACACTTCCATATTAGCCGATATATATACATACCTGCATTCTTTCTTATTAATAATTAAACCGGCATTTTCTAAGATCCTGTAATGATGTTATAATGCTGATTTGGTTGATTTAAATTCTCTATCAAAATCACTACAACCCGGTTCGCCTTTTTCCACTACTAAAGTAATAATTTGGTACCTGGTTAAGTCTGCCAACGCTTTAAATACTTTTACTGCTTGTGTACTAAAATTTTTGTCCTGCATATAAGTAATTGAACGTTTGCTAAAATATTAAAGTAACGATAATTCATCGTGCCAAATTAATCAATTTACTAATTAATGTGAGTAACATACCGCATATGCGCATAAATAATGTAACCGGCGTACATTAAGCAGAAGGTTATTATTCGGGCTTAGGGGGAATTTCGCGAAGCTATCTTGTTAATTTTCAAACAGGCTTTAAAACCCCGGACTACTCAAAAACATTTTTATATAAGTTATCTATTCTGCATTAAACATATACCCTGCACCCCTGATACTTTTGAAGAATACAGGACTTGACGGATCCGGTTCAAAATATTTTCGAAGTCTTACGATAAAATTATCAACTGTCCGGGTTTCTATCTCAGGGTTCATGTGCCAAACCTTCTCTATTAATTCTTTCCGGGAAACAATTTTCCCTTTGTTTTCTATCAAATATTTTAGAACCATCGCTTCCTGCTGGGTAAGTCTTATTTGAGAATCCTTAGTATGGCATTCAAGGTTTTCAAAATTAATTTTATTATCTCCAAAACTATAGACTGGCTGAACAGAGGCTGCATTTTTATACCACATTTTCCGTTTTAACATACCATTTATCCGAAGAAGCAGTTCCTGAAGATGAAAAGGTTTAGCAAGGTAATCGTCGGCGCCCAATTCCAAACCTTTAACCCTGTCTTCAACACCCGACCTTGCGGACAAAATAAGTATAGGCATCTGGGGAGATTTTTCCCTGACTTTTTTAGCGACTTCAAAGCCATTTATATAGGGAAGCATTATATCAAGTATAATAAGATCGAACTTCTGCGAGTAAAAGAGATCAAGCGCTACTTTACCATCCTTAGCCCAAACGACCAAATAACCTTCTTCGGTGAGATTAAATTCCAACCCGACGGCAAGAGTTTCTTCATCTTCGACGAGCAATATTTTATTTCCCCCGTTCATATATTATCCTCAGTTTTTTCTATTAGTTCTTTCTTTTTAATATTCACCATGAAACTCTTCTTGAATTTTCTTACAAATTCATTATAAACAGGCAGTTCAATTCTAAAAGTGGAACCCATATCAATACCTTCGCTTGAGGCAGAAATTTTTCCGCCGTGACTCCTGATAATTTCTTTTACCGAATATAAGCCCAACCCCGTTCCTTTGACATTTGGGATGTTAGCGCCATAAATGCGGTAAAATTTGCTGAAAATATTTTTTAGTTCAGATGAGGGAATCCCAATGCCGTTATCGGAAAAGTCTATTACAACCTTTGTAAACTGAGTTTTTAATTTAATGGAAATCCGGATTGGTTTTATTGAATATTTAATGGCATTATCGGTAAGATTGTTAAGTACTATTTTAAAAGCATTTTTATCAACCATACATTCACAATCTACTTTTCCTTCTATTATTATTGAATTCTTTGGAAGATTAAACTGTTCAAGCACTCCATCAACTAAATCTTTTAGCAAGCTATTGACCGGATAAATTTGAAAATCGTGTACGATTTTTTTTTGTTCAAGGGCAGAAATTTCCAGAATAGAATTGATAAGGTTTTTAAGCCTGCCGGCATCTTTCATCATCATACTTATAAACTCTTTCTGCTTTTCCGCCGGGACGGGACGGGAATTCAAAGTTTCAAGGTACAGTTGAATTGATGAAAGCGGAGATTTTAGCTCATGTGTAATATTAGAGATAAAATTGTCATAAAGATTATTTAATCTAAGCTGAACATTCAGGTGGCGAAAAATTAAAGACATACCGAATGCAATGCTTACAAGTAAAACTATTCCACCCACAAAAGGGAGAACTTTAGTACCGTTATATATAATTCCCGGTGAAAGTTTATCGCCGACAGTCTTAAAAATGATATAATTGGAAACATACCAATAAATCCAGATTCCCAGAAGCGCAAGCCAGGCAAGTTGAGAAACTACAAAAACCGTTATGTGATAAAAAAAAGAGCGATTTCTTTTCATATAATTAAAATATCAACCTTTAAAAATCCACTTCCGACATTACACTTTCTGAAAAACACCAGCAATGCGGCATGGTGAACAAAAATGTATCGAGGAGATGATTTGATTTACTACCACATTAAGAAAAAATAATTTCAAGGTGATGCTGAATATGATCAAAATAGTCATCGATTAAATATTCCAGAGCAGCAGGTTCATCGGAAGGCACGGGCTGATAACAAATTTCATCAAGATTATGAATCTCCCTTGGCTCTGTTAAAATTTCCTGCGGGATTGAATCAATTACATGAAGGATGTGTTTATTATAAGCGACCCAAAGCGTAATTAAAGAATCCCAAGAAGATTTTTTATAATTCTGTACTTTAACCCATGCATTCTGATCATAAGTAGAAAAAAGGAGATCATCGGAAAACTGACCGTTTACAAATCTTATATGGTTGTTTGCTGCTGAATCAATAAGATGACCTAATATCTCCTTTCTTGTCCATTTACCCGGTTCAACGGATTGAGCTGCAGTTTCTTCAGTCATGTCGCGCAAATTTTGCTCAGTTGATTCAAAGAAATCCTGATAATATTCTGAAAACTTTTTCATTATTTTTTTCTCCTAAGGATCATAATATAATTAATTAATGACGACCTGCTCCATAAGTTTTTTCACCGGCAGTGATTTTTAAATCAAGGTGATTTTGTTCCGGAGGAAGCGGGCAAGTTGCATATTTTGTAAATGCACAGGGCGGATTATATGCTTTATTAAAGTCTAAAATAACCCTGCCGTTAGAGCCGGGTTTTGAAGCATAAAGGAACCTGCCCGCACCGTAAGTTTCATTGCCATTTGTCTTATCTGCAAAAATAATAAAGAATTCATTCCCTTCCTCTATAGGATCAAGTTTATAATTATTTCCGTCAACTTTAAAAATCAAGGCGCCGGGAACCGTATCTTTCTCAGTTGTTTCAATTATTGTAGATACTGAAATAATTTTCGGAGGATTGTAGGGCACAAATTCGGCATTAAACTGCCAATCTTTATTTACGGGATAAGTTTCAATTCCTTTAAAATCCTTCACCAAAGGAGCATCAACATCCCTTAACCTGATTCCGTATTTACCGCTTCTTATAATAAAGGTCCATCTTAGCGATCCTAAAGCAAGCACGGTTGAATTAGCTGCAGAATCGCTAATAAGGTTCAATTCCGATACAGGTTTGCCATTTGATGTAACATCAATTCCTTTGATGATTTTAATACTTGCCCGACCTTCATTAAGAATAAAAGTCCCGATAAAAGCAGGAGTTTTATCTTTAGGAAATATTATTTTATTAGAAGGATCGGAGCCGAAAGAATTTTCACCTTCGCTTAACCAAAATATTCCTATAAGATTGAGCCAGCCATTTTCTTTTTTTAATTTTTCAATTCTTTCCTGATGCCATTGATTAATAGAAGCAATATATGCAGAATCTCCTTTCTCTTTTATCTCATTACAGCCAAAAAATAAAAGGTTAAATACGACCAAAAAACATAAGCTTAAATTGAGTATTAATTTTTTTAAGATATTCTCCATTTCCAATACTTTCCGGCTCCGACAATAATTTTAATTCAACGGTTAAATTAAATATTTTATACCGGAAAACCTTAAATAGCTGTTGATATGGCTGTCGGGTAAATGATGAACTACCTGTCTGATTGTCCAACCCCCGGGGCGGTACGGAGTATCCAGTTGTGCTTCCGAAAGACCTTCACAGCATTATGTAATTTAACAGGCGCCTCTTCAATATCCCGAATAAATGAAATTATCATATCCGGAGTTATTAATGCTTCAAATTTCAGACGTCCGATAGGATAACGAAGATCTTGTTCAATTGATTCTGCCATTTTGGATTATTTGTAAAGTTAAAGATGATTATTAAGCCATGTAGTTTCTTTACCAGCGGCGCTTGATTCTTTCAGTGTGAATTTCAGAAGGAGGAATTTCTTTTGATAATACTAATGATTTCCAATAACTTTTTTTGAGTCTTAATTTAACTTTTTTTAGTAGATTTTCAGCCCAAACAAATTCCGTGGCTAAAACAGCCAATCCGGCAGGAATAACTAAACTTGCAGGACCGGGAGTTACTAATAAAATTATTCCAATTAAAAGGATAGTAAACCCAATTATAGCGATAATTATTCTCTTTAACTGTTTGAAGGTTTTGCTCATAAATATTTGATTATTGAGACAGAAAATTCAGTTAAGTACCGGATTTTTAGCAAAAAAACTCCTGGCTGCCATTACATATAAGTCCCTTATTATTTGACGACCGGCAGTTTATTTATTATATAACAAAATAAGTTTTAATAAGTAGAATAACTTTATGTTAAAATAGTAAAAAAATCACTTAAGAAGCAAGAACTTTTATAGAAAACATTTTAAATAAAAAACTGCATTCAAAACCAGATATAATTCTTGCAATTATAAACCTGCCTGCCTACCGGCAGGCAAGTAATTTCACCTTATGGGTTTAGAAGAAATTGGACGGCTCATCTACGCTAAAATCCGCATAGCGGCGGACAGGTCTACCTATCGGCAGACAGGTCTACCTACCAGCAGGCAGGCAAGTCCCGGGGGTACTTAATGAAATTTTAATAACTGGCGCTGATAAAATTCTAAAATAACATAATATTGACATAAAATTGTTAAGATTCCCGGGATTGTTACAGATAGTTTTTTTTAATTTCCTTGAAAATATAAGAATTCTTTTTTGTATTTTCTTTTGGTCAATTTTTATTTCATTTGAATAAGTAATTAAAATTTAACATTTAAGTTGGATGTGTGTAATGAAAAAATTAGTAATTTATCATCCGCATGAGATAACTTCTATACAGGATATGCTGATAAAATCAGCTTCCAGGAATCAAAATAAGACAGCATTAGAGGACCTTGAAAATACTCCAATCAAATATTTAACATTCAACCAGCTATTGGAAACTGTTTTAAAGTTTGGGAATGCGCTTAAAAAATTGGGACTGCCGGAAAGGACCCATATAGCCATTATAAGCGAGAACAGGGTTCAGTGGGCAATTACTTATTTAGCTTCAATGATGTTTAACAATGTTATTGTTCCTATAGATAAAAATCTTAATACCAATGAAATACTGAATATCATTCATGAATCCGATGCTGAAGCCATAGTTTTTTCAGAACCATTTCAGACTATATTGAGTGAAAGAATGAGTTCATTGAAAAAAATGAAATTTTATATAAGCATGGATCTCGCTAAGGCTAAAGACGGCATATATTCAATGACCGAATTAATCAATCATGCAGATATTATAAGCTTAAAAGAGCTTCCCCGGATAAATCCCGATGAAATGGCTGAGATTATTTTTACATCGGGTTCATTGGGCAGAGCAAAAGGCGTTATGCTGAGCCAGAAAAATCTTTCAACTAATCTGATGGCAATGACAAGTCTAATTGAAATTGGTCCGAAGGACAAATTTTTATCGGTTCTGCCTACTCACCACAAATATGAATGTACATGCGGGCTTCTTTGCCCATTATATGCGGGCGCATCAGTACATTATGCCCGCTCATTAAAAACCGTGACCGACGATCTCCAAAATGTTAAGGCTACTATTCTTCTTGGCGTGCCTCTTCTTTTTGATAAAATGTTTAAACGGATATATAAGACAATTAATGAAGATAAAGTTAAATCAAAAGTAATACCTCCGCTTATAGCAGTAACAAATATAGCTTCTGCAATAGGATGGAAAAGTTTAAAGAAAAGAATATTTAAAGAACTTCATGAAAAATTCGGGGGAGTAATAAGAATTTTTATTGCCGGAGGAGCTGCGCCTGATCCGAAAATTGCCAAAGGATTGAGGGAATTCGGCTTTAATTTTATTCAAGGGTACGGATTAACGGAGGCGTCTCCAATTTTAGCATTGAATCAATTAGATAATTTTAAAGATGACGCGGCAGGTTTGCCTTTGCCGGGTATTGATATAAAAATCAATAATATATCTTCCGACGGAGTGGGAGAAATATATGCAAAAGGTCCAAATATTATGCCGGGTTATTATAAGAATGAGAAGCTTACGGAAGAATCTTTTGAGGACGGCTGGTTCAAAACCGGCGACTTAGGATTTTTTGATCCGGATGGATTTCTTCATATAAGCGGCAGGAAGAAAAATGTTATCATTTCAAAAAACGGCGAGAATGTATTTCCTGAAGAAATAGAAGATATTCTAAACCGTAATTCTTTTATACAGGAATGTTTAGTTTTCGGTGAAAGAAATGAAAAGCATACTGAAATTATTGCAGCGCAGATTGTAATTGAAGGCGAATCATTTATTGAGTATTCTGAAATTAATAATGTAAAAATCACGGATGAATTAATTAATGAAATTATAGCCAAAGTTATTAAAGAAGCGAATAAAGAATTACCTCTCCATAAACAAATCAGGAAATTTTATATTCGTGAAAAAGAATTTGAAAAAACTACAACTCAAAAAATCAAAAGATTCCTTGTTGATTCACGGGATAATTCAGGGGGAATAGAAACTTAGGGGAAGTTTTAACAGCTTAGTTTAGAAGAATATTTTTCCCGGAAAGGAAAGGATATAAGATTTTATATTATAAATGGATAGAAATTTTAACTTTTTAATATGAGGCAGTTATGTTTGATGAAAACTATAAATTTACGGTTGTGGAAAGATTTCTGAAATATGTAAAATATGATACACAATCAGATGAAGAATCAACAAGTTTTCCCAGCACAGAAAAACAAAAGAATCTTTCAAAAAATTTAAGTGAGGAATTAAAAAGCTTAGGATTAAAAGATGCAGTTATGGATGAGTGGGGTTATGTTATGGCAACACTTCCAGCTAATACTACTAAAGATATACCGGTAATAGCATTTATTTCGCACGTTGACACCTCGCCGGCTGTAACCGGCGCTAACGTTAACCCTATTATACATAGGAACTATCAGGGAGGCGATATAACGCTGCCAAATGATCCAAACCAGGTAATAAAAGTCAGCGATAACCCTGAATTAAAGGATATGAAGGGCTTTGATATTATCACTACCGATGGTACCACTCTGCTTGGAGCAGATAATAAGGCGGGTATATCGGAGATTGCAGACGCAATAAATTATCTTATTATTCATCCCGAAATAAAACATGGAACAATAAAAGTATGTTTTACACCTGATGAAGAAGTAGGCCGCGGGACAGAGAAAATTGACCTAAATAAATTAGGCGCTAAATATGCATATACCGTAGACGGTTCCAGCCGCGGCGAAATTGAATCCGAGACATTCAGCGCCGATGCAGTAGTCATAAAATTTCATGGTAAGAATATTCATCCGGGATATGCAAAAGGGAAGATGGTTAATTCCGTACGCGTCGCATCATCTTTCATAGAAAGATTGCCAAAGGACAGGCTGTCTCCGGAAACTACGGAAGCAAGGGAAGGTTATGTACATTGTACAAATTTCAACGGTACAGAAGAACTAACAACTGTTAAGTTTATTATAAGAGATTTTGAAACTCATAAATTAAAAGAGTATGAAGACTTTCTAAAAAAATTGGCAGAAAACACCATCCGGCATTTTCCCGGCGCCCGCATGGAGTTTGAAGCTGTTGAGCAGTACCGTAACATGAAAGAAATTTTGGATAATTATCCATTAGTTATGGAAAATGCAATAGAAGGAATGAAACGATTAGATATTACCCCTATACTTAGCCCTATACGCGGCGGTACAGACGGTTCAAGATTATCTTTTATGGGACTGCCTACTCCAAATATTTTTGCCGGCGAACATAGTTTTCACTCAAAGCTTGAATGGATTGCCATACAAGACATGGAACTTGTAGTTAAACTGATTGTTGAAATCTGCAAGGTTTGGGAGGAAAAAGCCTGAAACGTACGATACCCGAGCTTATGAGTCCCGCGGGAGATTGGACAATGCTTTGGGCGGCAATTAACGCCGGCGCAAATGCAGTTTATTTCGGTATTGATAAACTGAATATGCGCGCGAAGGCTGCTAATTTTACTATTGATGAGCTCCCACAGATAGCTGCGTTATGCAGGGCAAGAAATGTAAAAACTTATCTTACACTTAATACAATTGTTTACGAGGAAGAAATTGAAGAATTAGATAAGATAGTATTTTCCGCTAAATCCGGCGGAATTGATAGAATCATCTGCTGGGATTTAGCCGCTGCGCAGATTTGTAAAAAATATAAAATCCCATTTTGCATTTCAACACAGGGTTCCGTTTCTAATTCTTTAAGCGCTGCATTATATAAACAACTTGGCGCTGTCAGGATAGTACTTGCGCGCGAATGTTCGCTTAAGGAAATAAAAAGGATACGAGTAAATACCGATCTTGAAATTGAAGCCTTTATACACGGTGCTATGTGTATAGCGGTCAGCGGAAGATGCTTTATGAGTCATCATCTTTTTGGTCCCAGCGCCAACAGGGGCGAATGCATTCAGCCATGCAGACGGGAATACGAAGTAAAAGATACAATTACCGGGAAAACAATGGTCATAGGTGAAGACTATGTGCTTTCGGCAAAAGATCTATGTACAGTAGAATTTATTGACAAATTAATTGAAGCAGGGATTGATTCCTTTAAAATAGAAGGAAGAAAAAGAAGCCCGGAATATGTTGCAAAGGTAGTTTCCGTATACCGCAGGGCAATTGATTTGTACTTTGAGAAAAAGCTGACTGAAGAAATAAAAAAGAATTTTTTAAAAGAATTGGAAGAAGTATATAACAGAGGATTTTCTTCGGGTTTTTATTTCGGTAAACCAAGCTCTGAAGATTATGCCGATATTTACGGCAGCAAAGCCACGACAAAGAAAGAATATGCGGGAAAAGTGCTGAACTATTATAAGAAATCAAAAATTGCTTATATCTCATTAGAATCAGGTAAGATATCAAAAAATGATCAGATATTAATAATTGGTCCTACATCAGGAGTTATAAACCTATCCCTGAAAAGAATAATAAAAGAAGAGGCTGAAATAAACTCAGCGGAAAGGGGCGATAAAGTTACTTTCCCGTGCGAAATTCAAGTGCGACCGCACGACAGAGTATACCTTATAACCCCCAGCAATATAAACTAATTTTTATTCCAAGAGTCAGAGCCTGCTTTTTAGTTCACCGGTTGTTTGCGGACCATTAAGTTTTCATCGAACGAGACAACCGGGTTTATATTAGATTTTTGACTGTATGCATTTTTAACGGCATCTAAAGTGAGGGGATAATATTCCGGCGCCGTTAATTGTTTTTCAATAGCACGAATCATCTTATTTCAGAACAAAACATGATAATCTTTTCCGCAAATAAATTTATGTTTATCTTTGCATGTCATATATGCTTATAATAATCGTTATAAGTAATCTTTATATTATTTCATAAAATCAATTTAAATCAGATTAAATATTTGAAGCGAATATATATTTTTATCAGGATCATTTATGCGCTTAAGTAAATCATTTATCCCGACATTAAAAGAAGTTCCAAATGATGCAATTGTAAAAAGTCATATTCTTATGCTCCGTTCCGGAATGATAAGAATGTTATCAGCCGGAATTTATTCTTTCCTTCCGCTTGGTTATAAGGTGATACAGAAAATTTCCCAAATAATAAGGGAAGAAATGAATACAATCGGCGGGCAGGAGTTTTATCTCCCTGCTTTAAATCCCAGAGAAATCTGGGAAGAAACCAACCGCGTTGAAGCTTTTGGAGATACATTATTCCACATAAAAAACAGAGATTATATTCTTGCGCCTACTCATGAAGAGATTATGACGTACCACGCCCGAAATGTATTGAAATCTTATAAAGACTTGCCGCAGATATGGTACCAGATTCAGACGAAATTCAGAAATGAAGCCAGACCGAGAAGCGGCATTATACGCGGACGACAATTCCTGATGAAAGATTCGTATACATTTGATTCATCATGGGAAGATCTTGATAAATCATACAAATTGCATGATAAGGCATATAGAAAAATATTTGACAGGTGCGGGCTTGATTATTTTGTTGTGGGCGCATCGAGCGGAGCTATGGGCGGTACAGGGTCTGAAGAATTTATGGTTAAGTCCGATGCAGGTGAAGATACGGTTGCTTTTTGTGAGACATGCGGTTATGCTGCCAACGTGGAAGTTGCCACTTCGAGGGTACCTGCAAAAATCCGTGATGCAAAAAGTGAAGAGATAACAGAGATTTTTACGCCTGATGTAAAATCCATTGATGAACTTTGCGAATTTTTGAGGATAGATGAAACCCAATGTGCAAAATCAAGAGTTTATGTTTACGGCGCAAGTAAAGTTCTGATTTTAATGTCCGGGAATGATGAAGTAAATGAAACAAAGCTTGAAAAAGTTCTCGGGGGCGTTATTCGTCCTGCTCATCCTGATGAGTTAAAAGATATAACAGGCGCTGACGCCGGTTCCATAGGTCCCATAGGTTTTAAGGGAAGGATAATTGCCGATAACCGTCTTAAAGACGCAAATAATCTTTACAGCGGCGCGAATAAAAATGATTACCATTTAGGCGGGATTGATTTAATGCGCGATGTTAAAGATATGGAATATGAGGATTTAAGGAGTGTTAAATCAGGCGAAGGCTGCCCGATAAGCGACGGAAAACTTGAAGTATTCAGCGCTATTGAGCTGGGGCATATTTTCAAGCTTGGAACAAAGTATTCACAAGCGATGGGTGCAATGTTCCTTGACGAGAGCGGGAAAGAAAATCCATTAATCATGGGAAGTTACGGTATTGGTGTAGACCGCGTAATGGCGTGCTATCTTGAGCAGCACAATGATGAAAAAGGAATTATATGGGACAAAACTCTTGCGCCATACCAGATTCACTTAATGGGTTTAAACATGCGCAAGCAGGAAATTGTTAACGCATCTGAAAAGATATATAAGCAATTGACGGATGCCGGCTATGAAGTACTATTTGATGACAGGCTTGATGCACAGGCAGGATTCAAATTTAACGATGCGGATCTTCTAGGTATGCCGGTTCAAGTAATAGTAGGTGATAAAAAACTTAAAGACAGTAAAGTTGAATTGAAGGTGCGGGAATCAGGTGAAAGATTTGATATTGATTTAAAGGATTTGTTGATAAAAATTAAAGAATTGTTAGAATAAACTGCCCCGCCGCAAGCGGCGGGGAATTTATCCAAGAGAATTAGTTATTATTGAGCCACAAGAAGGGTCAGCCTGGCAAGCTGACCTACATTTAAGATTGATTTTCTTCAGGTTTCCCGCGCATTGAATCCCAAATAACATAGGCGCAAAGTAAAGCAAAGGCAATAAGCGCAATAAGTTCAGCTGAATGAGAACTTTGCCATTCGCTATCAACCCAATTGAAACCACGATAACGCAGGAATGCGCTTACTACTCCCATTAAAGCGCCGCCTGCGATAAACCCCGAAGCTATCAAAGTGCCGCGTTCTCTCCGGGCGGTATTTATTTTTTCATCTTTACTTCTTGTGGAGACATAATGCGCTATTAAGCCTCCGATAAGAAGCGGAGTATTTAATTCCAAAGGGATGTACATGCCCAGAGCAAATGCAAGAGCAGGAACGTCAAGCATTGTAAGAATAAGCGCCATCAAAGCGCCGGCAAAGTAAAGCATCCAGGGAGCGGGCTGATGCGCCATGAGAGGTTGAATTACGGCAGCCATCGCATTTGCCTGCGGAGCAACTAATGCATTGGGACCTGTGAATCCATAAGTTTTATTTAAAAGAAGAATAACCCATCCGACTGTTGCTGCAGAAACTAAAGTACCTAAAAATTTCCAGCTTTCCTGTTTGTAAGGAGATGAACCAAGCCAATAACCGATTTTTAGGTCCGTTATAAAAGAGCCAGCCATAGATAAAGCCGTACAAACGACACCCCCGATAAGGAGAGCAGCTACCATACCGGAGCTGCCGCTTAAGCCTGCCGATACCAGAATAATTGAAGAGAGAATTAATGTCATCAACGTCATTCCTGAAACCGGATTTGTGCCTACGATTGCAATAGCCGTAGCCGCAACGGTTGTAAAAAGGAATGAAATGATTAAAACTATAAAGAGTCCGATTAAAGCAAATGTAATGTTATTTGTTACGCCAAATTGATAATATACAAATATCAAAATTGCAGTAACGATAATAGCCAGCGCTATAAATTTCATAGAAAGGTCTTTTTGAGTCCGGAGTTTTTCTTCAATAACTTTTTTCTTCCCTAATATTTCTTTAGCGGCTAAGGAAAAAGCGGAAACAATAATTTTTGACGATCTTAAAATTCCGATAAGTCCAGCCATTGCGATTCCGCCTATACCAATATGCCTGACATAAGTTGTAAAGATTTGCTCAGCGGACATATCCTTAACAAGCAGGATTACATTTGTTCCTAATGGCTGCGCTAAACCTTTACCAATATAAGCTACTACCGGAATAAGCACGTACCACGAAACAAAAGAACCGGCACAGATTATAGCTGAATATTTTAATCCGATAATATATCCCAACCCTGTAACAGCGGCGCCGATATTTATCCTAAAAACCATTTTTGTTTTAGAAGCAATTGTTTCACCAATAGGGAGAACTCTTGAAGTAAAAACCTCACTCCACCAGCCGAAAGAAGCTACGATAAAATCATACAGACCGCCTATTATTCCGCTGATAACCAAAACCAACGCCTGTTTCCCGCCTTTTTCACCGGCTACTAAAACTTCAGTGGTTGCAGTAGCTTCCGGGAAAGGATATTTACCGTGCATATCACTTACAAAATATTTTCGAAAAGGAATCAGGAATAAAATACCAAGCACTCCTCCGAATAGGGAAGCGAGAAATATTTTATAAAAGTTTGCATCTAAATTAAGTATATACAAAGCAGGGATTGTAAATATTGCGCCGGCAACAACAATTCCGGAGCATGCGCCGATAGATTGAATAATTACATTTTCGCCAAGCGCATTTTTCCTTTTTGTCCCTGCCGATAATCCCACAGCGATTATTGCGATAGGAATTGCCGCTTCAAATACCTGTCCTATTTTTAATCCGAGGTAAGCAGCAGCAGCAGAAAAGACTATTGCCATAATAATCCCCAGGAATACCGAATAAACGCTTACTTCCGGAACATTTTTATATGGCGGCATAACCGGTACATATTCTTCGCCGGGCTTTAGTTCGGTATATGCATTTGACGGAAGATTTTTAAGATTTTCGCCGTTAATGTGAGTTTCACTCATAATGTTATTCCTAATATTATATATAATTATTGAGTGTAATTATAGATTAGGGCTTTTTTAGAAAGCTGACCCGAAAAGAACAAGCCTTATTATAATTAAATGATGGGTTAAAATTAACAAGATTTTGCCGGATAAAGCAATTGAAAAGCGCTTTTATTAACGGTTATTTTCATTAAATTATTTATCTTTAACTATATGATAGGAAAACTTTATCTTGTGTCTACGCCTATAGGTAATTATGACGATATCACCTTTAGGGCTATAAATATATTGAAATCAGTTGATTTTGTAATCTGTGAAGAATTTAAAGATGCACGCCGGCTTCTTTCTCATTATCAAATCACGAAAGAATTAGTATCTATTAATGAGCACAATGAAAATGAGAAAGATATTATTAATGATATACTCTTAAGATTAATAGAGAGTAATTCGGCTGCGTTAATTTCAGATTGCGGCACCCCGCTGTTTTCAGATCCGGGACATCTTTTAGTTGAAGTGTGTATTTCACAAAATATTGAAGTTATACCTATTCCCGGAGCAAGTTCTATTCTTCCTGCTTTAACCGGTTCGGGATTGGAAATAGAAAAATTTTATTATTACGGCTGGCTTTCACCAAAGAAGGATATAAGAAAGCAGCAGCTTCAAAGGCTGAGGAGTTTTAATGAAGTTGTTGTTATTATGGATACGCCGTACAGATTAAAAAGCCTGCTTGAAGATATTGTGAAAGTTATTAGTAAAAACCTAAAGGTTGTTCTTGCTTTCCAATTGACTATGAACAACGAGAAGTTTTACCGGGGTACCGCTGAAGAGATTTTATCAATTGTTTCAAAAAACAATATGAAGGGGGAGTTTGTTCTGCTGCTAAATATGGCAAGGAACAGGTAAACGGACAGGTACTCAATAGGCGCTTTTCATAATTAAATGCATATCAACTTTTTCAAAACATCCATAAAATAATATTCAGAATCGTCGATATTATTGTTTATCATACTTAAATAACATAATCCAAATTTATAATTTTAAGCTGCATTTGTTATAGAATAATTTCTTTAACATTTTTATAAAGTTTTTTATATGATTCAAACCTATAATTATACCATTTTTCATAATCTGATTGAGGGTAAACAACTGCTGATTGTTTAACCCACTTAGAAGCTAAATTTCGAATTGGTTCTCCGGTATCAAATGAACAAGCAAGCATTGCTGCTCCAAAACACCCGGCTTCTTTTATATTTAACAAGGTAATTTTTTTATTCATAACATTAGATTTTATTTGCGCTAATAGCGCAGATTTTGACCCACCTCCTACCCATCTTAATTCTTCAACGGCACACCCTGCTCCTTCAAGGATATCAAGGTTTAACCTCATTTCAAATGAAACTCCTTCTAAAAGAGCTTTTAATATTTCTTTTCTTTGGGTAGATAATTGCAGTCCTATAATTGCACCCTTAGTTTGAGTATCAAAATAAGGGGTCCCGGAAGGAGTAAAGTAAGGAAGGGCAAGTAAATTGCTTGGTTTACTATCCGTATTATTAAGTAAAAGATCATAGGCATCTTTCCCAATAATTTTAGATTCCTCCATTTCTTTATATCCAAATTGGTCCCTAAACCACTTAAATATATTTCCACCAGTCAAACTAAAAGCAACCGTTGTATATAATTCTTCAATGGAATAATTATAAGTACAAAGATTGTTTTCTTTTAACACTTTAGAAAAGACAGGTTTCTTCAATGCCGGGCAGATACACTCAACAGTACCCGTTGCAAGCATAGCAGCGCCTTCTTCAATTACTCCTGCACCTAAAGCGCTGCACGTCTGATCGTGCCCACCTGTTACAACAAAAACATCATTTGATAGACCTAACTGATTTGCAATTTTTCTACCTATTCTACCAACCAGATTTCCCGCCGGCAAAGGTGTCGCGAGTTTTTCTGCGGGTACACCGATTTTGTCCAGAATGCTTTGATTCCACTCATGTCTTCTGATATCAAACATCATGGTACGCCCCGCTAAAGACCAGCTTATAGCAGGCTTTAGACCCATTCTGAACTGAAGTAAATCTTCAAAACAAAAGAAGTACTTAGTTCTTTTCCACAAGTCACTTTCAATATTCTTAAACCACAAAAGTTTGAATAGTGTGAACATAGGGTGCGCAGTATGCCCGGTAATTTGATATAATTTTTCTTCATCAAAGTACTTAATCCAATCATTAATAAATGCCGCTGAACTTATATCAGATGACACCATTGCTCTGCTTAGAGTTTCATTATTGTAACCTACGGCGGTAAATGCTTCGCCCTGACTTGAAATACTCATACCTTTTATCGAATCAGGTTCAACATATTTGCTGCACTCCTTTATAATTTCAAAACAATTTCGAATAACTTCATCTGAATCTAGTGTAGCACTACCATTATCTGAAAAGGCGATATTATACTCACGTCGAGCCATAGCAATTTGCCGACCATCTTTATCAACAACCAAGGCTTTACAACCGCTGGATCCTATATCTATACCTAAATAATTCATTTTTAGTACCAATATCGCAATTCTACATAAATATTTTTTAAAATTAGTATTCCGAAGAATTCAACAATTGTTTATCATATTTTAAACATATAATAAGTTCAGGTAATTCTTAACAATTTTTTGCATTTGTAAGTAAATAATTTCACTTCTATATTTTGATGTATAAAATTTTATAGAATGCTCGCTTTTAACATCGGCATTTTTTCCTAATAAACCACTTTCTTGCATTTCTTTGGCTTTTTCAGGTTTTATTATTTTTGCGGCATTTTCTATCATTTTTTGAAATAAAACCGGTGAGCTATCCCGCTCGAGTGCGGTCCAAATGTTTACCTTGCAAATACCATCTTCAAAAAAATGTGATATTTGTTCTTCAGCAACAGAAGACGCACCATGCAAGCATATATGCGGTCCAATTCTTTTACTTATTTCCCGAGTTAATTTCCCCTCATATTTTAGCGATGATGCCGAGGCTCTATGTTCTGTACCTAAATTCGCAACAATAATATCGACACCGGTTTCAATATAATATTTTTCAGCTTGGTCAGATGTAGTTAAATGACCAATACTATCATTAGAGACTTTTATAATTTCATCACAAGCGCCTTCAATTAAAATTTTATTTTTATTATTTTCAACAAATGCAGCTGTACTTTCTATATTTTTTTCAAAAGGTAATGTAGAGGCATCGTACATAATTGATGAAAATTGCCCCATGTTCCATTTTAACAGTTCATCATCACTATCCCATTGAATATGATCGAGATGAATCATAAGTCTTAAATTTCTATAAAGAGAATCTTGTGAAGCAAGCACTTCTAAATTCTTCAGAAATAACATAAGTCCGATATTCCATTTTTTAGTATTTGTATAAAAAACAGATTGTGGTCGAGATGCATAATTGTTTGTAATACCTATAATTATTGGTAAATTGTTTATGCCTATAGTTTGTCCGTGTTTGTAAACAGCTTCTAAAATTGCTTCTAATGTATTAAGGTTTTCAGCGTTAAATGAAGGTAGTACCCACCTTCGTTCGCGTGCTTCTGAATAAATCTCCAATACATGACTTCGATCTAAAATTAGTGACATATTTTTTATTTTAGAGAGTAATAAATATCATTCCATCTTAATTCTTTTTTAAATTCTGAAATATTTGTTGACTTATTTATCAATAAACACTCGATCCCGTTCATCTCGGCGAAATCTTCCATATATTCAGATGTGATTGCTTGGCTGAAACTAAAATGATGAGCGCCACCAGCCAATATCCATGCATGTGCAGCAACTTCAAGATTTGGTTTCGGCATCCAAATTACTCTTGCAACAGGCAACTTAGGTAGTTGAGTATCTTGCGAAACAACAGTTATTTCATTTACTATCATATGAAATCTATTTCCCATATCTACAATAGTCACATTTATTGCAGGACCAGGAGGAGCATTAAAAATTAAACGTGGAGGATCATCTTTACCTCCTACAAATAATGGATAAATTTCAAGGGAAGGTTGATTTTCATGAAGAGTTTCACAAACCTCTAACATATGAGCGCCGAGAACTTTCATTCCAGATGGATCAAGATGATAAGTATAATCTTCCATAAAAGACGTTCCACCCTTAAGATCTCCGGACATAACTTTCATAGCACGAACCAATGCAGAAGTTTTCCAGTCACCTTCCGCACCAAAGCCATATCCTTCTGCCATTAAACGTTGAACTGACAATCCCGGTAATTGTGTCAGTCCATAAAGATCCTGAAAATTAGTAGTAAAAGCTATAAAATTTCCTTCTTCAAGAAATGCTTTTAAACCAAGCTCGATTTTCGCAGCATCTCTTAAATTTTGATGTCTCTCTCCCCCCTTCCGAAGCGCTTTCGTAACAATGTACCTTTGTTCATATTCTTCTATCAACATATTGATTTCAGCAACAGAAATAGAATTAATATAATTAACAAGGTCTCCAGTTGCATAAGTATTAACGGAATATCCAAATTTTATTTGTGCTTCAACTTTATCTCCTTCGGTAACCGCAACTTCTCTCATATTATCTCCGAACCGTGCTATTTTACCATTTTGCGCATCCAATTTGGCTGATGCAGCACGTGCCCAAATCGCAAGTTTTTCTTGTACAGATTCCTCCTGCCAATGTCCAACAATAACCTTTCTGGGTTTATGCATGCGCGAGCATATAAACCCAAATTCCCTATCTGCATGAGCAGATTGATTTAAGTTCATAAAGTCCATATCAATACTATCCCAAGGTATATCCCGGTTAAATTGAGTATGTAAATGGACTAAAGGTTTTTGTAAAATTTTTAATCCGGCAATCCACATTTTTGCCGGCGAAAAGGTATGCATCCAGGTAATCAACCCGATACAATTTTTTGCAATGTTAGCTTCTAAACATAGCTTGTATATTTCTTCAGGCGATATCAAAACGGGTTTTATTTCAATCCGAATAGGAATTTTAGACGAGCGAGACAAACCGCTTACAATTTCCCGAGAATGTTCAGCCACTTTTTTAAGTGTTTCGTCTCCATAAAGGTCCTGACTTCCGGTAACAAACCAAGCTTCAAATTTTTTTAAGTCGACCATAATTCTTTTCCTGCTTTCTTTTTTTATATTTTCTGTAATAAGGTAATATTAATTTATATTACGCGATATAATTCCTCTGCCAAAAGGGATTGGGGGAATAATATTCATGTAAAGTAGAACTCGCCATTGACAAAGTCATCCCTTTGGGAAAAATCTCTCTCTTAAAAAGTCAGGGACTTTGAAAATTGCACAATTTTCCCTTTTCTCTTTATAAGAGAAAGCGTTGTAGATTAGTTCAAATGCTTAACTAATAATTTTCAAACAGCCTTTCAAGATCGCGGTTATCAAATTATAAAATTCTGCGTAACATTAAGAAATTTTCAAATCTTTGTTCTCAAAATAAAAGCCAACAAATGTAATGTTCTTATCCTGTCCTAATTTGGTTTGAACTGATAATAAAAAGATAAATGGAAATATTATCAACTTGAAAAGATTTTTCATACTGACTCACCAAAAATGTTTACACCTTAACAGCTTAATTAAAACTCAATTTTCACATTACTCTAAAGTTTTTGATTTATAAAACCTTCCGTTGTAATTTAATTTATAAATTGAATTTGGATCCACTACCAGCGAATATTTTTTATTGAGGCAGGTAATTTCAATTTTCTTTGAATTTACATCAATTCCTACAACTTCTTTTAAATTACCATAAATATCTGAGATTAAACGAGCTCCTTTAGTAAACTCAAAAATTTCTTTCCCATTTATAGAACATATAACACGATTTTCCTTTGTTGTCAATTTTAATATTTTGTTTCCCCATAGTTGAGTATATGAATAATCATATTTCTTATTTATACATGACCAAAAAATTTTATCTTGATTCATATAAACGCCATATAATCTGGAAATAAACTCTAATGAAGCTAAAATACTCGGACCATAATTATCCTGACTTGGAAAAGTACTATCCTGATTAATAGATTCTTCAAATGGATTAAACTGCTGCACAAATTTTAGAGAATCTCCGATTATCTTCAAAAACTTTATAGCGATCGTTGTTAATTCGGAAAAATGGCTATAATTTTCTAATGCTCTTATTGATCGTTGAAATGTTAAACCCTCAGGTTGTCCACTCCAACTATTACCGGAATCATTTCTAAAGTATGAATTATTTACTGCAATTGATGGTAATGGAACCGGTGTCCAAAATTCCTTTGGATTGAGCAAATGATATTTTATAAAATCATCTGCCATTTCCTGGTCAAAACTCCCTAAGTACATACACATTAGATTATTTATAGAAAGTATATCCATTATTTGGTTTGTTTTATCCCTGTCATAACAGGCATATTTTTTTGAATCCCATAAATATTCTTTAATTTTTTTGCGTACTTCGTTTGCTTTTTCTCTCCAATAACTTTCTTTACCATTTTTTAATTCATTAGAAATAAGCGATAAAACATCCCTCGCAGAATATGAGGACGACATGACATTCATAGATTTCATCGGAACCGGCATAACTTTTAAAGTATCAAAAAAACTCAGGTGACAATTTTTTTCTAATTGTTCCCGAGTCATTTGTTTTATTATTTCTATTGATGGGGGGTAATCAAATGGCCAGGAATTTGGCGATCCGCCATATCTTGTACTATAATCTTCACCTGTATCCCATATACACCATGTTTCTAAACAACCATTTTTGTCGGAATCACGAGTTTTCCACAAAAAGTTATCAAATTTTTCCAATGATCTATATAATTTCATCAAATAGGACTTATCTTTACCCAGTAAAAAATACAATTCAAAAGCCGGCATTGGAAAACAAAATCCCTGTAACCAGCCATAGTAAGGTGTTATTGATCCATTATCATAACTTATCATACCAGGCAAGCGGCCATCATTTCGCTGATAATCAATAAAAATCTCAATATTATTTTTTGCTACAGTGAGATTTCTTTTTGCGTACATAACACCCCCCATTGGCTGCGTCTCCAACCATACACTATTATATCCCCCACCTTCTATTAAGACCTGGTACTTACCAAAATTTTTTATGTTTACTTTTTCTTTTTTCGAGGCTTCATTAAAAACCTTTTGCAATACAGTATCTGAAGTTCTAAAAAATACTGAAGTTTTGTATCTTAAAAATTTTGGATTAAAATTATTATTTTCCCCCTGTCCGGAAATATTTTGTATAAGTATAAAGGAAGTAATACTTAATAAAAATATATTAAGCTTTCTCATAAAATTTTAAGACCTTTTATTTAGTATAGTAATTCTGAATACACCGTAGTCTATTTTATTTATATAGTTATATGCCTAATTTAAAAGCTTACCAAATACAGCTTAAAATACATATTTCAGTCCAAGATCGATTGTCCAGCCATAGTTTTCCTGAGAAGTTGGTCTTGGATCGCCAACAAGTTTTTGAGTTTCCGTAGGATTATTAATATTCGCAAAGTTAAATAATGCCTGAAGGTTTTGAATCGGCAGTTTCTGTGTTATCTGCAAATCCCATCTTTGAAAACTTAAACTATTAGTATTATACTCAGGCTGCGGATTCCATGCAGCAAGTTTCTGACCGGAAAATTCATACGAAAGCCACACGTTTAATCCCTCATAGTTATACCCTAATGAAAAATTGGCTATATTATTCGGCTGATTTATCATCGCACCATCATTAATGTAATAATTGGTAACTAATTGATAGATAGGTACTCCTCTGCTAGTTGTTCCAGTCTGTTCTTCTAAAGTTGTATATGTCGGATATTTTGTCGATGAATTCAACAAAGTATAGTTGGCATATAAGGAAAAATAGCTAAACGGTTTCGGCAAATACCAAAAATTTGTCTGCCATTCAAATTCCAGACCTTTTACATAAACCGGGTAACTCATATTGACCGGCTGTGTTATATCTATAACCGCATTAGATGTGAAAATATCTTCAAAGCCCGCGGGAAGCGGCATACCGGGCATCCTGACATATACAGGAGTCCATATCACATTTTTTGCAATTTTATAAAAACCGTTAACTCCCAGGTATCCTATTTCATTATTATAGAATGCAAATTGA
>Ga0181520_10003021_pt1 | contig 30214 bp, 35 predicted proteins | sample PEATcosm2014_Bin_29_FD_132451 | JGI IMG/M metagenome (GOLD analysis project Ga0181520, IMG submission 132451) | Peatland microbial communities from MTU Mesocosm Facility, Houghton, MI, USA - PEATcosm2014_Bin02_30_metaG | ecosystem: Environmental > Terrestrial > Soil > Wetlands > Peat | place...
ATAGAGGATCGGGCTTATCAGTTCCAGCCGTATGGCGTTGCAATATCGAAGAAACAGGGCCGGCGATGCGGTGTCAACCCGGTTTGGTACGTTGATATAACTCCCGGGCACCACTGGCTTATGAATGAGATCAATTCGCTGATCGATGAAGCAATTGAGGCCGGTAACTTTGCTGAATCGCACATCGCTAGGATCGCACCGTTCGTGGAGCAAATGGGTAGTGGTGCCGCAGCGGTTGGCGATGGTGGCTATCGCAAAGAGTTCTGGTGGGAACGTGAGTGGAGGTTCAACGGCAACTTGCCCTTGCCGGGAAGATTCCTGGTCCTTTGCCCGCAGGCCGAAATTCTGGAGTTTCAGGAAGTAGTCGAAAACATGCCGAAGATGGAAACATATATCAGGCCGCAGTTTATCGATCCTCTGTGGGGTCTCGAAAAAATCATTGGCTTCCTTGCGGGAATCGGCGTGGAGAACCTGGGGCCGATGTAGACGTTCTATAACCGCCAAACTATGAAGGTTCCGATATGATTGCAAAACATCTTCAGTCATTGCAAACGGCTCCGTTTCTTTTCATAGGTTCCGGGCTGTCAAGGCGGTACATCGGGCTTGAGACATGGCGCGCCCTTTTGCAACGCTTCACCGTTTCTCTCGGCCACCCGTTTGACTACTACTTCACGAAAGCGGATGGCCGGTTGCCTGGGGCTGCCAGCTTAATTGCAGACGACTTTCATGAACACTGGTGGAAACATCCCGACTTCGAGGAAAGCCGTGCAAATGCGAAGCCCCATTTAAGAGGGCGAGACTCTTGCCTGAAATACGAAATAGCGAGGTACATCTCTGGGAAGAAGTACACGCATGGACTCGATCCATTGTTAGATCAGGAAATCACCCTCCTCAAGAAATCAATGGTCGATGGAATCATTACGACAAATTGGGACTTGTTCCTCGAATCCGTATTTCCGGATTTTCGCGTATTCGTGGGCCAGGAGAGTGTGCTATTCTCGAATCCCCAAGGTATCGCTGAGATATACAAGATTCATGGTTGCGTGACCGAGCCATTGTCGCTTGTCTTGACGGAAGCCGACTACGAGGACTTTTCAAAGAAGAACCCGTACCTTGCCGCGAAGCTGCTTGCGGCATTTGTAGAGCATCCCGTAATTTTTCTCGGCTATTCCTTGTCTGATCCCAACATTCTGGCAATACTAGGTTCCCTTGCAAGCTGCCTGTCCGTCGAAGGTATGGGTAAGTTGAAGGACAGGCTAATTGTAGTTCAGTGGGAAGCGTCGGCAAAGGAACTCACAATCACAAATACATACGTCCAAATAAACTCTCTCAATATACCTGTGACCGTGGTGCATACGGCGACATTCATACCGCTCTTCGAGGCAATGACGTCCGTAAGGCGTAAGTTTCCTGCTCGCATCCTGCGGCAAATGAAGGAACACATTTACGATTTGGTGCGAACGAACGATCCCACAGGGCGGATGCAGGTTGTGGACATTGAGGACGCCGACAAGCTATCCGACTTGGAGGTAGTTTATGGAGTCGGTGTGTCTAAGAAGATCGGTGCCATCGGCTACTCTGTGATCGACATTGAAGACTTGTTGAAGGATGTGATGAACCAAGAAGACGAGTATGATCCCTGTCGAATCATAACTGAAATAGTGCCCCGGTCGCTTAAACGAACAAAGTACGTGCCGATGTTCAAGTATTTGCAGCACGCGGGATTACTGCGCGACGGACAACTCGTTGAACCGGCGAAGCGTGACAGCAGGATTGTAGAGGCGGTGAGGTGTGGCCGCGAGAGGCTTCTGCCGCCTCAACAGTATCTCAAGCGGCGAGATGAGACGATTAAGAAGTACACCGGCGTGGCTGACGTAGCCGCAAAGCACGACTTTAAGCATTCTGTTATGCTAATCTTGTCTCTAGCTGACGACCAGTTAAGGGCCGAGGAACTAAAGCTGTTCATTCTGGCAAACATGAACAATCTGGTTTCCTCGGAGTCTTTTTGCCAGACCTACTTTCGTGCCGTAATCTGTCTCTACGACTGGATTGCCTATGGCCGTGCGGCATGAAGACAGCAGTCGGAGTAATGAGCCGGGACAAGCAACGGGATCAACGACCGCAGCCATCTCTTTCTTTGACTGCCAACGGTGAATGTCAGCGAAAGGAAGGGTCGCCCGTTGCACGACGATGGCAGCAAGAAGTCTCGACAAAGAAGCTCTATGCAACAAATTCCAAATTATGGTGACGAAAGGAACACTGGCTGGTGCGTTTTCTGCGGCGGCCCAATGGAAACACGCGACCATTCGCCCTCTCGCGTGTTCTTGGACGAACCGTACCCCGAGAACCTTCCTGTTGTGTCGTCCTGCCAAAAATGCAACAATTCATTTTCCTTGGATGAAGAATACGTCGCGTGCTTAGTTGAATGCGCCAAGACAGGATCGGTCGCGCAAGCCATTGCCGCCCGACCAAAGATAGCCCGGACATTGGCGCGGAAACCGTTGCTTGTTTCGCGACTGAAGGAGTCTCGAATTGCGAACGACGATGGCATAACTTGGACGGCGGAAGGGGAGCGGGTTTGCGCCGTGCTTGTGAAGCTCGCCAGAGGGCATGTCGCCTATGAGGAGAATGAGCCTCAACTCGGAGAGCCCGCGAGTATTTCTATCCTTCCACTTTGCGCGATGGCTGCCAGCGTAAGGGACGAATTTGAATCGCCACCCAACACGGGGCTTTGGCCGGAGGTTGGGAGTCGCGCAATGCACCGAATTCTTGTGAGTGCAGAAGGAGATTATCCGTGGATCGAGGTCCAGCCTGGGCGGTATCGGTATTTGGTCGCTGCCGGTCCTAGTCTTGTCGTCCGAATTGTGATTGCCGAGTATCTGGCGGCCACGATTGCCTGGGACTAAAGCCATCACCATACGCTTCGTAAGATTAGTTACCATGAACGAATACCTTGAAAATGCTCTGCATCATCTCCGACGCGCGTCGGCATTACTGGCCGACAACATGACAGAAGACGACGTGCATGATGCGGTTATCCAGTTCGGATTTGGAATCGAGAAACTCTGCAAGAGCATACTATTTGGTGTGAATCCGGTGTACTTACTGGAATCACCGGGATTCGACAATTCCATAAACGTGTTCTACTCGGATAAGATGATCCCGTCTGTCCGTGCCAAAAGCGAGAAGGAGAGCGGTAAGAAGGACGGCATGAACCGAAACGTGATTCCCCTTCAAGCCTCCATGTTGCGGGCCGCTAAGTTTTCGCAAGGCATCGAGGACAATATCGGAGTCTTCACAAAACTAGCGGACATGCGAGGTACGGTCGCCCATCGGGTGCTGTCGCAACTGAATACTGCGGATGCGCAGCGATTCCTTCTTCGCCTATTCCATCCCATTGTAACTCGTCTTGCGGCAGAATTGGGCTTTAGTGCCGATCAATGTTTCCACAACAACGCAAAGGCTGAACTTCTCGCGACGATGAGTCAGAAACTCACAAAGGAAGAGAATCTAAAGGAAAAAATGGAAGCCTTGCTTAGTAAGCACTATGAGGAATGGCTGGCCCGGAAGGGCGATCTTGCCTTTGTAGATAAGGCAAAACGCGAAACAAGTGCGGCCTTGGCTAACGGTCGCCGTTCTGATCCCCAGGCACGGGATCAATGCTGCCCCGCCTGCCAGAATGAGGCAATAATGTTTGTCGAGGCCGATTGGGACGTGGAAGGGGCTTCAGGAGAAGGATACATTACTGGCGTTTATGTAGCAGGATTGGAGTGTAAGTTCTGCGGCTTAGAAGTATATGACTTTGAGGAAACCGATTATCTGAAATTGAATGAGTATCTCCGAGGAGATTAGCCGTTTAGATTGAAGCCGTGGGTGTCTTGTCCGTCCACCACGCCCATGAATGGAACCAGCCGTCAGCGATTCCTTTTATCATTTCTCTATTTCCAACTCGTAAACTCGATTCCTAATAGGAGTCCGCGTCGTCTTCCTCCTCGTCATTCGGTTCAGTATAGAGCAGCGGTAATTCGACCGTCGCCATGAGCCTCTGCATCTTCGCCAGCAGTTCATTGGGGTCGGGTTCGCATGGCAATGTCCCAATAAGCGACGGGTAGATCAATTCGCCGTCGAATGCCGTCTCGATACCCAGCATGGCCGACAGCTTCTCTTGTAGCGTGCTGGATGGAACCTTCCGCCGCGTGACAATCGGCCCGAACGGCATGGTGGTCGTGATCCAGATGGTGAAGGAGACATGCCACGAACCATCTGCATCAGGACTCGCCCCACAACTCAGCCCGCGACATTCGACGGTGAAACCGTCACTGCCGTCGTCGGCCTCAGTGAAGTAGGCGATCTCGCAGTCAGGTCTGGGCGGCGGCGTGGTGGCGGTTATCAAGAATTGGAGAAGGAGACGGCGGTTCATAGGTCAGTTCCTTCCATGTCTGGGATATATCCTGAACGCTGAGGATACATCCCGTCAGCGCGGCGACAATCAGTTGCCCCTTGTGTAGAAATCTACGCCCTTCTCGGCCCCCAGCCTGCGCAAGTAGCCCTCGGCACTAATGGGGAAGATAATCTTGTTCGCATATTGAGCGGCCTGCGCGGCAACGGCATCGGAGCCAATGTCTGTGCCGTCACAAGGGACAGACTCCCACAGCAGGTTGCACAGCACCGTTAGCGAACAGGTGGCGTACAGCCGTAGCAGTTTCCACTGATCGCCCTCAAGCCGCACCAAGGCTTCAAGTTGCCCCATGATGGCGGCGATGGCGTTCCTCTCGTCCATCTTAAACTTATCTTGCAGGGTTCTCATACAGCGGACAAGTTCCACGCTGTTCTCAAAGAACCTTTTGCGGTCCAGGTTGTCGCGGACAATCAGGTCCATCGTGGGATATATCCTGGTCAGTATTGCTCGGGGAGAAGTAGGGTCGTGGCGGCACGGTTGTTCTGATCGTCCTCCGCTTCCGTAATGATCCAGAGCCGTACATTCTTCAGGGTTCGATAGGCTGACAGCAGGCGGTCGCCGCTGACCAGGGCCTCTTCATTGGCCCGTTTGTCCCCGGCGTCAACCTCTCCCCAATCGCCGGCGGCGTGCTTATCGAGGAAGAAATCCGGGTCTTGCCCGGCATCCTCAATCGCCTTCAAGGCGGCGGGCGTGGCGACTACTTGGCCGAGTTGAAACTTCATTGCTCTCCTCTGCTATACGAGTGGACCACACCGCACCTTGCGAATGCCTCATGCATATCCAAGGCATCCTCCGCACCCAGGAAGTGCAGCACCAATTCCAAGAAGAGCGTGGCATACTCTGGGCCGTGGGCAGCGATCACGCCTTCGCCGTAGCACCTTGCCGCCAGTATATGCGAAACTTCGTGAATGACAAGGAACTTCGTCCGAGACCACTTGGGCATCGAAATTGTGGACAGGAAATTCAGGGCCGTGGCCGGCCGCTGCCGCCCGCCGATAACCCTGATCGGGGCCACCACGCTTGCGGCAAAGTAGGTTTGCAGCCAGCGGCTACGAAGGATCGAATCGACAAAGCCCTGCATTTCCCCAATCGTGGGCAGCTTGTCCCGTAGCAATGCCGCGACTTGCCTTTCAGCGGCATACAGTCGCTTCCGTTGCTCGTCGCGCGGTGCGGGTTTGACAATGAATCCCATCTTTCAAGGCACTCTTTGGGGGATAAGTGTCACGCCATATCAATTAAGTGAAGATTTCTGGGGTCGGTCTAATTTCCTTCTTGGCGATCATGCTCTGCGTAGGCCACGCCGCTCGCTGCCGCATCAAGACTTCGCCTCTTCATCGGGGCAGTTCTTCTCATCGATCTGGCGTTCAATACGATTCAGTTCCCGCTCGATGAGGGAGGCGGTTTCGTGGTCGAGTCCCTGTTTCAGCAACTCTCGAATCGCTGCATCGTGTCGCCGCCATCGTGAGTAGTCGAGTCGCCCGCCCTTCCAAACGCGATCTTCGATGGCGTCGATCCGGTCGAGCAGAGGCTCCTTGAGCGAGAGCGGGGAGGGTGCCAGACGAATGACCGCTGCGTAGAAATCCAGGTCGCTCTCCATTCGGGACGATTGCCAGGACGGCCAATACATCCAGCAGGCGGCGGCGACCGTGAATGCTGCCACAGTCGCCCATTCGACAATGTGCTTCTTTGGCTGACAAAACAGATCGGCCATGCTATTCTTCCTCACGATTCGTGTTCGTTGTTACGTCCATCAGAGATAGACCAGCGACTCGGATGGGAGGCTCACGATTTGACGGCCCGGTACTCTGCCGCCAGCCGTCGCCGCCTTTCGTGCATTTCTGGCGTTGCCCGTCGCTTCACGATCAGGGAATAGCCTCGCTTTTCCAGTTCATCGAGAAGATCGCGGTATTCCTCGGGGCTGGCGGGATCGCTGACGGCAATGCAGCCGTGGTAATCGGCGGCACAGTGCTGGCCGATATGCTGAAAGGCCGTGCAAAATTGGCCGTGGGCATCGGCGGGAAGTTCGGGGAAGAGGGCGAATGGCTCTTTCCATCCAGTCCGGTCTTTGCGGAAGATCACAGTTACTTGGTCCATGCAGAGATGAACCGACGAATTCCCGATGAGGCTGGCAAATCGCGGTCGCTTGGACTTCGGATATGGGTCAACGAATGGCGTCCTCGCGTAGGTGAACGGATCAAGGGGAGTGGACAGGTGGGCGGGACATACGGTAGACTTCTCTGTAGTACCAAGAAAACGAGGCTGCAAATGCTACTCAACGTCAATGCTACAGGCATGAATGTAGTGCCGTTTCCCGAGGGCGTTCTTGAAGCAGATAAACCCGAACGTCTCAACATCGACATTTACCTACCAGGGAGCCCGTATAGCAACACTCAGCTAGACGATTCATTAAAGAAGCTCACGGAGGTCAGGGGATTTGAGTGGCTGAGAAAATCGGGGTCTTTGTGGGCCGTTGACGCCACGATTCTCCGCGACAGACACGACGCCTTGAAAGGGCTCGGGTGGTTTCGCGGAATTGCTGTCACAAGTTTCACCACGCAGTTTGGCACTGTTCATGGAGCGATGGGACACCACGACCCCCGTGGTGGAGGGCTAGCGGCGGTAGCCCACCATGACCTTACCGTTGTGACATTCGCCCTCGATCAGGAAGTCGTTGCGGATAGTAACGCGGTCTTTTATTCATGGATGAGTGACCGGCCCGGCTATTCCAATCGCGGATTCATTCAGGACTGCCTGGAGAAAGCGGTCAAGACAATCGCCCGTGACCCCACCCTGAACATCGTTCCGTCGCTTGACCGCGACACACAAGGTGAGTCGGGTGCCGCAGAAATCGTCGCAACTATTCTTCGGAAGATTGAACGAGCAAGGGTTTTTGTCGCTGACGTTACCCTAGTCAATACACTTCCATCACGGTGCGGCGGTCTGGCTGCCTTCTTGTTTGGCACACCAAAGAGGCTCACGTCGAACCCAAACGTGCTTGTCGAACTTGGGTACGCAGCAGGCAAACTAGGATGGGAACGATGCCTATTGGTCGTCAATACCGCTTTTGGTGGGCCGGAAGAACTGCCGTTCGACTTGCGTGGGCGGATCGTTCTTCGCTATCATGTTGCCAATAAGCGAGACAGGAAGGCAGTGCGGGAAACTTTTATTCCCATACTGCGGGCGGGAATTGCAGAGGCTCTGCAATTGTAGACCCACGAAGCAAAACTTCTTAGTATGTCAACCGATCCGTCGCATCGGCCAACTGCCCCTCGGTCCTCTTCGTGTAGCGGGCCGTAGTGTTCAACGATTCGTGACCCAAGATTTGGGCAAGCCCGACCAAATCGCCAGGATTGTTCTCCAGGTATTGGTGAGCCATAGTGTGGCGAAGCAAATGGGGATGCAGCTTCACGCCGGTCAAAGCAGCGAACTTGTCGCAGATGGCCCTGACGCCACGATCCCCAAGCGGTCCCCGTTCCCCCACGAAGACCTTGGCCGAGGACATGGGCGGGCGGGTTTCCAAGTACGCCTGCAATGCACGCCGCGCAGGAAGTGGCAACGGCACCGACCTTTGCTTGCCACCCTTGCCCAAGCGGAACACGACGGAGCCGCTACGATCCCCAATCATTAGGTCGTGGAGTTCCAGGGCCACCAAGTCGCTAATCCGACAGCCCGTGTAGAGGAAAAGGTGGAAGATCGCGTTTGCGCGGACGTCCTGCCGCAACTCGATCTCGCGCAGGAGACGGCGAACTTCCCCCCGCTCCATTCCTTTGGGGGCAAGTTGCTGTTTCCGCAGTTCTTTGACCGGCTTCACCGGGTTGGCTTTGGCATGGCCTTGATCGACAAGCCACCCGAAGAACCGCCGCAGCGTCACCAGAGCACGATTGATGGTGCTGACGGCCTGCCCCTGCTGACGGCGAAGCCCATCCTTAAAATCGGTAATGTCGCGGGTCGTCACCCGCTTGATGGAGAACGGTTCGGCGTTGGCCTGGGAAAACCACGCCGCGAATTTCCGCAAGTCTTGTACCACGGCACGGCGGGTGTTGGCCGCGAAGTCCTGGTCGCCAAGGTATCCCTCGACCAGGGCGGCTTGGTCCGGCCCGACAGGGATGGGGTCAAAAACATTATCACTCGAATTCTGACGGCTTTGTTTACGCGAATTGGACATGATTCGGACACTTCCTAGCCCTATCTGGGCTGATAATGGCTATTATTTCCCGACATTATCGGAACAATTCTGACGCCGAAGGTGGAGGAAAACGGCCCGCATGACCTGTCCACTGGCCCCCTCTGGCATCCCCTGTGGGTACAGTTCATTGACGGCCTCGGCCACCTGGACGGCGGTGACGGCCACCAGCCCCAGGCTCTTGATGCCGTCGATCAGGTCGGCGTAATCGTTCTTCACTGCGGCAACTTTCTTCCGCTTTCGCACGGGCACCGTCGCGTTGATCCGCTTGGCATAGAACAAGACCGGCTTGCCGTCGATGCCACAGTTCCGGCGCCGGATTTCAAGACACGATTGCTGCAACTCTTCGTCGTAAAATGGACGCCTTGTGGACACCGAATATCGCGGCCACGGAAAGGTTGTCCCCATTAGCTGGTTGAAGCGGCTCCGCGACAGCCCAACCATGCGGGCCATCTCGCTGATGCTGACCACGGCCTTGGTTTCATTTTCGTGCATGTTCCAGTCCTTTCGCCGTAAGTTGCCGCATTCCAGATTTATCTTTATCAATCAGTCCAGAACGAATTAGGTACTGTTCAGTGACCTCGGCCACCGTGCGGGTTGGCAGGCCGAGGATCGACGCGACGACGTTCAATCGAGTCGGCCCATCGGCAAGGATCGCCAAATACTTCCGTTCCAGTGGGCCGAGGCCCAAGTGGTCGATCTGCTCCAGGTGGCAAGCCTGCTCAAAATGGGCCAAGCTGATTGCGTGTTCTCCCTGGCTCCGACAAACGCGGCGGCACGACTGAAGCAGACGAAGTGCAAGACGCGGCACGCCTCGGGATCGTTGAGAAATGTGCGGCAACACCGCGTCGTCAATCGGCCAGCCCAATGCCTTGCAACGGTGACGGAGCATCAGGGTCAGGTCGTCGTCGGAATAATACTCGAATCGCAGCGTGAGCTTCATCCTGTCCCGCAGCGGAGCCAGGAGATTGAATTCGTCGGTTGTTGAAAGCAACAGCGTGAAGTTGGCAATCGGGATGGCCTCGGGACGCCGCTTGGAATTGACGAAGATCGTGCGCTTGTCGATGGCGAGGTACAAGGCCGTCTGAAGCTGCTTATCCAATTCGTGGCATTCGTCCACATGGATCACGTCATTGTCGGCGGCAGAAAGCAGCAGGGCGTTCAAGTCCCCGATGCCCGTGAGCGACTGCCCCAGAACCTCATGGAAAGCCGTTGCCATTTCCTGGCTGATTACACTCGCCAGTTGCGATTTGCCGAGCCCCGGCGGGCCAACGAGGAGGGCATCGTCAAATCGGGTGCCGTCCTCAAACGCGGCGTCGATGGCCGTCCGGACTTGGGCAATCACGGCCTGTTGTCCGACCAAATGGGAGAGGCTGGATGGGGCCGCGTCATTGATCTGCTTGCTTTGTTCGTCCATTTGTCCTGCTCTTGAAATTGCTGTCGCCGCCTGAGTCGAGGGCGAGGATTAGGCCAGTACCGTGTTCAGTTGAAATGCCAGTTCTTGGATCGCGGCTTCCACGGTCCAGCCGTCGAAGAAATGGAAGTTCCACTTGCCAGAATGCGGATTGCAGGCCACCAGTTGCATTGCGGCCCGGGGATCGTCAAAGCGGGTGAACACGGTGCCGAGTCCCTCTACCATATTATCCGTGGGATGCAGCTTCAGCCGGCCCCCCTTGGTGTGAAGAACAAATTCATAGTCCAGCGGCTCCGCACCGAGGCCGAGCAATAGGGCCGTGACTTTGGTGATGAATTGCTGCCGCAGTTTCTTGGGGGCGAGTTTGGTTTTCATGGTTCGTGATTTCCTGCTCGTCACTGTGATTTCCCGTTCGTCAGAGAAAGACCGTCAGGCTGAAGGTGAGGCTGGTCAGGAGTGTTTCATTTTCAACTTCTCAATATCATCCCGCAGCGGATCGGCGTGCGCGTAGACCAGGGCGTGACGCAGCTTGCGGCTCCAGCCCTTGCCAGTCCAGTACCGACCACGACCGTTCACAATCACGAACCGGGGGAACGTGACGTTGATGATGCGCATTTCGATCTTCGGCGGCTTGTACGGTGACATGATTCCCCCTCTGGAAAGAAGAACCGCCCAACTGGCGACAAGGCCGCGAAAACAAAGAACGACGGGGATAGATAGGGCATGAAAACTTTCTGCGAATTTCTTTCCGACGTTGCCCTTCTCAATCGCCTGTGGCTAATCGAGACCTACTTTAGTTTCGATCCGGCCCAGTACAACCAGCTTTTCGACAACGAATTGGGAAAACTGTCCGTGTCGTCACCCGAGCATCGTGCTGCCATAGAACGAATGCGCGGCTTTAACTGGATCGGGTATATTGCCAAGAGCGTGCGGAACGCGGGTTATCGGGACCAGCGTGAGGTCCAAGAGCGGACGCACGATTTGGTCGTCAAACTGCTCACAGGCGGATTGTTCAGAGATTATGATGAGCGGCAGACTGGTAGTATAGATTTGCGTTTCAAGAGGAGTCTAGCAAACGCGATCAAGAACATGGTGGCATTGGATCAGAATAGGCAAAGGCTGATCCCAACGGTCCCCATCGATCAGGAGAGCGGAGTGCGTGGCTCACTGGCCCGCGACGATGATGAGGGGTTAATCGCGGGCTTCCGGAAGTTGGTACGGGATCGACTTGGGGAGTTGGGAACCGCCGTGCTTGATGCAAGGCTCCAAGGGCAGGAGGTCAAAAGTCTGGTCGGCAGGGAAGACCTTGGGCGTCCTGGCCGCTTTGTAATCAAGCGAGTCGTGGGGCAAGTGAAAGCCCTAGCCCGCGAATATGCCGAACAGCTTGGCGATCCAGCCTTTTTGCGAGACATTGAACGGGCGATGAGGAAAGAATCGGCAACCGTTGCGAAACGCTTGGCGGCGGTAAAGCATGGACAGTAAGAAATGCCCATGCCCCGCTACCGAAGGCCACGGTCAGAATGGGTGTAGACAGCCGAGGCCCGTAGCGGCCCGCATTTAATCCGTTGGCCCTTCTCTTCAGCAGCCCCACGGCGATTTAACGTCAGCGTTCCTACGCGATTTGGGGCGGCATCGGTGGAGTCCGCAGCCGAGATTTCGGAAAAGACCTTGGTCAGGTATAATGTGCGGGGCGAGGCGATTCGAGCCGTGTGGGCCGTGATCTTCTCCCTCATCGATGAACCAGGATTCCAATAGATTCTCAACAGTCCAATCGACCATCATGGAATTGCGTGAAACTACCCGCGAAGTGCTTGCCCAAGTCGAGCAGATCACCGGCTTCCCTGCTGTCGTCGTGAGCGAGGCCGACATGCCCGTGCTTTCGACGGCGAGTATGGCAAGTTCGGTACGACCGGGCCACGTTATCCGATACCATCCTTCCGTTGCTGAACAGGTCGATTACTTCGTCACATTTCAGTGCGGATTTATTCTTCGCCATTATGATTGTGCCCCGGAGGATCGCCGTCAATGCGGCCCCACGGAGAGTGGCCTGTACAGCGTGGAAAAGCTGCTACGCAATTCTCCCGCAAAGTCGCTGTCTTCCGCCGATTTATTGCGGTTCCGCGATCAACTGCTGAAAAGTCTAGTCACCCACTTGAGGTCCGTTCCCATCGGAATGCGCGTGGATCGGTGGATTGCCCAGGATCATTCGGTACTGGCCGAGGCACAACGAACTGCAATCGAGCGTCAGCTTCAGCAGAATATGTCACTGTTCGATAGTCCAGCGAGGAAGTCTATCCCGCCAAAAATCGTTGCGGACAGCATGGCAATCAGCAGCGCGTTTGCCGAGTTTTGGGCGGAACGCTGGAACGAGCCGGAATTGCTGGTGCCATATACGACGAGCGGCTACGCGATGAAGGGACGCGAATTGCTGGAAATCTGGAAAGCGATGCCCGATTCGGGCAAGGACGATTATGCACTTATCGATGCGTGGGGGGTGAGCCTCGGAATCGAAAAATGGTATCATTGGGTTCCATAGCCAGTCCCATTTTGCGGAGTTCCTGATGGCCGACGCTTCCTATCATTTTACCTTGCCACTTGCCGAGTTTGACGCCGCACTTCTGTCCCCCGATGCGCCAAGGCCCGGTCAAGAGGATTATTCGTTAGCAGTCCACGACTTTCTCCGGCAGCAGTTCGCAGGTTTTTCCGGTGATGCCAAGATTATCGTGTCGAACGAGACGATCAGTGTCGAATGGGGACCGACCTCGAAAACCGAATCGCCTTTCGCTGCGGCAATAGCGAAACTTACGGCTGGCGATCTCACCCAAGGCATCGTGATGCTGGAACTCTGGCGGGGCCAGCATCCCGAAGACGTCCAGGTGTTCTACAACCTGGGTGCTGCCTACAGCGACCTCGGTCTCCTTGACCGTGCCGTAGCCTGCCTGGAGAAGGCCCTGTCATTGGAATCTGGACATGTGAATGCACGCATTGCCCTGGCTGTCGCCCGTGGTCGGCAGGGGAAAAACGATGAGGCGATCCCTCTATTGGAACGTGCCGTTGCCGATGCCCCGAAGAACCCGTGGGCGCACAAAAACCTGGGGTTTTGTCTGCTCAAGGCAGGGCAGGCGGAACGTGCGGGTGCGTGCTTTGAGCGGGCCACAGAACTTGCCCCCAAGGATCAAGCAGCCTTCCTCGGGCTGGCCCAAGCGTATCGAGCCCAAGGACGGGCCAAGGAGGCCGACGCTGCTTACCGCACCGTGCGCCGAATTGACGAATTCAGCGACCTTGCCGAGGAAGCAGAACGTGGGCTATCCGCCTTGGCCCAGGAGAAGTTCAGGAGCCCGCTAGGCCAGATTCCGCGACCAGATGCTGTTGATTACTGCCGTGGGGCTTTGGAAAAGTATGCCAAAATGTCTGCGTCCCAAGTTGGTCAGGTAGTTTACGAGATCGCCATGCTCGGCTCTCATGGGCTGAACATCAACGATTCCTCCCGCAAATATCATCTCCGTTCGTTGCCGGGCGAGTTCACGGCCCTGCAACTCGTCAGCTACATGTACGTCGGCATGAGGCAAGTCGCTCCAGGGCAGGACGCGGGTATCGATCTGTCCAAAGAGTACGCGGTTGCAAAGACGATGGTCGAAGGCAATCCGAATACTTGAAGTTGGAACAGGACCGGCCAAGGACGGCAGCGGATTTACCAAGCGGGAGTTTCGTTGATTCCGGGCGGTTTACTCTATCGCGGCATTGGACTTGCGCTTCGCGGCCTTGATTTGACGAATAATGGTAACTTGCTTTGACTTCTGGTATCCCGTAACCAGAATCAGTCCCTCGGCGTTACTCGCTCCGGCAACTGCCAAAATGTTCGTAGCAAGGACAATCGCTTGCTCTTTCGTCATTCTGAATCCACAGTTTGACACGGTCCTGGGCGAGACCTTCTCGATATACACATCCGACCGCAGCTTCGCGGACTTCGATGATATGCACTGTTTTTCCGCCATTTCGTCTTCTCCACGCAATAAAGGTTTGCTAGGGATTCTACTTCGTTCGTTCTCGCATTTGAACTGCCATAGGGCACCGTATGCCTTATGCAGTCCTATCATACCATCGAAATACCTCGCGTACCACAAAGCGAACGCTCTGACAAAGCCACACCAGCCCTTGGCCGCTTTCAAGAAAAGTAGTCCGCAGCATAACTACAGAAACGAAAGGAAACGACGATGATAGACTATCCACAAGAACTGCGTGCCGCTCTAAACCATGTACGGCAGCAACAAATAGAACGAAGACGGCTGGACAACTTAGACCGCGCGGCCCGATACCGCCGCGAGAACCGAGAATTGTTTCGCTTACTCGCCCAGACACAATCCCGCCACGGACTCGAATCGCAGGTTCAACAGGAAAAGCCATGACGAGTTTTGCGAACTGGCTTGAACGCCGCGATCCCGTCCAGCGTTGGGCACAGCAATACGCGGCCCTGCAATCCGACCCGGTCGCACTTCGGCGGGTCCAGCGGGAAATGGAAGCTGAGGCGGATTCGCTGCGACAACGGCTGGGGCTGAAAAGAAGCCGTCGCACGAAAACGCGGCCGGGGTTGTGAACCGCAAGAAACAAAGAATCCCGTGCGAACCCTGAAGCCCGCACGGGATTTTGGAAAAGAACATCCGGGCAGCTACTTCGCACTCCCCCCGCCATGAAGATCGTGGCGTTCGCTCCGCACGATTTCTCCACTGCGAAACTCCATGTTCTCAGCGTAGGCCGGTTCTTCTTCATCGTTGTAGGTTACGCTGCCAAGGACAAAGATCAGGTCGAGGAGTATACCGCCAATCATTTTCACAAGGTCGAACAGAGCGATCTCGCCTATAATCGAACTCTCGAAATATGCCACAGGGCCTTGGTGGTCGGCCAGATACAGCGTTGCCCCATCTTCCACAAAGTTGGGCAACCAAGACGTTTGCGGCAGGGCATCAGCGATTTGCCACAAAAAATACCCGTAGTTGCGCAGACCCTCAAGCCGATCCCTGGAGCCATAAGCGGCGACGTAGAAAAACGTTTCGGAGCCGTGGGAAATGCTTCTCCACAGGTCAGGGCGATGGTGGCGGCACTCGGGCCAGCGGCCAAACTGCCCGTAACACTCGGTATATTCGTCTGTGCAACCGTCGCACGGATTGGGCAGATTCTCCATCCATTCCACGTAGCCATCATCAAGCTGGGAATCGCACACAGCCGAATAATCGGGGCGACCGCCGCATTCGGGCAACTGGTAGCCACTGCGCTCGATAAAAGCAATAGCCTCTTCAAGTGCGGCGTTCCCTTGCGGGTCGTACTCGTCGTCCTCGTTGGGTGCATAGTGCAGCGACTTCCACAACACGCAGTCCCACGCATAAAGTTCGATCTCGTCTGTCCAGTAGGGCCAATCGTCAAACCGCGAAAGTGAGTCTTCGTCTATCCGGTAGGGCAACTTCTCAAACCGTGCCCGTACCCATTCCCAATCTCCAGGCTCAGCAGGCAGCGATGCCACATCGTCCCAGGTCTGGTCGAAATCCGCGAGGGCCGCAATAATCGGACAATCGGGATGCTCCTTCCGCAACCGGTCCCAATAGCGGCAAAAGCGGGGGTCGGTGTCGTCGTCAGCGAACTTGGTCAAGTCATATAGCTGCCGCGTACAATCGCGGTACGTTTCGTAGTCAGGGATATCGAGCCAGTCCATGTGATACTCCTCCATATCGCCAGCCCAGCTTGCGAAACCCTCTTCCATATCATTCCTAATTTCCTCGGGCGTTTTGTCGCGTATCTCAATGCGTTTCCAAAGGTCGCCGGGGTCGCTTCCATACACCTTATCGCCCATGCTGATAGCCTCAGCAATCACCCGCTCCTTGTTGGCCTGTCTCTGGGCCTGCCGCTCCTGTGCAGCTTTGCCCGTCAATTCACGCATCATTTGATTAGTAATCATAAAACAATTTGTCCTTAATAAAGCAGTGTCTCTAATATGAATCCCACAATGGCGACACAATCACCGTGCGGGAATTGATATCGCAGCCCAGTAACGCACCGGAAGCGATAAACAAATCGCATTGGTCTTCTACGAAACCAAAAGCGAGTGGCCCAGAGCGGCCTCGAACCCAGACGGTTCGACAAGGAAGAAAGTCACATAGTTATGTAGTTATCAAGCTAAAATCACTGTACCACATCGGAAAATGAAAATCAATCCTTTCACGCGGTGCGATTCGATTATATGTCGCTTCACGGCGTTTGGTCGGTGAGGAGAGGGAGCAAAGACGAATGTCTATTGCCCGCGATCAGGTACGGTACTGCCCTGACAACCACACGCCGCCGTTTCCTGCAATCCGCACAAGTATTGAAAGCTAGTGGATAAATAAGCGGAGTGAGCATCTTGCTCGGGGGGCCTTCAGCGAACACCAGCAGGCCCAGACGTGAACATATTAACGAGGTATGAAAGACCCCCGGGTGTCCTCGTCGCCTCTTCTTCCTCCTGCGAGGCCATCTCCGCGTGTAGTGAATCCCATGCTAACCAGCGTGGGCATCGCCACTGCTTTTGACCGTATAGCCGTCCGTATGAATCGTCTCGTCGGCGTGAATTTTATCCATGAACGCCTGCATTTCTTCAGTCGAATAGCGGCTGAAATCCTTGAACACATCTGCCAAAGCCACCAGACCCTCTTCGTCCCGTTCCCCCGTTTGCAAGAGCCGGGAACATTTCCCGATGACATTTGCGGAAAAGAATCCGTTGCCCGACTGAGCATACGGCCAATCCTCTGCGCGGTACTCCCAGCTTCCGCCGAGGTTGCGGATCAGCGTTTCGCCAAAGTAGCAACCAGCGATGTATGCACACATGGTACGAAAAGGGGTCAAGAGGGGCCTCGCTTGCAGCAACAGGTCTTCCAAGACCTGAATGGAATCGAGAGAATAATCCAAGTTCACGCCGCTGCCTGCTCCAATTCTCGGCATGACTTCCGCCAGTTGCGGCCAAATGTCCGGCGTCTCCGATATAGCGGTGATGATGCGGTCGTGAAGCTCCCAGCTTCGGTCTACCAAGTCCTCGATAGTCGTCGGCGTGTGTTTCATCTTCTTGTTCTTCTTAGGCATGATGCCTCCTTTTGCAAATCGCAGCGTGCCCTCATCGCTGCCGTACTCTGTTACGATACTACTACCGCAAAACGAGACAAGGGGTAAATGCGGTGCGTTGAAATTACATGTCGCTTCATGGCGTTTCGGTGGTGGATGGAGCGGGGAAGATGCGCGAGAAGATCAACCAATTCGATGCACAAATACTAACGATCACGGCCAATCGTAATGTTCACGGAAATATTGCCCGAGGGCGATGTGAAGGAATGGGCAGTGCGCATCGGCGTTTTGTGGGGACCGTCATCGACGCAGGAATCGTATCCAAACCAATGCAGTCCATTGTTTTCCCACTTACATCCCATGTACCAGACAGTCTTGTGGTTCCCAATCTCAAATGTGGCCGGGTGCGTAGACGTATATGTCTCCGTGGCCCCCTGGCCTTCGGGGGCCAGCAGGGCTCTTGCGACAATCTCGGTTTGATAGCGGGGCGTATAGGTTGCTGGAAAGCCGAATTCAGTCCCAGACCAGGGTTGCCCGATTGCGTGTAACCGCTCGGCCAGCGGACGAACTTGGTCCACCGTTGGCACTTCCAATTCGACCGTTATATCCCTGCACGATGGTTGTGAGCCAGCGGGCGGCAGCAGGTAGGCGTAGCTTGAAAGACTGGACGGTGCTTTTACGACTTGCCAACCGGACTTGACCAGCAACCCGTACCCGGTGCCAATCTTGTAGCAACTGACGCCGTTGATCTTCTTGCGGCCATAGCAGTCGATCTTCACTGTTTTCTTCATAAGGGTCTTTCCAGTGTCGTAATTGTTGCCCTTCGGTTCACGGATTTGCACGGAAAAAAGCCTGAGCGAAAGCGGGCGAAGTGATGGCCCGCCTCACCGCATGACGCGGAATATCGGGCGGAAGTTTATAGCCGTCTGGGATTTCGGGCAGCGGACGGTTGTTCATTGCGCAAAGCTGCTTCTGTTCTTCGGTGAGCTTCACCGGTCTTTGCCTCGGCATCTTGAAGTAGCCCCACAAATCCGTCCGCTTCGTGTACGGGTCGCCGTAATCGCACGGCTGGAAAGTCAAAGGGGGAAGGCCAAGAAGCTGCCGCAAGTATCCCAACGGATTTTCCAAAGCCCAGAACGTGAGCGTCCCATTGAAGCGGGCCTCCCAAATGATCTCTAAGCAGCGTTTTACCAGTTGGAATCCGCCGCGCAAGTCTCGCGGCGTTTTGGCCGTCGTCCTGGCGAGCGAGAAGTGCGTGCAAGTCGGAGCCGCGAGGATGCCGTAAACATTGTCGGGCGGCTGGTAAGTGAAAACATCGTGATCGGGGAATGTAATCACGCGAACGTCGTACCCCGCATCCCGATAGGGCTTGCTCCACGCGCCCGTGCCGCCGCACAAATCGAGGATGGTCCTTTCATGTACCGGCAAAGGTGTTTTCTTGGGCGGCTTGTGTTTCGACGGTTCCACCGTGGCCGGCTTGTACGGCAGGAACAAAAGGCTTTCGGCTTTGGCAATTTGCTCCTCGATTTGCGCCAGTTCCCACTCCACATCCTTGCCGCCTAAATCGATTTCTTCAGGCCAATCACACAACAGATCTTCCTTCGTGATGTTAGTCAGGTCCATCGCAGTTTCTCCTTCGGAAAATGGATTATTGGTAAATGCGGCCCGCTTTCAGGGCCTCGTCCAGTTGTGCCCGGGCTTCAGCGATTGCCGCTTCCAGGTCTTCCCCAAGCCGCGTGAGATCGACAGCGTAGTAGTACGTTTCGCCGTTGAACTCCTGGGAAACTGCCCACCCATCCTTGACCACATCATCAAAAACTTTATCCCAACTTTGCAATTCGGCCATTTCTGCACGCTCTCTTGCTCGTTGTGTCGTTTTGTTCTTCTTACGCATTATCACTCCTTGGAAAAACTGAAAACCACTGCGTGGCTCATTCGCGTTGCGTGCGAATGAGCATGTAACCCAAGATAGCAGCGATAGGCAGATCGCCAAGAGGTAAATGCGGCCCCGAAGAATTACGAGTCGCTTCAAGTCGCTTCGCCGGTTAAGTCGGTGAGGGAAGGCCATGCAGGTCAGCACAGCTACTTGGAAGCCGTGGCTTCTTGGCGGCGACGTTGATTATCTTCGTGGGCCTTCTTCGCGGTGTCGAAAGCGGTCTTGTTGCGGAACCAGATGCGGTAGAGGCGGTGGTGGATTCGCTGAGCCCACACGTAACCTTCCGCAACCATTGCGTCCAGCGTTCTCCTGTCGGCACGGCTGCTAATGCCAAGCACCTTTGCGAGGTCTTTCTTCGTGCCTGTAATTGGGCCATGCGCTCGAAATGCCTCGGGCGGTTCCTCATTGGCGCGGTGGTAATAATCGTTCATAGCAGTCTCTGAAGCTCTGGGTTCCTTGTTTGGGGAATTTGTTTCGATTCACTTGTCCAAGTTGCTCTTCGTCAAGCCAACCAGCGTGGCGATTGCATCCCGCATGGTCCGGCACCCCTCGAATACTCGAACGGGTTCTGTTTCCTTCTTCCCGCCCCAGCCAATTGGCCGGGGCTGCTGGGTCTTGCTCCACAATTTGTGGACGATTCCAACTCGGTCGCCGCCGACATGCACGATGTAGTAATATTCCGCTCCACCAGGGTAGGCTTTCTTCTGAACCGAAACTGTGTCCACTATTCGCTGTTGCTTTCTGGTATGGTCTTCCGAGATCATTGGTTTTCTCCAAATCGTGAGTCGTTTCTAGCTGGCTTGGCCGCTGGCATCGTTGCGCAATTGTCTTTCGATCATCGCGGCCAACTCGTCGCCGCAGACGGTCCAACCAGCTTCCGGGGTGCGGCGGAACTCCCATTGGTTTCCTGTCATCGCCACAGTGAGAAGTTGGCCGAGCAATGTGACCTTGCCGGGATTTGCCTCCGTATACTTGCGGAAGTCGATCATCGCCCGTTGGTCGTTCTCAACCGTGGCTTGGCGGCTGGGATCGATGTTGTTCTTGGCCGTGGGAACTGACTCGGTTTCGACATGGGCCTTCGTGGGCTCGGGCTCATGGGTCATCGGCTCCATAACTTCTTGGTCGGGATCGGCAGACTCGGGGGCCACCGCTGCCGCGACGGTCGTGGCCGTTTTCTGCTGGGTGTCAGGTTCAGGGGGCACGGCATCGGGGGCGACGGGCATGGTAATAGTCGTATCGGCCGTTCTAGTCGCCGCACTGTCGATACCGGGACTGCTGGGAACGGTCGTGCTGGGGGTGGGGGCCACCGGTGCGGCGATGGTCGAGGCCGCTTCCTGCTTGGCGTCAGATTTATCCGTGCTGGTGGTGGCGCAGCGGAGATACTCAGCTTCGGTAATAACCTTGGAGTCGGCCTTGCTGAAGGTGTTCGGGCTCCCATCGGGCATTTCAACGCTGATCCAACGCTTGCTGAAACGGGCAATTCTGCCCACGCTTTTTCCGTACTGCACGCATACGCCAATCTCAAGACCGCGTTTTCGATCCGTCTTTGTTTGGCCGGGAGCGAGAGGTTTTTCGTCTTCGGGCAACGGGTCTGTCGCGGGGTCGGTGCCCTGTTTCTGTTGCTGTTCGGCATCAGGCGATACGACGGCGGGGGCCTCGGTCTTCTCGGCCTCGACCTTGACGTGTGTGGCTACCATCGCAGCGGCGGCTTTCCAAAAGTCAGCGTCAGTCACTTCATCGCGGATCGAAGCATTTGCAATGTACTCAAAACCAATACCGGCAACGTCCACCCAGGCCACATCTTGCTGCAACCGTTCGATCCGCATTACCCTACGCTTGTCGTCGCGGTAGCTGCCACCCTTACGCAGGGTAAAGTGCCGATCCTGCTCCGTACCGGCAACCGGGATTTGCTCTTGCCACTTGCCCTTGGGTTCATCGGAATCCACGGGCGCAAGGGCGGCAGATTGGGGCGGGACGGGCCGCGTCGTATCGGCTTGCAACACCATGTCATTGCGGATCGGTGTTCCATATCCAGGCTGAATCGTCGGGCCGAGCAGCACGACGATAAGTGCCGTGGTGCGATACCCATTGTTCAGCGTCAGCCTGGAACCGTCCTGACGCAGGAATGTCACCGGACTACAAATGCGGTGAATCCGCCCATGCTGCTCACACAAATCCAGGTACGGATAGTTCCACGACGGCAGGAGGCAGATTGTCGTAGTGCCGTGCGTTGCGGCTTCCAGGGCCTTTTGGACGAACGACTCGATGATCGTGGGCGAGTACGGCGGGTTGCACCACGCCGACTTGGCATTCCAATCCTGCTTCAATCCGTCGCATTGTTCAGAAAGAAATCTGTCGCATTTGTGGTTCCACGACGCGGCGGCAACATCGAGCGTGATCGGCTCACCACACGCTTCGACCGCCAACTGGTTACAGCAGTCGAACAGCCACTGGGGAGTGGATGCATCACCGTTATTCTTGGCCGGCGGTTTGGTGCTGCCTACATTCCCGTCCACAGGCGGCTCACCAACATTCTCCGTGTATTCGCCGTTATTCGCTTGATGGTCGCGGCCACGCGGTTCCAAAACGGGTTCAGTTTTGCATACCTCCAACGGGGTCTGCAAAAGTGCAGCGTTTTTTCCATCGCCCTTCAACTGCTTCAATTTGTTGTAGAAGGTCCGCCCGGCACCGCGACCCTGGCGAACAAACTCCGCAGAGCGTTTCTTGTTGTTGGAGAAGGCCGGATCGCGGAGAAGTTTCATCACGGCAACCAGGGCGTCGTCGGCAAACCACTGTTGGTATAGATACTTCTGCCAGTCCAGCCCCGCGTCCTTGATCTCCTTGGCGTGGACATAATTGCGGGCATCGGGCTGGGCGATCCAAGGCAAGTGGATCGCCACAAAATTCAGAATTTCCAGGTCGTGAAACCACCCGCGCCGGATGATCTCGGCGTGCAACTCGGCAGCCAGTGGGCAGAAATGGATGCAGATTCCACGACTCAACAACGCCTCGTCGTCAATGGACCGCAACTTCATCTGATTCGCCAGCCAACATACTCGGACTCGGACAGGGTACTTGCCGGGGACACCTGCGTTGGCCGTGGCGTTAGTGTCCCAACTCGGCCATTTCACGTCGTCGGTGTTCAGCAGCGACTTCAAATACTTGCGGTCGGCCCCATCCCACTCCTCAATGTCGTCCATGACAACGGGAATTGACGGCAGCAAATCAAGTGGTGCGTTCTTCTTAGTTCGGAGTGCTTCCAAAAGCCGCGATACACCATCGCTACCCATCCGATCTTTCATACAATGCCAAATGTTCTGGTGGGCGATGAAAGCGGAATCCTTGCCCTCGATCCAAAGGCCGTCGCCTCCCAACTCGACCCGCCCAACATGTCGGGCAAGTGTGCGAGACTTGAGCAGGCCCGGTGGCGAAAGGACCGTGAGGCAGTTGAACTGGCCCACCTTGAACTTTTCGATCCAGGGCATCAAATCGGCATAGGCCGTCTCTCGAATTGCTTTTGCGGGGATTGCAGTCTTTTTCTTTGTCATTTGTTCTCCAATTCGGGTTTACGCGGGTCGTCCTTTCTTCCAACGAGTTCGCGCAGCAAGGTGCTTTTGCCCAAACCGGGGCTGGACAGAATCGTAAGGCAGTTGAACTTGCCTGCCCTGAATTGCTCGATCCAGGCTTTCAACTCCGCATAGGTCCGAGTGGAAATGGCAGATGCAGGAATAACAGATTTCTTCTTCATTAGCCCTACTCCTCATCCGAACCCAGGTACTCGCCGGACTCACCGAGGAACTGGACCCGAATCTCGGCAAGGCGACGACCGAAGGGGCAGTCACGGTAGCGGCCCGAAACCACATACCGTCCGTCGCCCATGCCGGTGTGGACCAGCACCGCCGAATAGTCGCCGCCTCGGATCGAAACCTGCATGTGATTGGTTTTGTCCAGGTTGCCAACATCTACGCCGGCGTGGATGGGATCGGCAAGAAGAAGCATGCCGGTATCGATGGTCACACGGCCCAACTCCTGCCACACGTCCTCCGACCGCTCCTCGGTGTCGGTAAGAACAGCATCGGGCGTATCGTCGGGATCAGCCGCCGAAACACCCAGCCCGCCAACACCAACAAGAATAGTGCCGGTATCAATCGTGCCGTCCTCCAACCCCTCCTCGGCTTCGATAAGGACAGCATCAAGGACAGCATCCGGCGTATCATCGGCATCAGCCGCCGAAACGTGATCGAAGTCAAACTCGAAGTCACCGTGATACCACCGAGAATCACTGAATTCCCCAAGATGCTCCGAAAACCAATCCGTACTCTGTAACCATTCCGTAATCTGATCGTCGGTTGCACTTGCGGGCACTTCGAGCGTTAGTGCGCCCGAATCACGCGTAATGATGGTCACGCCAACCCGAACTTTGCGAGTGCTGTTGCTGGTAGCCATAATGTGTTCTCCACTTACTTATGGCGGCTGATGCTGATTTGGGCCGTGGGCGGAATTGTCTTGGCAGATTCTGTCATGTTTGGTCTCCGAATGGGTTTCTTCTAATCTGATAACTCTGTTGACCGGCTGCGTTGCGATAACGCCGGTCGCCAGTTAGTTGTTATCAGCGACCTTTCGGAAAAGCGGGCTGATTTACAGATTCGTTCCGCAAGAAAGTTCAAACGCCCGGCAAAAGCCGGGCGTTGTTGAGTAGCGCGGAACAATTTGTGGCCTTGACAGCGTATTTAATCCGGGGTCTTGCGACGCTTCCGCACCCGCTCAATGGCCTTTCTCAAATCGTTGAGCGTGTAGCCATTGTTCCTTGCGAAATCCTTTCTCGTTCGTCTGCTCGACTTCCACCGGTCATAAAGTTTACGATCCTCGGCGGGGTCGTATCTTTGACGGGCACCTCGTTTCTTCGGCGGTTCCGGCAAGATCACCTTCCATTTCCGGGCCAACTCCACGGGGATCATAACTACCGACTTGCAAGCTGCGCACCCCTGAGCAATTCCACAGTTCGCCGTCAACACTGCCGCCGGGGACAGACCCAATTGGCAAAGAGCCGTGGACTTCGGCTCCCGCACCCGATTGGCGATTTCAGCGAATTCGCAATTCAAGGCTTCCACAACCGCGTCGAACCCCAACGCTTCGATCACCTTCCAAAACGGTTCGATACCCAGGACCTCGGCCTGATGCGCCATCTTGGCGACAGCCGAGGTCGCTACACTGTAGGAGTAGCTGTTGCTCTCGATCTTCCGAACGAGAATGGCCGACATGATTTCGTCTCGGTATGATTCAGCTACTTCGTCGCCTTCTCGCCCGCAGCAGGATTTTAGGTACGGCCAATCCTCGATCCGAAGCCCGCCGACTGGCTCCCAACGCCTCTCGTCCGGGCCATCGGCGGCGACGAGTCCGAAAGGCATCGCTTCTATCAAGTACGCATCGTGGTGCCCGACCCACTGGCAGAAATCGTAGAGGTTGCGGAGTCGGGATCGAGCCAGGAAGTCGTTCTGGCTCGGTAACGCCTGCCCGCCCTGTTGCAGCCACCGAAGAAACTTTTCCCAATCACGCTGCCGAGATTGTCGTACTACATCTTCCAATAAGGTCATTTCGCGTCTCCTAGGCTTTATTGGGGGCACAGGCAGACAGATCGCCAGTGCAACTCCCAATGCTATAGACGCATCAAACACGGCGTGATATTCCCTGATTTTCCCGCAAATCACCCAAAGTTATAAACGCTTACGCCACCGGTCGTTGCGGCTCAATCTCGATGGCAAAAACATATCGTAATTCGTTTTGAGCATTTACCATAAGAATTACGCCGTTCTTTGCCCGTCACCGTCAGGCCGCCGACGCGGCGGAAATCGGGGCCCTCACCAGTGATGGCGGGCAAGTTGGCGGTCGCGGCCAGCCCCGCCGCGAAATCGACGTCGATCTCGATCTGATGGCGGCGGCGATCATCACAGCGGCGGGTGGTGACGGCCACAGCGGCGAACAACGTCGCATCGATCACCACGAATCTGCACCACGGGCATCGCGTCGATGTGGGCCACCGACCAAGCGGCGATACCCTCGCCACGATCTCGACGTCGACGTCGATCTTGGTTCTTGCCAACGGCGACGGCGATGAACGCGACGGCCAGGACGAGTGCGGGCAACGTACCTCGGCCAACTCGCGTATCGGCCCCACGCACCGACAACAGGGGCATCGCGGCAACACGATGCCGGCCGTGGACCAGATAGGCGATCTCACCCTAGCCGCAAAGCGGCAACAGGAAGCAGTGGCCGAGCGGCTCCGTGAGGATCATTTCGTGGCCGCGACGTTTGGCTGAATAAATTCTCGAAAATGCTGGGCGAATCAGAGTGGTAGCACTATAATACTTACAGAAACAAGTCAGTTGAAACCTTGGCAGGACTTCAAGACCGACACCAAATACAGCACGTTGTTGAAGAGGCGTCAATGCGCAAGCCCCTGCCAAGGTTGCATTGACGCCTTTTTTATTGGAAATGAAACAACGTGGAACAACAGGAGAAGACAGAGACAACATTTTTGGCGATGCCCAAAGTTAAAAATGCAGACATTAAGCTGCGCGAGCGAGTCACGCTGGCATGGTTGATTTATAAAAACCGTTTTGCCGGTGCAACCGTGTCATGGTTGAGCGACAAAAGTTATTGTGACCGGAAGACGATCCGTGCGCATCTCAAGACGCTGGCCGCGAAGAATTATGCGGTCGAGACGGACGCGGGGTGGGTAGCAATCGACAACCCGCGATATGTCCATAAGGATGAGTGCGGCGGGAAGCCATTGGGTAAAAGCATTTGCTATTTTCGGGTGAACCTGCTGCCCAACCGCCCCATTAAGAACTGGACGAGGCAGTGTATCTATATGCTCGTTTTCTACTCCAAGAGTTTCACCAGCAAACGCCAGACCACCACGGGGATTGCCAAGATGTTGGGGGTCTCTCGCGCAAGCGTGATTTCTGCCATCGACTACCTCACGAAAATCAACGCCAAGGGCAACGGCCCGTGGATCGCCGCCGCGTCGATCATCGGTGATAATGGACAAAAGGTGGGATGGAAGCTCTCAAAACTCCAATAGGGGTGGGGAGTTATTGACAGGGGGTGGGGAACCAATGGCGCGATATGGGGAGTTAATGGCGCATAGTGGGGAGTTAATGGCGCGATGTGGGGAGTTATTGACACAAGTATTTAAGAGAGTGTAAACGAAGAGACTAAATTATTAGAGCATCCGTCTATCGACCTAAAGCATGGGGCTGTCGCCCCCTGCACCCCCACCAAGATACACCGAGAACTAAGATAGGTCTGTCCACCAGAGGGAAAAACTCCTGGCAACTCCCACACCAGGGAAAAGACATTCTAGCAACTGCCGTCCGCAGCAACATCCCAAAAGTGAAACTGACGAAGCACCTTGTCAGGAGAAGAACGGTCGTAGTGGTGATGAGACACACAAGACCGTGTTATAGCCCTCCCCCCGCCCCCTCCCGCCCGATTCGCCGCCGCCCGTGCCGCTAGGCCGATCCCGCTGTTCATCGGCTGGAACGGGCTGCTAGCGATGCATGATTTGAGCCGAGGCAGCGGGCAGGGTAGGCAGCGACTTTCCCCTTCGCCCTCGCTCTGCCAGGATGAATCCCACGGCCCATGATGGTCCAGGCTTCCGTATCTGGATGAACATGGGGTGACGGGATTGCCGCTGCCGGATTCGAGTCCGGCGGGAGCCGATGCTTGCCCGATCTGGAAAAAGTGACGAAGTAGGAAAATGTGCCAACGCGCACACTACTATAATGCATGGAACGAAAATACTTGGCATTTGACATTGAGACCGCGACGATAATCCCTGAAGACGAACCCGACTGGAACTCTCATCGCCCGCTGGGCATCGCGTGTGCCGCGACCATGTTAGCCGACACCGACGAAATGGTGTTGTGGCACGCGGGAGACAGAATGAGCCAGCAGGATGCAGCCGCACTCGTTTATTACCTGACAACGCAAGTAGAACAAGGATATACGATCCTGACCTGGAACGGCCTCGGATTCGATTTCGACATTCTGGCCGAGGAGTCGGGCCTGCTGGCGGAATGCAAGAGCCTCGCGGCAAGCCACATCGACATGATGTTCCACATCCTGTGCCGTCTCGGCTACGGCGTGAAACTCGATGGTGCCGCCAAGGGCATGGGGCTCGCGGGCAAGACAGAGGGAATGAGCGGTGCAATGGCACCCGTCCTGTGGGCCGAAGGGAAGCGGGAGGAAGTCCTGCAATATGTCGCCCAAGATGTGCGAACCACGGCACAAGTGGCGACGGCCTGCGAGGCCACCGGCCAGTTTCGGTGGATCGCGCGTAGCGGCAAACTACGGTCGATGGCCCTTCCCGAAGGATGGCTGACTGTCGATAAAGCCGAGCAACTTCCTGAACCCGATACATCTTGGATGGCCGATCCGTGGCCGAGGAGCAAGTTCACGGCCTGGATGCGGAATGAACAGGCCAACGAGCTTCGGGACTATCTCAAGCAATCGGTCGAGGCGGGGGAGTTGTCCCCGTCCTGCGCCCTGGCAACGTACTGCGACCGCATCGGCCTTTCCAGGCGGGAGATCATCGCCGTCGCTGAAAAGTACACGGAAATCAACATCTGGGAAGGGTCGTGCTTGGAAATCGACGCGGCCTATGAGTCTACCGACATTTGCGAACTGCTGGACTTCTTGGACGGGCGGGGCAGCGAGAGAATGCCAAACGGCGACGTGGCTGTTGTCTTGAAATAGGTGATCCCTCTTCCCCTCGGCCCGCCGGGATGAATCCCGAAGCCCATTTTGCATCCGGGCATGGAGGCCGGATCGAAAACGGCTCGTCGGGGCCGTTACCGTCGCGGCCCAATCTCAGTGACCGGCGCCGGCCACGGTCAGAGTCTCGCGGAAAAGTATTGCCAAATCGAAAACAGCCATTGCACTGCCCGTTGATCTGCATATCGCGGCGTGAAGACTCCTGGCGTAAAACCCGTGAACCAGGGACTCAGATGGGGTGGAGCGCATTTGGCATCGAAACCATAACGCCCGATAAAAGCTTCGGCCCAAAACCCCGCGAAATCGGACTCGCGGGGTAGGGAGCGATTTCGGTTTGGTCGGGCTGGCAGCGATGCCGAGTTAGGAATCGTGTCGATGGGGGCTGGCAAGAAACGCCGCATAATGACAGCGAGCCGTCAATTCGCGGCTCATTCAATATGGATCGCATCGGTTGTCATGGCATTGCCAAGAACGTCTAACAACGGGCGGAAGGTCTTCTCCAACTGCTTGCTGGCGTCAAACAATTTCCTAAATGGGACGTTTGCGTAGCACTTGAGGATTTGGTCTTCACCGATATGTCCGTGTTGTAGGCAGATGCTCGCAACTTCGTCGGAAAAATCACGGCGAAGGACATTCGGCAAAACGTCCCGAAGTGAACCAAACGGCATTCGCGGAAAATCGGCGTGGTGTTTCCTCACGCGATCAAGCAGGGCGGTCCACCAACGATTGAACTTGGTCTGGGGATTGGAACTGTGCGTTCGATACCAGGGCGTCCCCCGGCCCGTCACGGGTAACACTGGCCGCCCGTCGAGAAAAGGGGCAAGAGCATCGGCCACTTCGGGCCAAAGCAAATGTTCGCCGTATATGGCTGTCTTTGGACGCGGCCCGGCAACCCATGAATCGTGGTCCGTGGATTCGATACCAAGAAGTTTTGCATGGGGGTGGAGTTTGTGGATCAAGTAGCGGCTGGAACTCCACTGGCCGACTTCCGAGGCACCAAACGCGCAGTTGACGCAAATACCGATCAATGCGCGGCCAAACGCATCCGTATGCCGTGCGATAATCGCCAGTTGCTCGGGCGTGTAGGTCTTCTTCTTCTCTGTCTGAAACGCCTCTTGGTTTTCATCCTCGGGCAGCTTGATCGGGCTGCGCGGGATTCCCTCAAGGCCCTTCGGTTTTTCCCATTTGTAGCCGGGGTGGTTGTCGAGCCAAGTCAGAAAGCGGAATAGTTCCTTGAGCATGTCATGGGCATGGTCCCACGACGTTCGCGTTCGCCGTTTGGTTGGAGGTCGATTGCGCCAGTACGCGGCTATTTTTTCGATTGCCGGCAGATTCAATTGCCAAAGTGCCATGTCCTCATGGTGTTGCTTGAGATAGGTCAGTCGGTCGCAACACTTTCCAACACGGGTTGCCAAGTCGCCGTTTTGGTTTTTCTTGCCCGTCGCCTTGAGATGGTCGCGTCGGGCATCGAGGGCCTCATGGAGGGTTCGCGTCTCAGCGTCGAGAGGGTTCGCAGGAATTGCTTGCTGGCGAACCTGTTCAATGATCCCTGGTCCCCAGGAGGCCCCCAGGTTGCCTAGGGCCTGACTAATCGCGCGGTTGACTTCTTCCTCGACACGGCTCCGCAAAAACCGATAGCCAGATGCCTCCAACTCGGGGTCCACAATTTGGATTGGGACACCCCAGGACAACAATCGCTGAACGATGTTTACCTCTTCGGCGGCTTGCCCCGCGTTCGTCTTGGAGTAGTCCGAGGCAGAGACCAAGATCGGCGGCCCGGAGGCCAAACGCATCGCCCAAGAAACTAGGCACGGAGCCCAATGGTCGATACCATGCTCCACACATTGACGGTCGTAAAGATCACGAATGTAATCGAGCCGGCGGTGAGCTTCGGCCTCGGTCGTGTCCCGTTTATTCCCAACCTGGAACCGTTGTGGCGTGCCGTCTTTGGATCGACCAACAACGGGCCGCCAGCGGCCCAAGGAATCGGGCTTTGGCAAGGCTCCGCGATAGCTCTTCGTGGGCATAAATCATTTGGTATTTCGAGGGCAGGAAATTCTTGAGAAGCACCCTCATTATACGCACAAATCCGCCCATATCAACCCATAAATTAGCCCATAAATTCGCCCCACACAGAAGTCGCCCAGAGGGTACGGCTCATGTGAAACAACGCAAATGCCTGGAATATAAGGGATTGCATCCAGTCAAGAAACAAAAAAAGCCCGGCAGAACCGGGCTTAAAATACCCCCTAGGGGAGTCGAACCCCTGTTCTCGGACTGAGTAGTTTTCTGAGTACGGCAAACCACTGACATGCCGTATTTTACGGTGTTTTCACGTTGTTTGGACATGCCGATTTGTGCCAC
>Ga0181520_10003023_pt1 | contig 30178 bp, 17 predicted proteins | sample PEATcosm2014_Bin_29_FD_132451 | JGI IMG/M metagenome (GOLD analysis project Ga0181520, IMG submission 132451) | Peatland microbial communities from MTU Mesocosm Facility, Houghton, MI, USA - PEATcosm2014_Bin02_30_metaG | ecosystem: Environmental > Terrestrial > Soil > Wetlands > Peat | place...
TACACCACGAACCGTCCGCAGTTCAAGTACATCTTCAATCAGTTCGCTGTTGCCACAGAGGTTGACCGCTTCACGCAGTTTTGGCGGACATTCAATGCGAACCTTCAAGCGTTGTTGCTGCAAGACCCGTATCTCATCTCGTTTGTTGTTACCTATTCGGCTGCTTTGGATTCGGCTATTGACCCCTTAGGCAGTCTGGCAATTTACAACCAGATTCAATCCGATGCAGCTACACGCAATCGCAATTGGTTGCCGGGAAGCGACCTGCTTACGATTCCAGAAGTACCTGTTGTCAGCTACACCACCACTCTTGGTCCCGGTGTTGAGAATGGTTGGGATGGTATTTCTTTTGATCCCGCCACCTATCTGAACCGTCCCGATATTCAGCAACTTCCTATCCCGACGCAGCTTGCTATGCTTCGCACTAACCTGAGCTACGCGGCGACTCTTCAGATGGCCTCAACGGTCAGCAATGCTATTCAAAATTCGATTCAGCAGAGCCAGTCCATCATTAAGACTTTTCAAAACGTTGGCTTCAAGGTAGAAGTTGTTTCGGCTATAAACGTAGTCCCTCCCGGATTGACAGGGCTCCAAGTATCTTTTGACCAAGTTGATTTCGACATGAGTGGGAACGTCACAAGTCCCAACACGTTCACAATTCAGACAGCAGGTAATTACGCTGTGACTGTTCTATTGAACTGGGACACGGGTCTCGCCGGGGTTCGTACTGGTACAGTGTTCTTGAATGGCACGGTGCTTGCCACATCCTCCACCGATGGAACTCAATCCGGTCCAACCTCGCTCCAAATATCTCTCGCCCCATATTTCAATGTCGGGGATGTCATGACAGTCGTGGCCACACATAATCTCTCAGTGTCTCAAAACATTGTTGTTGGGAGCTATGTTGCAGCCACTCTCACTGATACCACTACGCCCAGTTCAAGCGGCGGTGTTCCTTCCAACACTGGCACGAGTTCCACTCGTACCTTCATCGCAGATTCCACGATTGGTCCGCTCACAGCCGTGGCAGTCTCTCCCGATGGTAATGTGTCAGCCATCGACCCAACTACTGTTCAAACAGATGGCTATGGTGACCCCATCTATCCCATTGTTACAGGCGTTGCGCTTTCTTCGGCAGTCGCGGGAGAGAGCATTATTGTGGCTACATATTTTGGTGGTGTGTATGAGTATGATGGTGCCAACTTCACTACAGGTGGGCTCATCTATGCTGGACCGGGTGGCGTGCTCACGCAAAACTACGCGCTTCTGATTAACGGTTCCGCACCGCTCTCACCACCCCTGTCACCCCCACTATCCCCTCCACTCTCACCACCCCTGTCGCCCCCATTGCCTCCGTGTCAGTGGACAGTCATCGTCGGTCGAGCAATCAGTTCTAACCAGTTCGTTTACGAGCCGCACATTCCGAATCTGACGAACCTCGGTACTTTCTAGGTCGAGTTTCCACAATACCAAACTATAGGTATGCAATGCTTTTTACGTGGCTCAGTTAACTAACTGAAACCAAAAACCTTAACATTTTTTTATACCAAAAACCACGCCGTTGAGGTATTCTATTAGAATGACTTCGGCGAAAGGAGCAATACGAGCGTTCGGGAAGCAACACCTTACCAAACTCGCTATGAAAAAGTTCAAGCTAGGAGTAGCACTACTCATTGCCCTCGCCTTTGGTGCGACCATTGGAATTCTGCATGAGCAGAACCACGCACTTGCCCGTCAACTGAACGAAAAAACCAACCAACTTTCGTCTTCACAAACTGAGTTAAAGCAAATCCAAATCCGCCTCGCGGTTGCTGAAAGACAACTCGGATTCCTCGAAAAATACAAAACAGCAGTGCAGGTAACCGCCTACACACGGTCGTCTCAGTCAGCAGTTTTTGCTGACGGGAAGAGCGTTACTCATGCATACTCGGTCCCGCAGCACACACTACCAGAAGATAGGGTGGTGAATGTGGCCTTGTCGCCGACCGCAGCAGCCAAGCTTCACGCTCGGATGAATGATTACCTCGTTCTCATTCACAAGAGGAGTCACCGTCAGACTATTGCTCGATTTGTTGACCTCACGTCGCCAGCCGAAACACGACCAGTAGTGGATGTCTTTTTCACTGATGCCCGACAAGCCATTTTGTGGGGGCGCAGGTCAGACTACTACGCTGTCAACATTTCTATGTTGAATTCCCCATTTAAGGGAGTATTAGGGGATTGAGGTTTATGATGAAGGTTTTGATTTTGCAGGACGACCTGTTTGGCTATCTCCAGCACATCTTCCGGGCGTACACCAGTAATGGGATAGACCCGGAAGAGGCTCTCGCTGTTTATCAATTCAATCAAGCACTCAAGAGTGTCCAAACGGTGGATGAGGCACAGGTCGCTAAAATCAAGGCAACTGAGGTTGGTCCCATCTCTGATGGGATGGGCACACACCCGGAGGTTTGATGTTTGATGAAATGAATGAAATACCGACAGCGTTGAGAGATGCCGAGATTAACCCTCTCTGTCATTCTTTGGTTGGGCTCACTCCACAAGAGATGGGGTTGGTGCTCTCCAACTATACTAATGTCGATTGGCTATTCATTCCTCAAGACAACTCTCTCCTTCTTGAGATTGAAGGAGAGCAGAGACGAGAGAGCAAACGTAAACATTACTCCATCGAGATTGCACCACAGTGAAGAATGGGCGTTACAATCTATGGGAAGGGTGTATCCGGCTGTGCTTCTACTCTGCCCACTACTGTAATGAGGGTGGGTGGTTCCGCCGCAATATTCTTGCTCTGCTTTGGGCTCTTGGCTTCGTCGCGTCTGTAATCCCGTATGTTCTGTGGATGGAGAGATTCCGCAATAAAAAGGACTTTGCCTACCTTGAACTCTTCTAGCCTATACAACGAACAGTGGCCTCAAGAAACCATTGAGAGGTTGTTGCCCAACCTATCCGACCGTGTGCGACTGATGATAATGGTAGTTCATGCGATGGACTATTTGCGTGACTCAGCCAACGGGAACTATTCCAGTTGCTGCAACGCCATTGAAATACTCAACGACGGCTTGAAGAATATTTTCGATAGGGATGCGACAGGTCTGGAGTGGTGGACTCTCCGACATCGTTTAAGTCACGCAGAAATTCAGTCGGGCTCATGGCTCGATGAATGTAAAACCAGTTGGATTTCCGCACGTGAAGCTGAAGAGAAGAGAAACCACAAGCAGCGTTAGTCCTATTTGAGGGCTCTAGCCGTCCAGCCTTTTAGGTAGATTGCATCCGCAGGATTCTTGGCGACAATCTCTTCGTAATAACTGACTCTGGCATGTTGAAACGCAGATACGAGACTCGTGTCTACACAGGCATTCGCAGCAGCTACAGTTTTTGGTCCTATCTTACCGTCTACAACAAGGGGTGTAGTGGAGAGAGAATTCACCGCCTGTTGCAGAAGAACAATCGCTTCCTTCACTCCCATATTGACACTAGCATCGAAGACCCTCATTGCGACCGCATCCGAGGTCAGTTGTTCGAGCCACTGATTCCAGAAGGTTGTCAGATAGAACTGCATCACCGCTGGACCGCGTTCAGCCTGTGGAATTGCAGCGATGGCAGCATATTGTGTGGGGAACGAGAAGCTGTTAATCCCGCTGATAGCATACGCACCGGGAGGCGGGTCAGGCGCGACCGCGTACGTCGGAACCGCGTCTTCGTTCGGTAGCATGAATTTGTAGCAGGTTTGAAAGTCAGCCATGGAGCCTCTACCAAGAGTTTGGTAGAGGTTTTGTTTCAGGCTGCTTTTTTGCGAACTGCGTTTTTGCCGTTATTTATCGGTTTTCTTAAGTAATCGGGACTGCCAACGTTCCTGAGTTTCGGCACCGCCGTATTTCAGCGGCTCCGCCTTCCAATTGGCAATGCGTCCGCTGACCGCTTCAATTTCGGCCTTGATGCCCTCGATGGCGATTTCGGTTTTGCGAAGTTCCGTGCGCCGTACACGGTCATACTCAGGCGTGCCCTTGTCGTAGGTACGCTGCTCATTCTGATACTGTAGCGATGTAAACCCGCCAACAGTCTTCGGCTTACGTACTTGAACCATCTCCGAGAGAGTGGGGGACTTGCTGTCTTGCAAGTTGACTAGCAGCTTTTTCAAATCCACAAGATACTTTTCCAGCATCTCTTTGTAGGCTACAGCCCCCTCAGGAGAGAGTTCCCACGCTTGATGTCCACGACCGACGCACATTCCATTCCGACCACCCCATCCGCGAGGGATAGTGTATCCGTGAGCCACCAGTGTGCTCTCAAAGGTCAGCTTCTGCCGCCTCATGCAAACTGGGCAGATGCCTGTGTTTTTCAGGTCGGCCTCTTGCTGCACTCGCTGTGCCTCGGTTAGAACCGGAGGTTTGCGGCCTTTGATGATGAAAGGTTTTGCTTCTTTGAGAAGGTTGACCATCTTCACGGCGTCACTGAGGATGTCCATGTAACGGTAAATGACGTTCAGACCGACCTGATGCGGCTCGGCCACCTTGCCGGGAGTGTACTTATCGAATTTTTTGGTCAGAGTACGGTACTGCTTGGGGACGGAGGCTGAATCGAAACTCATGCCGAAATCCCAGTAGTCATAAGTTCCGGCGAAGTTATTCAAACGTTGAGCCGTAACGATGGCGTCGTGCGCCTTGCGGAAGGTATCGTCCAGTGCCCGACGAATGGCATCCTTGGCTTGGACGTATTCGGGATTGTAAATCTGATGACTGGCAATGCCGTCCACCAAAGTTTGCTTTCCCTCTTCGAACTTCATCTGGCGTCGGGGGTCATTGGCAATGGCTGCGTCAACAAAGGGTGTGGAAAGAATCTCGTCCATAACTGTAGTATACCCGTTTAGCCATGGTTTTGGCTAGTTTTTGAGAAATTTTTGTTACACAGCAACATCGAGATACACCGCATCTTGAGAAAAGTCAATGCTAACAACCATATTGGAGCCGATGTCGTAATTGTCTCCTGTGATATTTCTGCTCTCATTGCCAAAATCGGGGGCAAAGATAACAGAAACGACTCCATCTGCGTAAGCCAACCCGCTGGGCACCCACCCATTGACTTCACTATTGAAATTGTCTACAAGCGCATACCCACCCGCAAAAACAGGAGGAGAAAGCGGAGGGGACAGCGGCGGTGAAAGTGGTGGAGACAACGGAGGAGATAGCGGCGGTGAAAGTGGCGGCGGCACGGGGGCGACTATCACATTTTGAAGTAGAAAGAGCATCCATAGATTTAGAGCAAGGCTGCTCCCATCGAGAATAGTCATTGCGGTGTTCGAAAGAAGAACAAGCCCGGTTTGAGGAAAAGTGGCGAGACTCCCTCGATACGATCCCGGCGATTCTGAGTACCACGAGGCATAAATAGGTCCGGGCTGTTGCACCCCAGCGGAGTACAGAGTGCCATCTGAGGCGTAACCCGTGTGCGACAAAAGAACAGGGTTATAGAAGGAGTCGATGTCCTTGGGCTGGATTAAGCACGAAGCCACTATGGACTGATTGATGTAATTATAAGGGACAGTTGCCATCAAATTCCTCTCTACAAAAGGATTTTCGAAAGTCAAAGAAGTTCTCCGACTATTGCCCCCTGAGTAGTAGGGGCATGGGAATACAGTGTGCGGCAACCACATAATCTCGCTGGTAAACAGTTTGGGTTGTTAGTAGCTCTCACCCGAGTGACTGAAGGTGGGCGTTCAAAATGGGTGTGCTCCTGCCGTTGCGGCGGTCGAACTAACGTCCGTCAAGAAGATTTGTTGAAGGGTCGAACCAGAAGCTGTGGTTGTGTGCAATTGCAACTCAAACAGGCCAAGGCTGAAAAGAAGTATAGCTTGGTCAATCAAAGGTTTGGTAGGTTGCTGGTTCTCTGGAAGGGCAAGAAAAAGAATGGGCGGTCAATGATATGGGACTGCCGATGCGATTGCGGAACGGTTGTCAGTGTAGCAGGGAGTAGTCTTCGGTCGGGGAAGACCAAAAGTTGCGGTTGCTTAAAGAGGAAATAGATGGCAAATATAGACGACGCTTCATTTCAGTATCCTTCTGTCGTAAGTCGTACTCTCGACCCGTTCGGTCGTTCACTCCGAACAATTGTGGGACTACATGACCACGAACTCTCTGATGCAGACGTAAACCTGATTCAGGACCTTCAAGACTACAAGCGTCATCTTCTTCTCGCAGATAAGTCAGCAACTTCCGGGTGTTTGACCTATGCTCCACTGACATTCACGCCACTGGTTTCCAACACCTTTGTCATCCCAGCTTTCGATGTCTTGTTCAATGGAGAGGTTGTCTCTATCTCCGGGTTCAACTCCGCCGACCTCACGCAAAATCGTATTACGCTCTCCACGGCTCAGAAGCCGGTATATTGGGCGAACGGGTTCACTGATGAGGATGCGCGTCTTTACGTCATCTTCCTTGAAGTTTGGTATCAGTCTCTCGACCCGACGACGGGACAGGGTTACTACCTCGACCCCGTGACTCAGCTTCGCTACTTTTACCCGTATGGTTGTACCTCACCTGACCAAGCCAACGCAGAAACTATGCCGGATGACTCCGTTGACATCTTTGCAACTACAACCGCAGGGACGGGGCTCCTGACTACAGAGCGTGCTCAGATTCAGTGGCGGTTCAACATTCAGCGGGTTGCTCTAACCTACAATTTTACAAAGTATCAGTTTGGTTTAGACCCCGGCGCTATCCCCACGGAGATTGTGTATGGTCAAGGTACTGCGACCAACCTAGCCCCTATTGTCGATTCAACTTATCAATTCACCAACATGGGAGCCATCAACGGTGACACTGGAATTTGGCGTGCGGGTGATGGCAATGTAAACAACTCCATGGGAACGATGGATGGCTATACCTATGCCTTTCCCGTCGCTGTCATGTTCCAGCGTAACTACGGTCCGTTCAGCCTTGTAAACAACATTTTCGGTTGTGGCGACCCTTCGGTTTCGGGCTCAGGTCTTCTTCAATCAACCACGCCGGGGGCTTCTGGCGTTTCAGGTCGGTTTGATGGGAGATTGGCTGACCAGATTTTCCCGGACGACGTGGTAGATACTCGTCAAACGGTGACTCTCGATGCATGGGACTTGGACAAGATTATGCGGGAAGGGTTTGTGGACTTAATTACAGGTCATGGTCGAATCGCAATCGGTCGTGGTGATGGTTACGGTCTCAAAACGGAAGGGCTCGGCTCGGCATTGGATTACTACATTTCAGTGGCTCCAACAGCCGTCCCCAACACAAATACTCTTTCTGGTGGTTGGGATGGTTTTGCGAACGGATTCAGTTCCGACCTTCGCACTTTTTACGTGACCAAGCAGGTTACAACTAGCATGAAGACCGCTTGGTTTTCTTCCAGTGCTCAAAGTGGCCCGTGGATGCAGGGAGATGCTTTCACCTTTACGCTCCCGACTTCATCAAATGCAACGATTCAATCTGTCACGGTACAGAGTTTTAACTCAGGCATCATTGCAAAGACCCCCATCAACATGCCTGTAGCAATCTACCCTGCGACAGATGGGCAATTTCAAGTCAACGGAGTTGGTACCAAGTCGGTGACTTTGACTCTTATCAAGAACTTGCAGGGCACACCATTTGATCCCGGCAGCAACAAAATGTACTGCACCCTCGGCGTTCAGTATCCTGCAAACTCCGGCTCGGATTTGAAGAAGACCCCTATTGCAGTCGATGGAGGCATTGTCTCGGATGCAACTTCAGGCAAGAACCTGCCAGTGTACGGCGTATCTGAGTACGAAATTTTTACTAACCCACTGGCAGTTCAGGCGTACAACGTCACAGCATACAATCCTGAATATTCCAACCTTGTTTTTGGTACAAGAATTGAAATTCTCGTACCGGGTTCGACTGGGACGGCGCTCGGAACTACGATGGTGTTTATTGTCAATCGTACCAACTTGAATTCCACAGTCAACGGTCTTTATCCCATCAGCGTCGTAGACGCGGCCACCAGAGTTCCATACACAATCTCCGGCATGTTGGTAAAGGGACCGAACTGCGTTATCACTCTCAGTCAACTTGTTCCTTCTACATCGACCCTTGTTATGACCTTCCTTGCTCAAGATACGGCGCAGCTTGCATACAACGCTCCTGTTAAAGGCGTGACTGAGGTTGAAGAGACAGTGCTGTTCGGCACATACACCGCCGACTCTACTCTTCCTATGGATAGTCGAGTGGTGGTGGAGGTACCATCTTCCCAATACGACACCACTTGTTACAACGCCACCACAAACCTCACCACAATCGTGGTGGCAGCAAGTAACGCCATTATCAAAGGAATCTCTGGAAACGATTCGAATCGGCTAATCTGGATACTCGATTCTACAGGAAATCTGAACTCTACAGTTTGTTCAACTGTGAATTTCAATAGTGGTTTGGCGACAATTACGGTAATTGGCGATGTCCTTGGCACTGGGTTAGTACCAGCCAAGCCCCTCAACCAATTTATGTTCTGCGGCTCGATTCTTCCTGCGTTCACACCGACCTCCAGTTTGACGATAGTTGAACGCTACATCCCCTACCAAGGTGAAGGAGTGCTGAGTCGCAATTATGAAGTCATTCACAACGACGACAACGCTTTGGTTACCACAAACGGCTCCGGGGCTGCACCACTCGTTGGTCTTGAGGATGTGTACCCGTACAATCGTGAAATTCCAATCGCGACTACGCTACCGGCTTTGGTGAATTGGTCGGATGCTACGCTGATAAACACCCCGTTGGCTTCCTTGTTTGATTCCAACTATGTGGCGATGCGACAGAACAACGTGGAGCACACTTTCGAAGTGCCGCTTCACACTAACGATTTCATCCCGCCAATGAATAAGGATTTTCGTAAGGAGATTCAGTTTATCAATGCTGGCGGGGGGCGTGGTTTTTCTCAGGCGACACCACACGTTGGTTTTGCTATTGCTCCTCCGGCTCCTCGCACTGTGTTGGGTCAGAACCTTCAGGCCACGACAGCCCCCATTGTTCTATATGTCAACAATGGACCAGCCGGGAACGACAGTAACGATGGTCTGAGTTTGAACACACCGAAGGCTACGATTACAGCGGCTCTGGACGCTCTGCCGCCAGTCCTTCGCGACCCGTGCTCGATTCAGCTTGTGGACACAAATGTGCCGTTTTCGATTACGAATCTTCAAAGCACCCTACAAGAGATTGCTTTGGGGGATGGGGATATTCGGTCAGCGGTTTACTATGCGTTGGGCAACCTTGCCTTCACAATTCAGGAAGCTGGTCGTCTGGTCATCACGGCGGTCGCCGGGGCGACAAATCCAGTGGTGATTGACGCTACCGGATTTACAGGATTTGGCAATGGACCGACTTCAGCCTTCTTTATAGACAACAGCCGCGTCATTTTCAACAACATAACGTTCCAAGGGTTTTCAAATCCAGCCATCTACGCCATTGACTCGGATGTTGATTTTGTGGATTGCATATTCACGAATAATCTTCAGGCCGGTGCATTCTCACAGGGATGCAACGCCATCTTCGATAGAGGCAGCATCACTCTTCCAGACGGCGGCACCGGCATGGTAGCTAGTTCATCGGAGATTACAGCTTCAAACATGAATCTAGCAGTGGATGTAGGAGCGATTCCCGGTCAGTTCTTCATTGGTGAACGGAATTCAACCCTGAATCTTCAGGCACACTCTGCAACCAATCTTGAGGAAACAAACGTTTTGAATACGACTGTGGTCGCTCAGGTGGAGTTTAACTCAAGCGTGGTTGTTACGTCGGATTTTCAAACTAATGGAGCCGCAGTGCTTTCAGCGAATTCAACCTTGGCTCGTACTGTCACTATCAACCCATTCTTGGGTGGAGTTACAGCCGACTCATCTTCAAACACCGTAACTTTGCTTTCGTAGGGTAAAAAATGAGTCTCACACTAACAGCAAATTTCGCAACGCAAGTCAATTTGGTTCTCCCTCTAGCATCGAGCAACAATGGGCTGGCTGTCCGTGTTGCATCGCTTGGATCAGCCACACTCGGAACCTTGAGTGTAACCGGCCTCGAAGGGACAGCCACATGGACGTTGAGCCCCGCAGCGCCCTCGTGGGTCACTTCCACGGTTAACTCCGCAGGTACCATCTGCACTTTGTCTTTTGCGGGGGCGCAGTATCAGTCGAATCCTTATGAATTTTTTGTGTCCTGCACCGATGGTATTAACCCCGCTGTCTCTTTCCCGATTTTCATGGAAGTCAGAACACCATTCTCAATTGCCACTGCAAGTGGATTGACGACGCTGACCATTCCCTCTTATGACAGCACAGTCAGTGACATTCAAATCTTCGGTTATGGACTGAATGGGGTACAGCAAACAACTGGTTGCAATTTTATTCTTCCATCAAGTCTTCCCACAGGGTTGAACTTCGTCACTTCAAACGAAAGCCAATTGGTACTTCGTGTGTCGGAGCCGCATTTTGGAAACGCTCCGTTAGAAACTATTGACCTTATAGGTGGTTTGCAAATCTACACCACGTCGCCGGTTACAGTCCCCCTTACGATTCAAGCATACCAACCCGGCTCTATGTATGATGAGCCCGACCGGGCTTATCAACTCAATCTCATCATTAGTTCTCAGACGCAAAAGGCCGGTACTTTAGATTTTGGTCTTGGAGCATACTTCAATACAACCTCTGGTCTTCTTGAGGTAGATGCTGAAGTTGATGTGCTTCTTGGTCTTTTACAGTCGGGAGGCTCTCCAGTTGCTCTTCCACTTCAATATCAGTGGACAAGTCCTCTTACACTTAATAGTGGCGGTACACTTACCAGCACATTTGCGACATATACCATCTCTGCCCCGACCACATCCGGTTCTGTAAGTCTTCAGATTCTGGATAGCAATTCTCTTCCAGTTGCGAGTGGACTTAAGATCATTGACTTCAATTCATTAGGCCCTAGTGGTGGCGGTAGCTGGTTGGGGACACCGGCCATTAAAGTTGGTATTGCTCCCCCTGTTGGCTCCACGCCAGATAAAGTGGTGGGGTATTTTGGTCAGACTCTCACTATCACACTCTCTTCTCCTGATGGATTCAACGTTTCGGAGACTCTCTACATCACACTGACTACACAGAATCAGTCTCCGATTGAGTCAGCCCTCCCCTCCCCTTTAATTACAAACACGGGATTGGTGATTAACTCAGGCGCACCAACCACTACAGTTTCTTTCCAATTTCCCGCCGGTGTTGCAATTGGTAACAAGTGGGTATTGGAGATTGATGTCGCGAACTCAGCTAGTTCCCCAACTCGACAGGGGTATGCTCAGGTTTTGTTCGAATGCTTGGGGAACACTCCCTTGGTTGTGGGTGGTGTACTTCCCACTCTCAATACGTCCACAGGCACAAACATTACCCCAATTCAGTTGTCAGCGACCAACTTCCTGACGAGTGCTGTAGTTCCAAGCGCAACTTTCGAGTTGATTGGGGGCTCAGAGTTTGGTCCGGGCGTTATCAGTGGAGCCCCGGATGGGTTGTACATCAATAGTTCGAATCAGATTGCTGGCAACGCGCTAACACCCGGCACATACAAGTTTGTCGTTGCTTCTATAGCCGCAGGTTTTCAGCGCAGCTACAGTCAGATTGTTACCATGACTGTGACTGCTGTTGGCACCCAGTTGGAAATTACAAACCCAACGACTTCTGTCAACTCGGTTCAAGACAACACCACGTTTACTGTTTCTTGGGCGACATCGGGAACGGCTACAAACCTTTACCTCGCACAAGAACCCTCTGTCACTCCCGTGACCACAGTAACTGGTAACAACTCAGCAACTGTGCAACAGGTGGGCTCCAATGTGTATGGAGTGTATGGCAACAACTACTACGGTACGTCCTATTCGATACCGCTGGTTGTTATCTCCAGTTCCATCGCTCAGGCAAGTCCTCTTCTACCAGCGCCCACTATCGCTGTCATTGATGAAAACTACAACCTGACGGCGAACTGGCAACCTTACACAGTGAATGGCGTGTATACAGCCTATTTGGGATGGAACATTGTTCTTCAAACACCACCGGGCATTGGAACTCCAGTTACGGTGTTCACGGACGGTTTAGAGAATGGCGGAACTGCTTCTGCTCGTGTGTTCGAAGAGGAATTGGCTACTGGCGATTACACCATGAATATGACGGCGTTGTCTTCCAATAGCTCAGTAGCTCTCAATTCCGCTCCATGGGATTTCAGTCACGTATTTCCAGCTTCTTTGCAAGCGGCGAATGTGACCTTCGACAACACAAATCTGTTGCTCGGTCAGACGCTGACTATCACATTGAATGCAAACTATGATGTGGCTGGAGCATGGCAGATTTTGTTCCCTGACAACACTTCAACTGGATGGTTGCCTCTCAGTAGCCGTTCAGTAGCGAAGTCGTTCAATACACCGGGGGCTCAGAATGTCATTGTTCAGACTCAGAATGATTTTGGAACGGCCAACCCGCCTGTAAAACTCCGCCGTCAATTCACGCAGCAGATTTACGTGCTTGACCAACAATACAACCCCGGCGCAGCCACAGAGGGAGCATTGACTGGGACACTTGGCATCGGTGGTAATGTCATGTTCGAAATTGTGGATGCCTCCACCACCGCCGTTACTCCGCAGCCGTATGAAGTGGTCGTTCGTTCTGTCGCTCGTGATACGGTCACAAATGAACTCAAACTGATGGTAGCAACCTCTCGGTTCTCCAACGCCAGTTCGTTACTCAACACTATGGCGATTGATGTGTTTCCGATGATGGGCCGTCCACATGCCAAGGAACTTATCGAACCTATTTACATTCTTGAAACGAACTCAGCAACGTCCTCCGTTCCTGTGACGATTACTACAGTTACGCTGCCGTCGAACTCCTACGTTGGCAAGCCGATGACAGAATTCAAGATGCAAGCAACAGGCGGAACGCTTCAGTATAGTTGGTTCTCCACGGGGCTACCGCCCGGTTTAAAGATGAATGTGGATGGCACTATCAGTGGTACGCCGACCGCACTAGGTGCGTACACGGTGAACTTCGCCTGTATGGACAGCAGCAGCCCCGCTTACATTGCAGAGACCATCCTGACTTTCACAATTCCGACTGACTTGCAGATTGTTTCTCTTCCCCTGCCTGACGCAGTTGTGGGTGTGCCGTATCCGGGCAACTCCACACAGATTACAAACACTGGCGGTCTGGCTCCATATACTTGGGCAGTCGTCGCCGGTCAGCTTCCTATTGGCATGACCATCAATCCAGTCTCAGGGATTTTGGGCGGGGTTCCCTGTACTTATACCTCAGAATTCCCCAACTCGGATTACACCGAAACCTACACGTTTGTTGTGCAAGTAACGGATGCTATCAATGCAAAAGCTTCGCAGAATTTTACTCTCGAACTTGCTCCCGCTGTCTTTTCGCTTGGGCCAATCGACCAGCTTACCGTCTCCGCAAGTGAACAGTTCAAACTGGCAGTTCCAATCTACGGCGGTCACTACCCGTACTCGTTGAGTGCCCCCACAAGTTCGGGTGTCAGTCTTGTGAATGGTCAGATTGAATATCTTGTCATTCCCACAACTCAAAATGTTGGCAACTTGGTTTCATTCAACGTCACAGCACTCGATAGCAGCCCCACCCCAGCCGTTGCATCTGGACCAGTTCAGTATCGTGTCAAGGAACCAGTCAGCGCCGTTTACATTGAAGAGGCGTTCTTCGACAATTTTTGGGGTTCGAGTGATAGCACAACTGTGACTCACAACGTCATTGGGAATTTGGCTGGGTTCTCGATTCAATCGAGCACTGTAACGTTGAGCGATGGTCTGGTTTTGAATATCAACGGTTCAACTCCGCCGACTGTGGCCGTGAGCGGACCACCGACTTCATTTTCAAATATTCAACAGCCAATTCAACTTCCAATTCTTCAGGGCAGCACGCAGGTTGCTACCATCACCCGCGAGTACACTTTGTTGTCACACAACGGAACAACCAACATCGGCACGACGCAGTGTTTCACTCGCCCATACATTGTGGGTAGTTTCGTTGGTTTGAATCCATTGAAGCCATGGTTCAACTCTCCAACCGTGAATTTGACCGGGCTTACTGCTCGTGTTCAAGTTGGGTCATCGCTGCCACCCGGACTCTCTTTTGATGTCAACACCATGTTGATTTATGGCACGCTCATTTCAACCGCATTGACTCAGAGCGTCATCGAATACGTTGATGTGAACAATGTAATTCAAGGGACAGTTACAATCACATGGGATACACAGGCTAGTGCATTTCAGGTTAATGACAACATTCTTGATGGACAAGTGCAGACTACCATTGTCGCAGGTACGAGTACCATCTCATCGTCAGCTACTATCACCGGGTGTGGTATCTATCGCGGTCGTCTTCCTGTCGGTCTTTCAACGCAAGTTGCTGGGTCGGGTGCTTATGTCTCTATCGTTGGTACACCACTTGAAGCGGGGTACTTTGACATCTGGTTCACCCTCACTAACTCAAGCAACCAGACGGCGTTCTTGTATCATCGTCTCTTTATTGACTACATCAACCCACTTGTCGTTTTGACCTCATCTCTGCCAACAGGGGTTGTAGGAGAAATCTACAATGGTGTTGTAGGTGGCTTCCAGCTTCAGGGGTTTGGCGGCATACCATTCTCGCCACCGGCTCAACCGTACACTTGGTCTTTGGCATCAACCCCCTCAGGTATGTCTTTCAATACCAGTACGGGTGCTTTGTCAGGCACGCCGACAACAATCGGCACCACCACTCTGAACTTCACAGTTACAGATTCACGGGGAGTTACGGCATCAGCAGCCATTCCATTCACAGTAATCAATTCTGTGACTATCACAACAACAACACTGCCGACGATTCAGGTGGGCACCGCCTACTCTTTCACCATTCAAGCGGTCGGAGGCACTCTCCCCTATACTTGGTCGTGTCCTCAATTGCCCCTCAGCGGAATTTCACTCAATGCTTCCACAGGTGTGCTATCAGGCACTACATCCAGCATCATTATCCCCACACTGATTACAGTCACAGTCACTGACCACCTTGGGGGCACATTCCCAAGAGTATTTACGCTTCAGACAGGAGCACAGGGTGGCATGTACATTGATGACTCCGGTGTTGGTCCCATCGACCGTGGCGCTCCTTACCAAGGAACGTTGAAAGCCCTTGGCACGGTTGTTGGCGTCCCGAACCTTCCTGTTTCATGGCAGGTCGATCCCGCCAGCCCGAACCCACTTCCTACGGGTCTCATTCTACAGGCGAACTCGGGTAATCAGGGAGCCACCGCTACAATCTCGGGGTCATACACTGGTGTGTTGACTGATTATGCTGTGATTGTAGATGCAACAGACTCTATCGGAAACCCGGCGTCAGCTACGCTTTCGTTAAGCACCGATTCCAGTCTTGCCATAACTACAACCTCGCTGCCGCAAGGGGTTGTATCGGTGTTCTACACTACAACATTGACTGCCACGGGATATAACACTCCGTTCGCGTGGTCTTCGGTTGGGTTGCCCTCCGGGCTCACACTCACCCCCAATAGCCCGACGACGAGCGCCACTTTGTCTGGCACTGTCAGTTCGGCGTTCAATAGCAATGTGACTTTCCAAGTTACGGATAGTTTGACCCCCGCTGATACGGCTCAAGCGATATTGAGTCTTGTTATTTCAGCGTCTACTTTGCAAATCTCAACTGTCTCTCTGCCTCAGGGCACGGCAGGAATTGCGTACACCACAGCATTGGCAGCAACTGGAGGAGCCACACCATATACGTGGTCAATCTCCCCGGCGTCAGCTAACCCGCTTCCATCCGGGTTGAGTTTGGCTTCGGGAACTGGAATAATTTCCGGTACAACTAGTCAGGTTGTTAGTGCGCTTCCTATCACTTTCCGTGTGACCGATAACATTGGGTCGCATGTTGATAAGATACTCCCGCTTACTGTCATCAGTGGTCTTAAGCTGTACACGGGCATTGATTACACAGATAGCCTTTCAACCAACTACCTCGGGTACATTGACACAGGCAGTGTTTCATCCATTAACCCGCGTCCTAATTACTCATTCTATGTGGTAGCGACTGGGGTGATTACAACAAGTCCCACCACTCTGCAAAGTGGGATTGTGATTAGCAACTCCGGGTTTACCGCTGCGGTTACATCGTTGAGCGGTGGCGTTGCTTACATCGCTGTCACTGGTCCGTTTTCTTCAGGAACCGCTGGAGATAACACATTTGGAATTTCGGTAACGGATTCAGGTGTAACGGCTACTGGAACCTTTAAGTGGTTGGTTTATAACGACGGGGTTCTTCGAATCGCGGCCAGCAACGCATTCCCGACGCAATTTACTGAGGCTTAAGAGGTCTAAAAATGGCAACTCAATACGAAACAATTACAGTCACAGTAGGGGGAGCAAACCCTCAAACCATTTCTGTTTCGGTGCCTGTTGATACAACCACAGGTGCTGGGTCAGCAACGTTCTCCTACACGGGGGCGAATGGTGGTACGGATAACCTCACGGGGGCTGCAACCATTGCCGGGACGCACTACACGACGCCTGTAGCGCAGGTCAACTGGCAAACAACGAATGGGTTCATTCAAGTTGGAAGCATCGTGAATGCCGCCGCTTGGGGTGACTCTCCTACGAGTGGTCCAGTTGCTTCGTATATTTGGTGTAATCCGAGTGACTCAACAGCCATCGGCTACGGGGCTACAGTTCGCTATATCAGCACAGCGACCGCCACAGGAACAAACAATTCTCTGGCCTTTGACGCCTTCGTAAGCGGCGTGGGAAACGGGAGCGACCCGAACTGGGCTACTCTGACTGCAACAGGAACTGTAGCCAGTTATGTTAGCTTCCCTCCCTATACTCAGAATTTCAACGTTTGCATCACTGGTTACATTTTGGTACCCGCAGCCGGTGCTTACACCCTGACCCATACCTACAAGGATAGTTCAATATGGGGCTTGGGTGCTTCAGCCACAGGCGGACTCCCAACATGGTCAGGGAAGGGTTCAGTCTTGGGTGGTTCGCACCAAACCATGACTGTCGTTAATGGGTACCCACTGCTTCCTGCTCCTCCTTTAACAAGCGGCTCGGGTGGCTACATCGGTACCAGTTCAGTCTCAGTGACGTTCCCTCAACCCGGAGTGTATCCAATTGAGGCTGACTGGGATTACTGGTATCACAGTGGACGTGTGCTGCACATCCAATCTGGTTCTGGCGAACTCGACCCAGTTATTTTGATTTCAGCACCGGCAGCAAGCACACCCACTGGAAATCTGACGATTACCCCGGCTGGAGGCCCGACCAATCTTCAGTTGACCGGCAATCCAATTACGTTGACGGTCAATGTCTCCGGCATTGTGTACACTTCGAAGTCCTACTGCCCCATTCTCGAAGGGACGACAGGCACCTTGTATTTGTACAACAGTGCCAGTTCTAACACGTACACGTTCCAGACATACAATGGACAACCTGTTAGCAAGACGGCGTATTTCCCAGCAGGGTTTCAACTTTCCTCATCCGATAATACAGCTTACTTAGGGCTGCTTTCGGTCGGGTATGATGGCACAAACTTTACTCTAAACTACAATGGGTATACCGCCAACCCCATTAGTACATCTCGTGTGCTCTCCACTAGTTTGATAGTCACGGCGGACGATGTTTCTTGGTTCAATAGCGCCAACAACTCTTTTGACCTCTTTGTGCCCTCGGGTTCAACAGGTGGAAACACGTTCAATTTCGAAGTGGATTACATGAACATGCCAGCGGTCGCTGCTGTATCGCCATCTACAACCACAGCGAATGGTGGTAATAACACACTGGTCATCTCTTTGAATAAGGCGTTCTCTCCACAGCAGCAGGGCGCGTTTGGAACAGGGAACACGGTCAATTGCTCTTGTGCAATTGCGGGAGCGACTTCGACCGGCACACCTGTTCCCAATTTGGATTCTAATGGTTGGCTCACAGGATGGAATGTTCCATTCGTCGCCCCCATATCAACCACAAATCAGACCTTGACGGTCAGCCTTATGGTCTCAGGTACGCTCACATATTTGAGCGGCAATGCGTTCACAACCGGCACGGTGACCTACATTAACGGCAACGTCGGGACTATCACAGCAACTGGTGTGACGTATGTTGCTCCTGTGCCGTACAACTTCACAGTGAACCCATCATTCTGGACAAGTTCAACCCCTGTTACGATCACGGCTCAAGTTTTCACGCCGGGGGGCAACGATCCGCTGTCGGTAGATTTTTCTGCCAACATAACCTTGAACTACAGTGATGACTTTGGGGATACCAGCAGCAGTAACTACACTCAGGATATAGGAACTAGTTCGACTCCAACCTCATCCACTCCCGCCACAGTCGGCGGTCAGTCGGGGTATTTGCAGACCTATTCCATCACCGCCATAGCAAGCAACATTATTCCTGAGAGCACCAGCGATGGTCAAGGCGGATACTCCGACTACAACGGGACGCTGGGATATACCGCAACAAATGAAGTGGGCGGGTTGACCTGCTCTTACACAACGACGACGTACTACGAGACAGATTGATGGCATTTCAATACGCTTACGCACATCCTCCATTTCATTTCTTGGGGCATTTTTCGGCCAGCCAGTGGAATGCCTTCCAAGCATGGGTCTCCGCTCGTCAAAATAACCTCACTCCCATCTCTCAGTTTCATCAGATTCGAGCACAGCAACTTCGCAAAACGGCGGGAGTGTTGGAAAAATATTACAGCACCGTCAACGACCAGCCGCTTGCTCCAACGTTCTCTAAGACCCTATGGAAGCCGGGGCAGTATGGGCATTTCGCTTACCCCTATGATAATGACCAATTGCCCATGGTGTTGATGAGCAAAATTAAGACTCAGTTCAAAGACATGCTTCAACGAGATGAAGAGGCTGTTTTTCACATGAACCAAATTCGCTGTTTGATTGAAAAAAGTGAAGACAGGGCCCAGTATGCTCACGATTTCATCCAGCCAGCCACTAGCACCGCGAATGGTATTCCTGACACGCTTCAACCGCTCTTGACAAAAATCAACAGTTATTTCTCGAAACCTGAGTACGTGGCTGTTCTAGTAGACGACATTAACAGCCTGTATAAGGGTCAGCCGTACTTCCGCGTCAATCAGGCCGACACTCCAACCATTTGGGAGTTGGAGCAGATGAACCACTCTGACCCATCATTGGGACTGCCAATTTCTATCAAGGAACAAGGAGCCGTCGAAACTTAATGAGTTATGACTTCAATATTCGGTTAGCTCCATGTAACCATCAGCAGTCATTTGAAAGGTATGTCATTGACTGGCAGGACTTTATGACTTTCCATCTTGCCAGCAACGTGGCATTGAACATGCGTGCGCCTATCAATGGGGCTAGTCAGGTGCAGGTTTACATTGGAGGTCAGTTGGTTCAGGCGGATGACCCGACGTATGGGTACACTGTGACCCCGGACATTAACCGAGTTACAACTTCTGACCAGTTTTACAAAATCATGTTCAGGAAGCCGGTTCGTTGGTATGTGCCGCTCATTGAAGTCTCCTACACCACCATCAAAAACTTTTGCTTGAAGTGTGGTACGGCGGGGCAGTTGAACGACATTAAACCAGCCAGCAATGGTTCAGTTATTCACATCGTTGGCACCGACAAAATGGTTCAGCGAGTGCTGAAGATGGTGCTGACCTCCCAATGTCAGTTTTACCCGCAGTTCACTTGTCCGATTAAGACGTATGTCGGAAAGAAATGGGGAGTGACGATTACAGATGCCGATGTTTCGAACCAGATTTTGACCGCTCTTCAGAACTTGAAGAGCATCCAATCGGCCCAAAGAACAGTGCAGTCTCTCGACCCACAGGAGATGCTGAAAGACATACAGAACTTGCAGACGAACACAATCGACCCGAACTCCATTGCTGTTTCGGCGGACATTACATCCTATGGCACTCCCAATGCAACCCCGGTCAGTTTTTCATTAACCACGTCATCCCAGTTAGTAGGTAATCAATAATGCCCACACCAGATGTTTCATTGACGGCTCTCATATCGGTGACTCCAATTCTGCCCACAATCACGCAGGGACAGACGAGTTCTATCTCTGTTGATACGACAGCCCTTCCTTACATCATCTACGCCGATGCAAATACGAGCCAGATTGAGGTTCTTGCGTACAATGAAATCACCTACAACAAAGACCCTCTTCTGGTCAATGGGCAAAACCAGTTCGGTGGAACTATAACGATTGATCCCACGCAGGGTGACCTTACCGTTCAAATTCTTGGTCGCAACTACGACCCACTCGCCGCTTCATGGGCAGCAAGCACAGCGTACATTCTCAACTTTCGGCTGGTTGACCCCAACGGATATGTTCAGCTTGTGACTACAGCCGGAACCTCGGGTCTAATCATTCCAAACTTCAATACAACCGTTGGTGCTTCTACAACGGACAATGGGGTGGTGTGGGAGAATCTCGGCTACATTGCTGTCACTCCTACATTGAAGTTCATCCTCATTCCTTACGTGAGTGGTTCCGGGATTGTTATCGGTCCTCCCTCTGCGGTGCGCTCCTACATGGCACAAAACATCTGTCGTATTGAATGGCTAGAACCAACATACCCCGGAACCGTTGGTACCCGTGTTTTGTTGAGCACTGACTCGGATGGCATCAACCCCACCTATGTTCAATATGGAGACGTTGTTCCGCCATCACAATTGAGCCGGTCGGATACTTCTGTACTGTCTACTCAGTCTGCCACTTCTTACGACGGGCTTGGTGGAACTCAAACTGTGACGACTATCAACACGGTTCAACAGAACAACTACAACTACGTGGATGTCCCACAGTCAGATGTGGCTGGGGCGGACATATTCTATGCGATGCTCTCCACGGTGATTCAAGACCCCAACACTCAGGCTATTTTCGAATCACAACAGAACGGTCCGATTACATGCGGCTATGTAAATCTCAAGCTTGTACAGCTTACGGATTTTCTTGCCCTTCAGCGTAAAGAAGACATCGCAGGTCGGATGATTACGCAGGTCAACCGCAACTATCCGAATCTCGACCTGTCACCGCGTTCCGAACTCCGCGACCTTATGATTGATCCGGTTTCGATTGAACTCTCGAACATGAGCGTACGCGAATGGTTCTCTCGTGTGAGTCAATCAGTATCGGGGCTTGCACAGATAGATAATACGAGTGGGAACGGCATCAGTGATCCATTCAATTCTTCTCCAATAAAGCAACAGATTTCGCGTGCGTATGGGTTAAACTCCGCTGACACTCAAACATTCATCGACAACCAGTTCGATGTGCTGGGCGAACGGGCTGGGTTGACTCGTAAGGGAGCGACTAGTTCTGTTGTCAACATCACTTTCTACACGTATGTTAAGCCTACTTCTTCGGTAACCTTCCCTATCGGCCTTGTTGTCTCAACGGTTGCTGACGCAGAAACCCCAGCCTTGAATTTTGTGACAACAGGCTCGGCTAGTATCGCAGCCAACTCTATCAACACTTACTACGACCCGGTTAATGGGTGGTGGGCAGTTAGTGTTCCAGCTTCGTGTCAATCCACAGGCAGTAATACGAACGTGGGGGCGGGGACTATCAACAATATCGGCACTGGAGCCCCCTCTGGATGGTATTGCACCAATTTGACAGCCGCCGCTTTTGGACAAGATGACGAAATCAATTCCAGTTTCGCTGCTCGTATCCTCATTCGACTTGATACAGGGGTTGACTCCGGTACTCGCAACGGATACCGCACCACGGCTCTGGCTACGCCCGGAATTGTTGACGCGATTGTGGTAGCTGCCGGGGACACTGAGATGCTCCGCGATTGGGACCCAATCCGTCAGAAACATGTATATGGTTGTGTGGACATCTACACAAAGGGTGTTAGTTTCTCTGAGCAGGATGAGGTCATCGCTTTTCAATACCAAAATACAGGCACTTTTGGAACACCCTCGACCTACATCACGCTTAACGCATTCAATAGAAACACGCTGAACGCTCAAATTCCGAACTCATCGCTCTCATACCCGTTGTATCAAGCTGTGCAGCTTCTTGTCACTGGCTCTAACGGCAGCTTCTATCTTGGTTTGGAGAATTCTCAGTTTGATAACGTCGCTGGGTATATCATTTTGAGCCCAACTGACTTGGCTTATCAGATTGTTGGCGATTCGCTTTCTCAAATTTCTGTTCCCTTAGTGCTCAACGGCGTCCCGGCGACTAACAAGGCGGCAATCGCCAGCTTGTCCACTCAGTCGGGGAGCACAACGTATCAGTTGTTGGCTCGATACCAGTCTCCTCTTACTGATACCCCCGCTTTTCAGCCAGTCATTTCGGTGAATTCTGTCATAGGTCAGGAAAATCAAACGGGAACGGTGGCTACAAACCTCATAGACCTCATTCATACTTCTGACTTCTTGTTGAATGGCGGTTCCAACCAAGCCGGAGACATGGTTGATGTTTCCACCACGACAACTGCCCCGGTCACAACAACAGTTACAGCCATCACTGGCACTCCTGTGACAATCGCCTCGGCTATGAGTTTGACGGTAGGTATTAACGGGGTTCTTGGTAATGTGGTATCGGTGCGCTCCACTGACCAATCTACTTTATATGGATTCGGTGCAGATTACACTATCGTTTCGACAGGACCGTATCACACCTATGGCATTCAGCCGTTGACAGTGACTTATCCGGTTACGGCAATTCAGATTTTGGGCGCTACCAGTCAGGCAATTTTTACCTGCAATAACCTGTTTGGCATCGGGGCTCAGATTACTGTCAATAATTTGACGAACCCACAACTCGCAACTCAGTTCCCTTCTGGTACAGTCCTGACTGTTTCTTCTTCAAATGGAACGTCCTTTACGGTGACCTTCACGTCATCCCTGAACACTGCTGTTATCCCCACTACAGGCACAGTTACGGGAAGCAGCATTCAAAATAATCAGCAGCTTCTAGTGACCTACAATGAGTTTGAGGTAGCTGAAAATTTGACGTTCGTATCGAACGAATCTCAGACCCTCTCAGGTACAACATACTCCACTCTTGACAATCAAGGATTCGTACATAACACGTGGCTCCCTGAAAGCTATGGAAACACAACGCTCACGTTGGATGGTGCCTCGTTGAACCCTGATGGAACGGTCAATCTTTCGGCCTCCACTGGGTTGGTGGGGGCGTTGATTCCACACGACAATCGCTACATCAAGGTTACTTACAACGGCACCGTGATGGTGGAGAATCAGGATTTCGTTCTCACGGTGGATTCAGTTTCAGGCACAGCAGCAATCGCACGCTCGGCGGCGAATATTGGAACCACCCGTATCCCGGATGGGGCAGCGGTGAGCGTGTCCTATTTCATTACTGAGGCATTCACATTTGCCACCGAGTACCCCGCTTTCGTAGAGGTTCTTGCTAACCAAATTGATACGTTTAAGCACGCTGCGGCTGATGTCCTTGTGAAGGCGATGATTGCCAATCCGGTTGACATCACCATGACTGTGACTTTGCAATCAAACGCCTCAGCGGATGTGGTTGACCCAATTATTCGCAGCACCATAGACCTTGTTCTCGATAATGCCAGTGGCACTTTGTATCAATCGGAACTTGTTCAACAAGTCATGGGGGTCACCGGAGTGCAAACAGTCAACCTTCCGCTGGTTAAGTGTGCTAAGAGTGATGGTTCCTACGATATTGGAGTGGTCATTCCGACCGCGACTACGTGGATTCCTCTGTCCTCTGACCCAGCTTTTGCTGGAGTTGCGACCCCGGCGCACAGCTTCATAACGCAGAGCCCAGTCCTTCCTGACAGTACGCTTCCTTCAGGCGGTCAAGCAGATGCGTTTGTTGGGTTCCTATATCAGGGTCAGGCTTACACCCGCACCAGTTCGGTTCAGCAATTTTTGACTACCGCAACCGCTCCGGCAACTGTGTCTGGTAATGGCTATTTTTACATCATTGGAACCAATGACCAAATCAATACAACAACGGCTTTGAGTTCCGCGTACAACCAGAAGGTCATCATCACATTGCCACAAACTTTGACGAATCCTTCCCTTCTTTCCTTCTTTGTCACGTATCAGGTATATGGAGAGGGCGGGGCAAGCGACATTACTATGTCTTCGACAGAGTATCTTGTGCCCGGACGCATTACGATTAACTACGTGACAACAGGGAGCTAAGGATGGCCTCGCCACTTTACAATTCGCGGGGAACTTGGTCCTCCACGATACAGTACAATTACCTCGATGCAGTGACCTACAGCAAGGTCACCTATATTTGCGTGGATTCCTTGGGCTCTTTGAATCAGGAGCCCAGCCAGAATTTGACAGTATGGGTACCGATGCCTATCGTAACGCAGGAAGACCAATACTATCTTCGCTCCCGTGAAGATTTGCTTCAGTACGAAGACGCTCGGTATCAATCCCTCATTAACGCCATGGCGAACTACTATACCATGCGTAATGACCAGAGCATTTGGGGTTCATTCTTGCGTGCCGTGGCTATCGAATTGGCACGCATTGAGTACATGTACTCATACGATGTCGTTGCAAAAAATCCCCAATATCTTACGCCTCCAGACATCAAGCGTGAGTATGCCAATCCTCTTTTTGTTACAGGCAACTTTCAACAGTTGTCTCAGTTTGATTCGGGGGATTTTGGCGCTTCATTTGGACAGTGGGCAGCAGACACCGGAATGATTCTCCGCACGGCGATTCTGGACAGTAATGGAAACGTCCAGATAGCAACCACAGCCGGTCAAACGGGGAGTGTGGAACCTTCGTGGGCTCTTACAACCGGAGCGACGACCATTGATGGTTCTGTGATTTGGACAAATGCCGGAGCGGCTCCGGCCACTCTCGCCTATCCGATTGGGTATCGTGATATGCTTGTAGACCTTCTGGCGGCTTATCAGGAAGGAGCTACACCTAAGTCCATTCAGGATGTCATCTATGCTTACACCGGGAAGAACATCGTTGTAGAAGAACTCTACAAGCTAATATCTGAAGGCTTCTATGACCAGAGCGACCGTAACGCAGTAAAGGTCAGCGTCAATGTTGGCGGTGACGACCCACTGGTTGACATTGAGAGTCTCCAAGAGTTGCAACAGATTACCAACTCCCTGTATGGGGCTATCGACCTCTCAAAACCGGCTCACGTTGGATTGGAATTCACTACGGTGTTTGGTTCTGATGAGAACATTGATTGTTTCATCAGTCCCCAATATTTGACACAGGCACAGTTGAATACGCTGCCCAGTAGTCAACAAGTTTACTATGTTCTTATCGCGTACGTTGCAGCCCCGATTTCATGGGCAGCGAACACATCTTACGCCTTGGGAACCATTATTCAGGACTCGAATGGGTATCTCCAGAGAGTAATCACTGCCGGAGTCTCAGGAGCAGTGGAACCGGATTGGACGACCATACTCGATGCGGTGACTCCTGACAATCTGGCAGAATGGGAAAACATAGGTTCGCCCGAGATTGCTTGGATTACATCCACCAACTATGTGGTGGGCACCACCATTCAGGACACCAATGGAAACATCCAACTCGCTGTAACAGGCGGAGTATCAGGGGTGACCCAGCCTGTTTGGAACGCGAGTCTTCAGGGTGTGACCACAGACGGTCAAGTGACATGGGTCAACATTGGCACACCACAAATTACAATCGCCGCATACGCTGCTCTTACCGCGTCTCAAAAGCCGCACTATCAGGGTTACTATCAAGATTTGAACTGCGTTGGCACGGGAATCAATGACACTCTTCGCATCATCATTCAGCAGTACGAGGAGCCGCCGTTCGACCCAATGCTGTATCAGGCTCCTATCTTCGATGTGAACAACCCGACTACTACACTAGCTGCGTATGGTCGTATGCTTCTTTCGCCGTTGAGTTCGGCAAATTGGCTGGCGCTGCAAAACACCCCTCAGGTGTGGAACGATTTAGGCACCTATTCCAAGGGCACTTTAGTGCGTGCCGTGAGTGCATCAACCCCCGGCAGCTTTAGCTTAGGGGTATGGACGCCGGGTGGCTGGCAGTTGTATCGAGCGTTGAAGAAAAATGGAATTGGGTCCGCTGGTGGGGTTCAAAACCCGCTGACCAGTCCAACCTACTGGATTCCTCTGGCTGGTGTTGGTGGACAGTTCGCCCCTTCTGTGTATCAAGCATACTATCTAGCCACGAATGGGCAGTACATAGCCAGCAACTTACAGCAGTGGACTCCGGGACTCTCGTTCTACACGGGGCAATACGCTATTGACAACAACGGTAACTTGGAACTTGCTGTCATCGGAGGAACGACCGCTCCAGTAGTAAGTGTGTTGACATCCCCCTCGGCAGTCACGATTTCGAACAATGTACTTACTGTGAATGTGGCAAGCACTTTGGCACAGATGGGACTCGTCGCCGGGGTTAGCAGTGTGACTCTTCTGAACTTCGCCTTCTCCACATTCTTGAACAACCTCACATTGCCCGTTGTTGCGGTTGGCACGGCGCTTAGTCCTCCAGTGAATTCTATCTCGATGCCGTTTGTTCACGCGGATTATAGCTCGGGAACCAACTCCGAGGGAAGCGCCATCGTTCGCATCGCTTTCAGTACAACCAACGACGTGCCGACTTATGATGGGACAGTCTTGTGGCAGTTCCTTGGTTCCAATTACATCAACAATCCGGCCAAATGGATTCAGGTGGTAGGTAACGCTAACACTCCAACGGGAGAGGTAGCGAACTGGGATGTAAACCACCAGATGGGTCTACTCGCTCCGAGAACGGACCTCGTTTGGGAGATTGGTGGCAACGACATGTTCAACAGCTATGAGATGGAATAATAGATGAATGATACAACAAAGCAAGCGTACCTTAGCCCAGCGAATGGGTCTCTTGACATCTCGGTTATTCGAGATTCACGCCCCTATGCGACCATCTCTTTAGACCTCGGAATTCCCAATTTTACTGTGTTTTCTCTCAAGTTTCCGCTTGTTGAAGACAAGCCTTCGACTATGAGCGAACTCGTCGCTGAGGCGGTTCACGTGCTGCTGGATGAGATGTCGGCGTTTATGATTTCTCTCGGGTACGAAGAGAAAATTATCGTGAACATCTATGCTGCTGTCTTGACTTGTTTCAAGGGAATGACCGGCGAAGCTGACACCAACAAGTCTCAGTCGGCTATCAGCAAAGACCCAACAGTGAAAACCTTTGAGGGCACGTTCAAACTCCCCATGGATTTCATCAATGAAACGTATGACAAGGTGGTAACCGCCGCAGGGAAGAATATCAAGCGTCCACCCGTTCATCGTCATCTTGAATTGACCTACGAGAAGCCTTCGAAGACTACAGTGCAGGATGCGCGTTCGGTCATTAAGCAGTTTCGCAATCGCAGTATAAAGTCGCAGCCCTCTCCAATGTACGTCATTGTGTATGATTCGTTCGGCAAGCCGCGTGGCACGATTCCCATCGGCCCGAACTTCAAAAATCAATTGCTCAACACCGTCTATAAAAAGGGTTCATCGAAAGTTGAGTTCACTCCAACGATCAAGTTTGATAACGACATTGAGATGAAGACAACCAACGCCGAGGGCGTCCCGAAAAGTATTTTAGTGGGGGATGAGAAGTACACCCCGGTCGCTACCATCAGCGATGACATGGCTCTCTATTCCAGTGAACAGGATGAGTACATTGTAAAATTCCCGGATGGTCGTTGTGTTGCATTCACGGATTTTCATACGGTCGGGCAACTAAAGGATGAGAACTACCCAGTGCCGACCGTTTACACCAATTGGACAATGCTTCCTAAGGATGCGGTACCTGAGTCTTCAGATGACAGCGAAGCTGTAGACGAACGTGGCACCGAGGTCATCGAAGGAACAGAGACGGAAACCAACCCGGTTGCTGACCTCAAGCCAGATGATGAAAAGAACGAACAGCTTGAGGAAGGTGTGGAAGAGACACACGAAGCATTAGAGGGACAGGAAAAAACTTCTGGCTACTACGATGACTATACCAAGCGCCCACCCGGCGTATCTCGTGAATCATGGCAAGCCATTCTGCGTAAACGGAAGGAAGACGAGGGAAAGTTCGACCCAGCCCAATACATTGATCCGCTAACTAACGTATGGGGAAAGCTGAAACCTGACATGCGTAAAAAGCTGGAACGTGTCCTCAGAACTCCAAATAAAAAAACTTGGAATGATGCGTGTTCTGTCATTATTCGTGGAGAGGGTATGTTAACTCTCTGGCAAGCGGTGCTCAAAGTTGACCCGTTCTTTCCACGTCAGGGCCGAGCAACTGACTCGGAAGGCAATGTGGTTCGAGACTGGGAGAAAATCCCGACCCGTCAAACTCTCATCGAGGCTCTGCGATATGCCAACCCCGCAAAGCAGGATACAACTAAGACAGATTACGATAAGGACTTCATGAAGTCGCTCGGCATCAAGGAGTCCAGTAATCAGTCACGTGGGGGAATTTATGTGGTGGTTCAACCCCTCCCGAAACGACAATGGCAACAAATGTTGAGGATTGGTGAAAAGCTGAAATGGTTAAGCAGTGAAGATGATGGAGATTTGTTTAGACGTGCAACTGGGCAAGAAATATTTATCTCTAGGCAGGATGCTGCTTGTGTTAAACGAGAATCATCAGCCGCTAAGAAGAAAGCAGACCACATTGATGAGAATGGGTACTGGGCTGGAGCCGGTGGGGGAGCCTCGGGCATTCTTCCCATCTGCACTACCACGGGACGCATCTGTCTCGCGTGGCGGAGCAGCTACGTGGACGAGGGCGACTGCTGGGGGACTGTCGGCGGAGCCATTCAAGCTGGGATGTCTCCTGCGGAGAGTGCTCAAGAAGAGTTGAAAGAGGAAGTAGGGTACCACGGGAGTATTCGCCTCATTCCAGCCTTTGTGTTCACCCATGGTAAGTTCAAGTACCATAATTTTCTTGGGCTTGTGCCGTCAGAGTTTAGTCTCAACCCCATGCAGGGCGGTTCAAGTAATCTTCAATTCACGGATGAAACGGACGCCATCGCATGGTTCACATGGGACGACTTGCAACGGGACACACAGTCAAGCCCCGGCGACTATCACTCCGGTGTACTGAAGCTGTTGCAACAATCTGGTGACCAGATTCATGAAATTTGCGAAATTTGCGAAGCAGCCAGTAATAGGTCAACAGGAGGGTAGCTATGTATACCCAAGTTGAACTTGTCTCTATACGCAATGACGAACCCCTTGTCTACTGGCTTTACAACAATTTGAACACTCAACCAAAGCTTAAGGCCGGTCATGGAATCAGAATTCGTGAAGAGACTCCATACTTTCGGGTGAATCGGGTGTTCACCACATTGAGGAATCTCAGCGATTTACCAACAAAATCGCGTGTTGGAACTATCGTGGACATTAACTAGAGGGCAGAATATGATTGAAGACTTCTCCAAGCACTACCCGACCTGTAACATCCGCATCATGCGGGAGGATACCGGAGAGGTACTATACTCCAAGCACAACGTCATCGTGAACGTGGTGAAGTGGTTGTTCGCCCGGTTGATGGCGAACGCCAATCCCACAGACGCCTCCGTTCCTTACCCTCTCGGTCATGAGCCCTTGTACTCTGTGTGGGGTCTTGCTCTTGGCGCAGGTTCGCCTACGTGGGCTCCTGAGACGCAGCCGCAGGAAACCCCGGTTCAGACTGCTCTCGTTCAAGAGTTCCTCCGCAAGCCGCTCTCTGCAATCAACTTTGTGCAGCCGAACAATAGTGGAGGGTGGACTTCTGTCAATACACTCTCGACCTACGTTGACTTTGAGTGCGTCGTAAATGCAACGACGGATAACATCACACAGAGCATCCGTGAAATGGGTCTCATCGGTGGTGGCACAAACACAACCTCGCCTGTAACTAACATGCAGACTGCTCCCTATTTCACTGGCAACATTTCGAACTATCCGAGCGTGTCCGCCGCACAAAGCACAATTACGCTCATCAACTACAAAACTCTACCCCCCTTATTGCTCCCACCCGGCGTGAACATCATATTCAGTTGGGTCTTAAGTTTTTGACCTTTGTTTTCAACAACTTACATACAAAATAAAATATGGGCTTCTTAAGTAGGAGCCCATTATGTTTGTCTACGTCATAGTTAACCAAGTCAA
>Ga0181520_10003024_pt1 | contig 30173 bp, 31 predicted proteins | sample PEATcosm2014_Bin_29_FD_132451 | JGI IMG/M metagenome (GOLD analysis project Ga0181520, IMG submission 132451) | Peatland microbial communities from MTU Mesocosm Facility, Houghton, MI, USA - PEATcosm2014_Bin02_30_metaG | ecosystem: Environmental > Terrestrial > Soil > Wetlands > Peat | place...
TCTGACAAAGTCAAGGCGTCCTTCATTGTGTTGCGTTTCGCGGATCGCTTTTGACGGGATGGGATGATAGTCCATTTGCCATGTCAGCTCATGTACCTTATCCCAGGTAGGACGGGTCGCTTGGATAGCCTGCCAATGACGTTTCTCCATTTCGGTTTCAAGCTCGACATCCTTAACGACTTCGCACTTTTCCCAACCAGCTAACTGCCGGCCTGCTTGTACTTCGGCCTGCTTCAGGATTTGGGCGACCTTTTCGTTCGTCTTGCCACAGGCGGCTTTCAGTACTTCAGCATGTTCTTGAGGCCAATGGGCAAGTTTATCCATCTTGGCCAAAGAGTAACTACGGAGTTCGCCGCCAATGCGATGCACGCTATGCCACTCGCTAAAGGTCGTAGTAAGCTCCTTCAGCTTGGCGACTGCTTCTTCGTGCAAAGCCTTGTCTTTCCTCCACGACCGAGTAATCTGTTCGTACACCTTCAACCAATCATCGAATGTGGTCGCTAGGGGTTTGATGACTTCGCAACCGGAGCGACGATCCTCATGATCTTCATTCAGGAACACGTTATGGTAGGTGTTGATAGGAAGTGCCGTGGACAGGATTGATTCTTTCTGTTTATCTGTCAGTCCTGTCCAGAACTGTTCATCAAGCTCCCTGTCGCAAAGACAGACAGCGATTTCGAAACCGAGGCGCTCGACGAGAGCCTCGAATGTTATTGTGGGACTCATATATGATCCTTTTGTTGATGTTGTTGAATCTATTTATTGCCTAGAAATTCAATGTTCTTAGCTTAGGGTTACGATAGCAGATTATAAAATGAAAGTCAAGCTCTGTCTAGTTGTGCGCCCGGAGGGACTCGAACCCCCGACCGATCGAGTATAAGTCGACTGCTCTACCAACTGAGCTACAGGCGCGTATTTTGAATGCGTATCAATCATAGACTAAAAGACTGCAGAAATAAAGCTATTATCACACAATAAAATACATAAAAACATTCTTCAGAGAAACTCTCGGAAGGAGCGAAGGAGACTGAGAGGGAGACGTCCGTCCACCAGGACGGAACGTCGGTTTCTCTAAAAAGCACTTTAGTATGTTTTGCTGTTATGAAAATTCCTATATTTCTAGCTTCCTTTTTGGCTGTATCCCATGCGCCACTAATATCTTCTCATACTCATCTCTCTCAATATTCTCCACCTCGATAAGCCTCTTCGCAATCGCTTCAAGCACCGGCCGATGCGTCGTGACAACGCCCTCCGCCCGGGCAAAAGCTTCGCTCATGATGCGGGATACTTCAGCATCTATCTCGGCGCTCACCTTTTCCGAATATTCCCCATTTTCAGCCAATCCCATACCAAACAAAGCCCGTCCTCCTTCATTGCCTTCGAAAGCCAGCGCTCCAAGTTTGTCGGACATGCCGTACTTCGTCACCATGTCGCGAGCAAGCGCAGTCGAAACCTGCAGATCGTTCGACGGACCGGTCGTGACATCGCCAAACATCATATTTTCTACCACATAACCGCCGAGCGAGACGGCAATATCATCGAGGAATTGCTTTTTGCTTTGCAATCGACGGTCTTCAAGAGGTAAATGCAAAGTGTAGCCAGCCGCCCTGCCGCGGGAGATGATGGAAATCTTATGTACCGGATCGGCATACGGCAAAACGGATGAAATGAGAGCGTGGCCGGCTTCATGATACGCAGTGATTTCTTTTTCTTTTTTACTCAAAATATGACTCTTACGCTCCGGACCGAGCATGACTTTTTCTATTGAGCGGATGAGATCGTATTGCGAGACTTTTTTGCGGTCTTCTCGGGCGGCAAGAATAGCCGCTTCGTTCATCAGAGAGTAGAGATCAGCACCGGAGAAACCGGGCGTGCGCTCGGCAATGACCATCAGATTGACATCCTCGGCGAACGGTTTAGCCTTGGCGTGGATTTTCAAAATTTCTTCGCGGTCGTGGCGATCAGGCAAGTCTATAGTAACGCGCCGGTCGAAACGGCCTGGTCGCAAAAGTGCCGGATCGAGAACGTCGGGGCGGTTGGTCGCCGCCATCACCACCACTTTTTCATTTGGTTCAAAACCGTCCATCTCGACGAGGATCTGATTCAAGGTCTGCTCTCGCTCATCGTTGCCACCGCCGCCGAAGCCACCACTCCCCCGTGCCCGGCCGACCGCATCTATTTCATCAATAAAAATAATTGCCGGTGCCGTCTGTTTTGCCATTTTGAAAAGGTCGCGGGTACGCGAAGCACCGACGCCGACGAACATTTCGACGAATTCCGATCCCGACACCGAGAAAAATGCCACGCCCGCTTCCCCCGCCACCGCCCGTGCGAGCAAAGTCTTGCCCGTGCCCGAAGGCCCCATGAGCAAAATTCCTTTCGGTATAGCCGCGCCGATATCGAGGAACTTCTTTGGATTTTTCAAAAAGTCAACGATTTCCGAAAGCTCCTGCTTGGCTTCTTTGGCTCCGGCCACGTCCTTGAACGTCACCTTTTGTTTCGTATCGTCGGGCATAGTCACACGAGCCTTCGATTGACCGAAGGTGAGCGCCTGAATGCCCGCCCCGCGCATTTGCCGCGTCAGAAACCAGATGATTAAGATAAAGAAAAAGATGGAGACGATATATGGCGCGATTTGTTCCACCCAAAAAGCCAAGCCCGACGGACCTTCCACGGTGATGTTGACCGCATTGAGCTCGGCCGGCGTCACGCCATACCGCACGAGGGTATCCGTCACCGCCGTATCCGTCTCTTTATTGGTCGTCTTCAAATCGCCGGTCTTGTAGGTGGCATCAAGCTCATCGCCGTTCTGATCAATAGAAACGACCTTGCCCGCCGCCACATCGCTCGCGAGCTGTGACAGAGAAATCTTGGTCATCGGCGTCGCCGTCCCTTCATAATACGAATAGCCGCTCGTGACGAGAAGCAGAATAAGCAAAACCAGGCCGATCATGTTGATAAAGCTCCAGCGCGAAGAAGGCTTCGAGGGTTTGCCTTTCTTTTTCTGGTTCGGGCTGTTCTGGCTGTTCTGCGGATTTTGTTTCTGATTATTTTGGTCAGGCATGATATTGATATGCTATAGATGACGGTATTGAGTGTCAACTATGTCAAGTATACAGAAAAATGAGGAAAAGAAAAAGGACGGGACGGCGTTATAGGCCATTGAAAAAGGCACCCTAGAGGGGTTTTAAATAAAGATATTTAGTAGAAAACCAGAAAAATGATGACGTTAAGCGGCCATATCCGTAAAAGTTCGTATTCTTGGTTTTTGTTAAAAATGACAGTTTTATGTCAAAAGTACTTGACTTTTTAATCTATGTAGAATAGTATATGTATATTATCACAAAATAATGTAATCTTAAACAAATTTATGTTAATCACAAGAATTAAAGCTAGCAACTTCTATGGAATAAAAGACCCTATAGAAGTATCTTTTACCGAGGGGGGTGAGAAAGAAAAAATTGGATACGCGAATAAAGGGAAAGAGAGAATCTCACTTATCTCTGGTTTTTATGGTGCAAATGCTTCAGGAAAAAGCACTGTCTTAAATATTATCGACACAATAATTCGAATTATGCTCGCACAACAGCAAGAATTTATACTTGCACCTAATGGCATAAAACAAGAGACTATTATCTGCCTTCCTAACTACCATAAAAGTATGGTATCAAAACCGATCGTGATGGAGATGGATTTTATAATTAGTGAGGATAAATATAATTATTCGATCTCAATTATACATGAGGGTAAAGAAATTTCAGAAGAAGTCTTATACAAAAACAATAAAAAAATATTCAGTAGAAAGAATAATACTATTTCTTTTGAAGCAAATGTGGGGAAAAAGATGGGCACTTTAGCAAAAAATATTGTCGCACCAAAGAAATCATCTTTTCTCTCTGTTGTTTTAGATGAAAGCTCTGATATATCTGTATTCGCTAATCTCAAGGAAGGAATAGGTATTTCTGAGCTTAAAGAAATAAAAAACAAAATTTGCTTTATCACTGACAAAAGATCTGTTCAGATGGGACAAAACAACATAAATGGTTTAGTGGCTTTTGCACTTAATTATCTCAATGATACTAAAAATCAGAATGAAAAACTTAGTGCTGTTAATTCCATAGTTAAATACTTTGAACCTTCCTTTGAAAGTCTTATCATTAAAAAAGAGGGAGACAACAATCCGGTCAATAAATCTTTCACATTCACCTATGAGGCAAAATACAGCGACTTCTATAAGAATCTCGGTATTATGGAACTTTCTGCTGGAACAAGAGAGCTTATTTCTTATATAGGCGATGTTCTTAAAATCATCAAATCGGGTGGCGTTATTATATATGACGAAACAAGCAAGTATTATCATCCAGATATGGAAATGGCCATCTTAAATCTCTTTAAAGATAAAGATATAAACAAGCATAATGCTCAGATATTTTTCTCATCGCATAATCATGAGACTTTCGATCTCTTACAAAATGACCAAGCTCATATAGTAGAGAAGAAGGACAATACTATCACTGTTGCAAAAGTATCGGACTATGATGTAAAGGAAAGAGATAACGTAAAGAGAATATACCGCCTTGGCTCACTTGGTGGAATTCCCAATACTATTGATTTCAACAGAATAATAAATAATCTCTTATAAGCTTATGAATAAAAAGAAAAGCTTTAAAGTCTATTATTTATTGATTAGTGAAGGAACCACTGAGTTCAATCTATTCGGTTACTTGACGACCAAAAAATTTAAAGAGGATTTTATGAAATCCAACATTCAGTTTAGTATCAAGGTAGAAATCGTAGAAATCTCAGTGTCTCAAGGTAAATTAGGTGGTGTCAGTGACGTTAAGGGCTTCAAGTCAAAGTACAACTTGATTAAAGAAAGATACGAAGGACAAAAGCGTTTTTTCCTCTTGGATAAGGACATAGATGATTCTTCGGCTATTGAGGCTCTTATTAAGCAAAGTGACGATATTGTGCAATTCATAGAACACAATTCCGAATATCTATTATTGAAACTTTCTGGTCAGAATCCTAAAAATCCTTCTAATTTCAGTAACTTAGTTAAATTTAGGAACTATTGTAAATCAGAATTTGAAAAACATTTTGGCAAAAGGGCCTCTGACTTCAAAGACACTGACTTTGATTCAATATTTAACAATGTTACTGATAGAGAAATAAAGGATAGTTTTATTGAATTATTCTCTACCTTAACTTAAAGGATCGAGGTTAAATATCTTAGGATTATTATAGTAATAATCAGACACAATTGAAAATTGCAGTCTTGTTCCCTATATTTTTACATACCTCGTACCACGACCCTGTCCCACTCGCTCAAGAAGTTTTAGCTTCACGAGACGAGACAATGCCTGCTTGATAGTTTCTCTTTCTATCCTACCCGAAAGTCGGGTGACGACTTCAGCTACTCCCATTTCCTTGCCGTCGGTGAACAGCTGATACACCTCTTTCTGTTTTTCAGAGAGAAGCTTTTCCGGCTGATCCTCGTTCATGATTTTTCGAGCACGTTCTGTCTGTTCGGTGAGAGCGCCCAGAAAGTAGTTGACCCACGGCATTATGTCCTCATGGTTAGTACCATGATTTTTCTGTGTTGCACGAAGAGCTAGGCAATAATCCACCTTAGTCTGCTCGATGATCTCATCAAGAGAAACGTACGGCACATAACTGTATCCGGCTTGAATCAGCAGAAAGTTGGTAAGCGCGCGGCTGACTCGGCCGTTGCCGTCGGAAAATGGGTGAATAGCAAGAAATTCAAAGATAAAGTTTGCAATCACAAGAAGCGGATGGATTTCTCGCTTTTCGAGCTGTTCGTTTGACGTACTTGTATATGATTGCCTCGAACAGGCAATGGACAAAGCCGATACCAAAGAACAAACCGACTGCAATAAGAAGAATCATATTTTTCCTTTCTCTTTGTTTACATCTCTTTGTTTATTGTTGACGAAATGCGAAGCAGATTTTAAGGTTAAATCTGCCAGAAACCGTAGCCAGTCTCGACAAACCTCTGTTTCAAGTTTCAGGGTTTGATCTACTGGCCTTTCATGTTTTCATTCAAAGAACTTTATGCAATAACTATACACAATTAACAAGGATACCGCCAAAAATAAAAGTAAAAAATGAAGCAATCTTAAAATCGCCTTAGTTTGCAAGCTATTTCATCTTTCATTTTCCAACATTGGTTGGAAGAATTTGAAGCTGTAGAATGGTTGTATATAAAATTTCCAATAAAAAAGCGCTGGTCAGGCGCTGTGAAATTTATTTTATGACCACACAGAGTTTAACACCCTCGGAATTCCTTCTGGAGACCACTCAACTCCTTGTTGAGGTCAAAGGCCTTCTTCAGAGTGATGACGAACGGATCGTCACTTTTTTCTGGTAACTCCAATTCGGAGATACATACACCCAGAAAATAAGAGTCGTTCATTCCTTCTCTGGCTTCTTTGTCGTAAGTATCCCCCACCCTGAGTATGATTTTTCCGCCACGGAGCTTGATGGACGTGCTCGGAGATTTCCCCACCATGCTTACCTGCGCTGCTTCCAGTTCCCCCTCCAGTTTTTCGATCTGTTCGCGTAACTGGTCATTCCTGAGTTCCTTCGATTTTTTCGGCGTAGGAACTTTGGTTTGTTTTTCTGGAAAGAGGTTCGGGTCGGCGGCGCGGAGGACAGTGAGAAGTTCTCCGAGTGGTCGGTACGTCACATATCCCTCTTCACACCCATCATTTTTGTGAAGATTTTGAGAGTCCTTTCCCTCTTGGCGGGGTTCAACCTTGAGTGTGATCACGTAGTCATCGTGTCCACACTTGAAAGCTGACTCTTGAATCGTGATCCATGAACCAGTTTTTTTGGTTGCTTCCACCGCATTGTGAAGTTGACCGATTGCTTCACTGGGAACGCCCGCGATTTTCAATGTAATTTGCATAGAACTAACCTTTCTGCTTTGCATACGCAACGCGTATCGCAAACACTTACAACGTAAGTTTCCGATTTCGTCCTTGTTCCCTGCCACACGGCAGAGGGACTTATCAGCGACGGTAACACCGCCGGATCGGAAGGAGAGCAACAGTTAGTCACCACTTCTGTTTTTATTAAGCTAGTTTTCTCTAGCTTTGAGACTCAGCCTCAGACATTTCAATTTCTTCTGGGGTAAAGGGTCTCCTGGAAGTTTCAACTTCCACTGCCTTGGAGGTATCATAACTTCCTTGCAGTGCCAAAGTTAAGGTTTCCAGAACCTCTTTGGGAAGGCCGAGGTCTCGTTGGTCATGTACAGTCAGTCCGTACAGATCCACAAAGCGCACCTCTTTCTTCTCATGGTTGCAACGCTCGACGCTACGACTGAAGCAATGCGCCGTAACACAGAGGTCTCCCTTCACACCCACAAAGATGTCTTGGATTTCGTCGTTACAACCGATAGTAACTTTTAAAATTTTCATAGAGCATTCTCCTATTTGTGTTGTTGATTTCAGACTAAACCCTGTAGATTCATGACACACGTCCTGAATCTAATAAGATGGAGGATAGTTGCCTATCCCCCATGCTCGATGGTTTGCCGCGAAGCAAACCTAATGTATCCGCTAAGGCGATTCCTGCTTTTAGCATTGCTTCTAGCAGAAACGACCAACTAGTGGCTCGGACACATCATCTCGTGGGATTCCTTGATGTGCTCAAGAAGGTAAGGTTTACTCTGTGCGGAATTGCACGGCAGTCACCCTCTCATTCTTTTTTGCACGAGGATTACCCTTCGGCATCTATCTGGGGCAAGTTTGTTAATGCTCCCTGGCCAAGGCGCTGTGGGGTCGAGCAGACTCCCTGCACCAAACAATCTTCTAGTATTATGTATAAAAGACTCTTTGGTACAGGGAAAATTTCTGAAAGAACTTACGCGTGTATGATAACATATACTACATTTTATGTCAAGCATACTTTCTGCGAATCTACAAGTGGTGGCTTATAGACTCGATAAAAAGCGGATTTTAAGGTTAAATCTGCAAAAACCGTACTAGCAATATGCTTCAGATGGCACGGAACAACTGCTTACGTCGTCCTTCCGCAAACGACAAGAGTCGCTTGTCCTTACTTTCCGCGATGATCACATTTACCGTGGACAATGACGCGTTTCCAAAACACTTTTCGAGTATGACATCCACGGGCTTTTTAGACCAATAGAATTTAGCCTCCTCGATAACCTTTATGACTTCAGATAGATCCATACCTCGTGATACTTCAATCGCGCGATTCAACGCATCCGTGTAGAGCAATTGAACTGGTTTGTCCCATTCTGTCGGGAGTGTTGTTTTCCATAGAATGCCGACGAGCCAAACGAAGTCGTTGGAAGAAGATATTTTCTTGGCATCCTCATTTGTCATGATCTTATCTTCAAGCCGGAGGGCTTCATCATACACAGGACAATAAGTATCAACATTATCGTAAATGCCATAAACAAACTTGAAGTAGCGACTCACACTTTGTACCTTTTTCAAATTATTCCCAGCTTTACTAAGCTCTTGAAAGCCAAAGTGTTCAATAAGTCCGCGCAGTCTCCTTGGTTCACCAAGAAAACTGAAACGTTCACTCGCTCGTTGATAATTTTGACTTATCTTTAGCCATGTCTCACCATATTGGCCTAGGATTTTATCATTGAATCTGATACCAATAGTTTTTTCGATAGTTTCGAAATCATTATTAGTATTACAAAGGGCAAGGTGCGGTTCTACAATGAAAGGTAGCCGCTCTTTTATTAGAGAAGGTGCCCACCCTTTTGTCCAGATGGCGATTTCTTCAAGTGTTAGAAACGCCGCTAACGATTTGTCTTGCAGTTGATAAACAGCGTCAAGCAAATGAACACCGTTTGTCCTTTTAAGGCGTTCTATTTTTTCACGAGCCTTTACCTTGTCGTATTTTTCATAAGGTTCTGCCTTGTCATCAACAGGATTAGAAGTTACAACCCTCTTCTCCAATTTCCTTGACGTCCCTCGTCCAAAGAGAATAATTGCAAAAACATAGGCTGTGGCAAACATCATCAAAGAGACTAAAACTATTGTCTTATTCATAATTATCTCCACTGGTGCTTAAAGGCGCACCTATTTAAAGCCTTTTTTTCAATGAACCATTACGACATTACTCTACAAGATTGGCAAGGAAATGCGAAAACAAAATGCAAAAAATAGGGTGATCTTAAAATCGCCTCTGTTTGCAAGCTATTTCACGCCTAATCTTCCAAAATCGTTTGGAAGATTTGACTTAATTTCGCCGAAAATCATTGCTTTTGAGCAAAAATATATTCAATAATGCTTTTCAGTGTAGTAGCTAATTCCTTATTTTTTATGAAAATACCATATGGTTTTTTACCGAGAGTGTGGATTCGAATCTCGTCATTGAATATGCCTATATCACACAGGATAGGAAATCGCTCCTGATCAATTTTTATCAGAGCTTGGCCTTTGTCACCCTCGATGACTTTTTCAGCGCCGGTATAAATAGCCTTGAACTGGACATTATTTTTGATGCGTTTTTCATCAATAATTTGTATGTCCTTATCAGTGAATATTTTCTTCAATAAATCATACGAGTAAATGCCATAATCATTTCCGCTTGAAAAATCTTCCGCGGCGGCATAGTCATCAATAGCCCGTTTGACAGCGTCGCGTCCTTCATAGAACTGCACGACGGGACGCTCACCAAGATCACGCTCGATTGATTTCAATTCGGAGATAATAGTCTCAAGCCGGCGAGCTTCTTCTTCCACACGATTGCGCTTGTCTTGTATGACCATGCGAAGGACATCAGGTGATTCGGCTTCATAGTGTATGCGCTTGCCGACAGTAACTTCCCTGACGAGACCTCGCTTGACGAGAGATTCCACAACGAGATAGAGGATCGATTTTTTAAGAGATGTCACGCGAGTGAGATCCATTGCTGAAACCGCCGTGGTTTTAAGTAAAGCTAAATATACTTCTGATTCTTTTTCAGACAAACCGGCGTATTCAAGATATTTTTTATGCATGGAGATATTGTATCAAATACTCAATATCAAGCAGCTTTCTTTTCCAAGGGAAAATCTTTCCCCTCAACTCCAGCCTTTTTACAAAGTTCAAGCCATTGCACGTGAAGGTTCTCATCCACAAAGCGAGTTTGCATATCAAACATATGAGGCACAGCAACAGAGCCAGTCTGATAACCTGCATCAACTAATGCTTGCTGAGCTTCTTTGGTAAAGGGCGTCATCCATTCTCTACCCTCGCCATCAACATAGACGATGGATCCACCATTAGCATCATATGTTCCAACTTCTCTTTCCCGATTTACTGGCACATTTATACCATAAGCATCATCCCTCTCATACTCATTATTTTCTGTAAAATCACGAGTAAAGAGTTTTGTATTATCAAGCGAAATAGATTCTATTCCAACTTCCTTCAATTCTCTCCCATGAAGGCCTTCTTTATAAAAATCCTTCCGGCGATCAACAGGGCTTCTCGTATCTCTACTTTCACCATTTATTATATCATTTGTTATTTTATCTATATTCATATTTTTATAAGATAATTTTATTAAACTTAATTAAGTAAAAAATTTTCTTGTATAATTGTACCACACTATCCCCTATGGTCGTGAGCCCGCTCATACAAAATATTCTCCACTGCAGTAAGAGCAGATTCGGGATCTTTCTGATACTCCGCAAATAATTCCGGATGTTCAGTCAGAGCTCGCCGAAAATCTGCTGAAAATCGGCTGTTGTCATATTGAATCCATTTCACAATATACGAGTTCAAATCTTCTCTGCTCAAACCATCTTTCGATATACCATAAAATCTCAAAGCCAAATCAACTTGCATGCGCAAATCGGGTTTCAACTTTTCGATGAAAAGATCCGACTCCATCCCTTCTGTTGTACCTCTCGGTGTATCTCCTGATTCAAAATGGTTCATAATAATAATGATTCGTGGTACTAGTAACTTAAAGCTTCACCGCTTCCCTCTTAAAAAATTCCTTCACTTCATTCCACTGTATCGGCACATGCATGTCCGGAAGCGGCTCTTCTTCTGCATCGTCGAAATAGACAAGACTTTTCTTGATATGGAGAAGATTGTAATGCACGGAAGCATATTTTTTTTGAAAAAGAACTATGACATCCGGAAGAGGTAATTGCTGGGCGATGCAGTACAGATCAATGAAATCGCGTTTAGTGCCGCGATTGGCCAAAGCATCAAGCTTCATACAGGCAATGTCTTCTATGTCGGCAATGAGCACGCCTTGGAAAAGAGTAGCCGGTTTCAAAAGCGGATAGGGGTATCCAAGAAATGAAAATTTCACGCTATCGAGAATGCCGCTGACTGATTGACGCTCTTTTTGAAGAATTTCAAGTTTACCGATCACCATCAGATCTTCAATCAGCTTGCCTTCATCAAATGGCTTTTCTGTGAAAAAATCGAGATCAACCGAAGTGCGATGTCCACGTTTGAGAGCAAGAGCGGTGCCGCCAGCCAAATAAAAATCGGCAAGCCATGAACACGCCATCAGTTTACTGAAAAGTTTTTGTGTTGGCTGAGCCAGGGTTGCTTCATGCATATCAGGCGAGGTGATATTTTAGTTTCCAATAAGTGCGACTTTTGGCAGAAAGTGACCGACTGGTGGTGATAGTTTGACACAGTTCATCCACAGAATATGTTTTCTCAAGCCAGCTGACGGCGGTCTCATCTCCCCACTCCAAAAGACGAGAAATGATGTATTTCTTATTGGTTTTTTGGTCAATGGTTTCCGGGCGAACATCCCAGAAAAATTTGTTGAGGTTGTGGGGAAGCATTATGTCGTATTGCTCTATTATAGCATACTGAAATGGACACTGAAATAAGCTGGCGCAGTGATTGTAGCAATAGCAAGACTGATTATTCATCGTCTTGTTTCGTGCATTTTTGCGCATTCTCTGAAAAGGTATATTATTGAACATACGTTGGCGGTCATTACACTACCGCACGCTGGGCATTCATTAAGCATTTATTACGCATTTATCATTTAAGAAAAGACAAAAGAATATGAAAAAAATCTGGGCTTTCTTCGTGAAATATAAGAAGACGACCATCTTCATCATCATCGTCATTGTTCTCGGTTTTTGGTATTACCATTCGACGCATATCGTCACAGCGACGACCTACGTGGTCAAACCGGCTACCATCGGCACCGTCGAGACGACCGTCTCCGGCACCGGTCAAGTGGCAAGCTCGCAGGAGCTTCCTGTCTATCCGCAAGTTTCGGGTACCGTTGTCAGCGTAGATGTCAAAGACGGCGACCATGTCACCCAAGGTCAGGTGCTGGCCACCCTCGACAGCACCAACGCCTATTATGCTTTGGAAAATGCCAAAATCGCCGTAGCGAAACTCGAGACGTCGAACCCCATTTCCAGTACCAATGATCAAAATACCGTGACCAATGCCCAAGCCAGCTTAAGCCAGACATACCAGAGTGCTTTCAATACCCTGTCGAGCGCGTACAACGACATGGGGCCGATCATTACCAGCCTCAATGATATTTTCTACAATGAAAAGACGTCACCATACTTTACCGACACCAATGTCGCCCAGAACTATGGCACAATCGCCGAACAATATAAGCAAACCGCCGGTGTTCTTCTCGACAAAACTACGGCAGAATATAACGCTTTCCAAAGTGCATATTTGGCGACCTCTCTCGGCTCAACCACAAGTATTGACTCCAGCTTGAGTCAAGAGCTCGCTATAGCTCAAGATTTGTCAAACACTATTAAAGACGCGGCAGTAGCAGTCAATTACATCCTTAGCCAAACATCCCAATCGGCCCGCACTTCGGCTATGACCACCAATCAGAGCGATCTGACAAGCTGGCTTTCAACCATCGGCTCCGACAATTCAGCTCTGGCGAACGCAGAAAGTAGTATCCAAAGCACCGCTCAATCACTCACCCAAGCTCAATCAAACTTAGCGGCCGATCAGACGACGAATAATCCTCTTGATCTCCAATCAGCCCAGCTCTCACTCCAAGAAGCCCAAACGACATACGATAATTACACCGTCACCGCTCCATTCGACGGCACTATCGGCAACGTTACTCTCCAGCCCGGCCAAAATGCCAGTCCTTCCACCGCTATTGGCACTCTCGTTACCAACCAATACATATCTACCATTGTCTTAAACGAAGTTGACGTGGCAAAAGTTGCCGTCGGTCAGCCGGTCAACATAACCTTCAATGCCCTGCCGAATATCACCGCTACGGGAACCGTCATCGAAGTAGACACCGTTGGTACGGTGAGTTCGGGCGTGGTGAGCTATAGTGTGCAAATTTCCATCAACACGACCGATCCGCAAATAAAAATTGGTATGAGTGTCAACGCCAACATCATCACGGCCGAAGCGGCCAATGTGGTTGTTGTACCAAACGCCGCAGTCAAAACTCTCGGTGGCCGATCGTATGTCATGGTGCCTTCGGGAACGGTCACGCCGACGGCAGTGGTGGCAGGAACAGCCGGATCGCTAGCGAGCGGAACGGGCGGATATGGCAGTTTTGCTGGAGCAAGTGGCCGAAGATACGGTGGAGGATTTGGAAGTACTACGGCTAGTACCACGGGCAGTTCGACCGGAGCTTATGCATACGCCAGCTCGACACGAACATTCGGAAGCAGTACAGGTAATACAAGTGGCAGTACCAGTAGCGTGACGAAAAATGGAGGTACCGTCGCTACTGTTACGACAAAATTTGTCCAAATAGGTTTGAGCGATAATACCAATACCCAGATCGTCAGCGGTCTCAACCCGGGAGATTTAGTGGTAACACAGACAATCACCGGTACAGCGGCAAAAGCCGCCTCGACCGGCAGTATATTGAGCAGTCTAACCGGCGGTACCAGAGTAGGCGGAGCCGGTGGTGGAGGATTTTCAGGCGGTGGTGCAGGCGGCGCTGGCGCAGGTGCGGGAGCTCGCACAGGAGCGACAGGAGGCACGGCGGCAGCCGCGACGGCAGCGGGACGATAAAAAAATAATAAAAAGATAACCAATAAATAATAGTTGATTGATTGAAATCGCATGATCGAAATAAAAAACATCACAAAAGTCTATGGCAATGTCGGCATAGAACAAGTTAAAGCGGTGGATGGCATTAGTTTTACCATCAAAGATGGCGAGTTCGTGGCTATCATGGGACCATCTGGTTCTGGTAAATCAACCCTGATGCACATTCTCGGTGCTCTTGATACACCGACATCGGGAAAATATTTTCTCGATGGTAAAGATGTCTCGTCGCTTACCGATGAACAGCTGGCCGAAATCCGCCGCAATCATATCGGTTTCGTCTTTCAGTCATTTAATCTTCTGCCGAGAACAACCGTGCTTCGTAATGTCAGCTTGCCGCTCATGTATGCGGGAGTAAAAGTAGAGGAGCGCGAAAAAAGAGCCAAAGCATCTTTGAAAAGTGCAGGTCTCGACGAGAGCCATTATATGCATCTTTCGAACCAGCTTTCCGGCGGTCAAATCCAGCGCGTGGCCATCGCCCGAGCTCTCGTCAATAATCCTTCACTCATCCTCGCTGATGAACCGACGGGTAACCTCGACACCAGGACCGGAGAGATTGTCCTTGGCACATTTCAGAGACTCAATCGAGAAAATGGCAGTACCATCGTCCTTATCACCCACGAGCCCGACATTGCCATGCATGCCAATCGCATCATCCATATCCGCGACGGCAAGCTTGTCGAAGATAAAATAAATCCGCATCCTACGAAGGCTCGCACCGACATCCCGGAAAAGATTTGAAAAAATGAAAATTAATTAAAAATAGTAAAAATATGACAAAAATTAAAATGACAAACATTATATTACCAACAAAACCCGCAGAACATGCTTTTGAAGAGACTTGTGAGCGCGACGGCGCGAGCACGAGGAATTTTTCAGCAGAAAAATATCCGTGCTCTTCAAAAGCATGTTCTGCGGGTTTTGTTATTACTTAAATATTTACCATGACATTTTTTGACATATATCACGAAACTTCATCAGCTTTACGGGCCAACAAAGTCCGCTCCGGCTTAACCATGCTTGGCATCGTCATCGGCATCGGTTCGGTTATTGCCATGATCTCCATTGGTGAAGGAGCCCAGTCGAGCATCCAGTCATCTATCCAATCCATCGGTTCAAATCTCATCATCATCATGCCTGGAGCACAGAGAACGCCTGGATCTATTGTTTCAGCCGGCCGAGGTACTGCCCAAACACTCACCGCCGGTGACGCTACGGCTATTGCCAGCTTACCCGGCGCCACAGCGGTCGATCCCGAAGTGACCGCCAGTAAACAAGTCACGTTCCAAGGCACCAACACTCGCACCACCATTCTCGGCACAAGCGATCAATACCCTGCTGTGCGTAATCTCCAGATTTCTGACGGATCCTATTTCACCGCCGGCCAAGTGACTTCCCTCGCCCGGGTGGCGGTCCTTGGCCCGACGGTCGTATCTGACATGTTTGCGACCGGCACCGAACCTGTTGGACAAGAAATCAACATTGGTGGTGATGAATTCACCGTTATCGGCGTTTCTGTAGCCAAAGGTGGCACAGGCTTCAGCAACCAAGATGACCAAATTTTCGTACCTATCACCGTTGCTCAACAATTCTTCACCGGCAATCAATACGACAGTACCATCAGCGTCGAAGCTGATACTACTGCCGATATGGCTAACGTTCAGGATGAGATCACCAGTCTACTCCTCACTCGTCATAATATAAGTGATCCGACCCAACCCGACTTCAGCGTCATCAACCAAGCCGACATTGCCGCCACAGCTTCGGGTGTGACTCAAACATTCACTGTCCTTCTTGCTGCTGTCGCCGGCATTTCTCTTGTCGTCGGCGGTATCGGCATCATGAACATGATGCTCACCACCGTCACCGAGCGCACTCGCGAGATCGGCTTGCGCAAAGCTATCGGCGCCAAGAAAAGCGACATCAGCACGCAATTCCTCGTCGAAGCGGTCTCGCTTACTTTCATCGGCGGCGTTATCGGCGTCATTCTCGGCGTGCTGGCTTCATATGCGGTCACTACCTTTGGAGGTATCACCACGAGCGTCACTTCAAGCTCCGTCATCTTGGCTTTCTGCGTTTCTGCCGGCATCGGCATCATTTTCGGTTACTATCCGGCGCGACGGGCGGCTGGGCTCAATCCTATCGAAGCGTTGAGATACGAGTAAAAACAGCATACTGTGCATTTTCAAGAAACCGACGTTCCGTCCTACTGGCCGGACGTCTCCCTCTCAGTCGCCTTCGCTCCTTCCGAGAGTTTCTTGAAAATGCACAGTATGCTGTTTTTTCTTATCCATGAATCGCTCGCTTTTCTATACTTAGCATGTTAAGATACTTCTATGCCATCCCCCACGACACGTTCATCAAAAAACGTACCAAATATCCCCGTTGTCCCCATCGTTGACGTCATCCGACCTGTCATGCAATTGCGGGCCGGTCTTGACCGGATTTCGACATTTGTTTTGAGAAAAAAAATGGGTTTCGGAGTGTCGCAGTTTCGCATCCTGTACGTCTTAGCCTATAAGCCGCACATTACTCAAAAGGACATCGCTGATTTTTGGGACGTCACCGAAGCATCGGTCAGCCGCCAGATGAATATTTTGGAAAAGCGTGGCTTCATCGGGCGGAAAAAATTAAAACTCTCAAAGCCCTCCATATCCCCCACCGGCAAGAAAGCTCTTGATCAAGCTATGCGACATACCACCCAATCGTTCGAGAAGATATTTAAAGATATCGGCACAACAGACAGAAAGACCATCGCCAGACTTTTGGAAAAATTATTGGAAAAAGTTAAAATAAGTCCACCGCATAACATGTCACATATCACATAAAATACTTCATAAAAAATAAATTCCATGAAATCCACTCATAAAACCTCAAAAATAATCCTCTACATCGTCCTCGCGATCATTGTTCTTGCTATCATCGCCGGCAGTGTCTACATTATTACACCGGGAACGACACAGGAAAAATATACTACCGCGCCGGTTAGCCGGATGGATTTGACCGAGATAGTCACCGCCACTGGAGAAGTGGCACCGGATCAACAGTCCGTGCTCGCTTTCGACGGAGCAGGCTTAAATGGTAGCGGCGGTACCATCGCCAGCGTCAATGTGACCGTCGGTGATCATGTCACACAAGGCCAAATCTTGGCCACATTTAAATCAGACATCTTGGAATCCGGTCTCGAAGGAGCTCAAGCGGACGTGGCGGCGACCCAAGCCCAACTGGCCACACTTGAACAAGGTGCAACACCAACAAACATCGCAGTCTACAGCCAGAAAGTGGCTGACGCCGAGACGGCTTTTTCCAGCAGTATTCATGATGTATATCTAAAAATAGAAGATGCTATCGTCAATCAAACTACTTCTTTCTTCACGAACGGAGTTTCCGTCAATCCTCAGATCAATGTGCCGACCCAGAATACGTTCACTCAAAATAATATCAATGAAGAGCGGCTTGTTGTCAGCGGAGATTTGAATAATTGGCAAAATGCCCTCACCGGCAATACATCGAATCAAGTGACACCACAAGCGGAAACAGCGGCCAGTACCACTCTCGCTGACACGAGACAATTCCTTTCTGATCTCGGCAGTATTATGAACTATCTGAATCCCGGCAACAGTGGTTTTAGCCAAACGACTATCGATGCGGATCGAGCGGCAGTGACTGGTGCGGCTACTGAAGTAACTGCCGCGGCCAGTGAATACACGGGAGCTCTTTCAGGCATTAATGAAGCTAATTCCGCTCTCAATCTTGACGAATCAAGCGCTACACCGTCCACTATCGCCGCCCAGTCGGCTGAAATAGCCAAAGCTCAAGCTGAAGTCTCCACCGATCAAAGCCAAATCGCTCACGCTACCCTGACGGCGCCTTTCGACGGTATTATCACCGATGTCGAACCGACGGTCGGTGAAGTTTTCTCCGCTGGGGTGCCGGCCATCACTGTCATTTCCGGTGGACCATTTAAAATTGGCGTCGGCGTACCGGAAACGGATGTAGCCAAACTCACCGTCGGCGACACTGCGAGCGTCACTCTTTCAGCCTATGACGCTTCGACGACATTCCCTGCCACCATCACTACCATTGATCCTGCGGAAACAGTGGTGAATGGAGTCAATAGTTATCAAGTGACTCTCCATTTCTTGAATGCTGATCCGCGAATACTTTCCGGCATGACCGCAAACGTTTCTATTGTCACCGCTACCGATACCGATGTCATCGCGGTGCCGATAAGCGATATTATTACGGACAATAGTACAACAAGTGGCGGAGTACAGACGTCAGTTATGGTTGAGGGTCAATCAAATGGGAAGCCGAATGGGGTTTTCGTTAAGAAGCCGGTCGTAACGGGTATCACGGGCTCGAACGGTTATATCGAAATCAAGAGTGGCCTGTCAGATGGCGATATCGTGGCCGAATTTTAAGCTTGAACCTTACATCACATTTAAAAAAGATAAAACAAAAAAACATGAATCCCGAAGATAACAAAAAAAATAATCCTGCAAAAAAGTCCATCCTGAAACGCATTGCCGGAAGCAGAATGGCACGATGGATCGGTGTCATCATCCTCATTATCCTCGCCGTCATCGGCGCTGTCATTTTGAAACAACTGAACAGTCGCGTCTATACCGACCAAGCCGATATCGAAGCACCGACCATAACACTCGGGCCCTCTACGCCGGGCATCCTCCAGAAACTATTCGTCAATGTCGGCGATTATGTGGCCGCCAATACTCCTGTAGCCGAAGTTGGCACTCAGATTATTCAAACTAAAGTTTCCGGTATCATCACCTCAACCGACAACATCATCGGCCAAATCGCCAACCCAACCGACCCCATCGTCACTATGATAGACCCGACCCAACTGCGGGCTGTGGCTCATCTCGACGAAGACAAAGGTCTCTCGAGCGTACAGGTTGGCCAACATGCCACCTTTACCGTTGATGCTTTCGGCAGTAAAGAATATCAAGGCATCGTCGATGAAATAAGCCCGACCGCTCGGGAAGATGACGTCGTCTTTAATATTTCCGATCAGCGTCAGACACAGGAATTCGACGTTAAAATACGTTTCGATACGACAGCGTATCCGGAATTGTCGAACGGTATGTCAGCGAAGATAACTATCTACAAGAATTAATCATAAGAATTAGTTCTTTTATGAAAATAATGAGGAACACCGAAAACGCTTCGAAACATCCTTTTGAGGAAACTTGTGAGCGCGACGGCGCGAGCACGAGGAAAATTTCAGCAGAAATTTATCCGTATTCCTCAAAAGGATGTTTCGAAGCGTTTTCATTTTTTGTCATTACTTTATGAAAGAAGAAAATAAATCTTTAAAATGGTTAATCCTGGCAACTGTCATTATTGGTACTTTTCTCGGCAGGCTTGACCAGACGATTGTCAATTTGGCGTTGCCGAAAATAATCAACGACTTCGGCATTACCGTCTCGTCTGCGGGCTGGATCGCCACGGCATACATCATCGCCAATGCCATTTTCGTGCCGATTTGGGGTAAGCTCGGCGACACCGTCGGCCGGAAAAAAGTTTATATCCTCGGTTTTCTCATTTTTATTTTCGGTTCGGTCCTCGCCGGACTGGCATGGAACCTTACTTCCATGCTCGTCTTCCGCGTCATCCAAGCTATCGCCGCTTCAGCCGACTACCCTACCGCCATGGCTATCCTCGCCGTGACATTTACTGACAACAAAGAACGCGCTCAAGCTCTCGGTATTTGGTCTTCGTCTTTCGCCGCGGCGTCCGTCTTCGGCCCGCTCATTGGCGGCCCGCTCATTGATAATTTCGGTTGGAGATCAGTCTTCCTCGTCAATCTCCCCGTTGGTATCGTCGGCTTGACTATGGCTTTGGCGTACGTCAAGGAGTCCGTCTCAGACGTCGTCTCTCATTCTTTTGACTGGTGGGGAGCTATCGCCTTGGGCGCGGCGCTGTCTACCCTTGTCCTCGTTCTCGATCAGGGTTTGACATGGGGTTGGACATCGGTAAACAGCATTATTTGTTATATCTTGACTATTATTCTCGGCGTCGCCTTTGTCTGGATAGAGCATCACCACGATGAACCGATCGTTGATCTCAAATTTTTCAGAAATAGCCTCTTCGTCAACACTCTTACCAACAACTTCATCATCTTCATGGGCCTCATGGGCAGTGTTTTCCTCATTCCGATTTTCGCCCAAACATTTCTCGGCATGACGGCCACCCAATCGGGCTATCTGTTTATTCCGCTTGCCATTTTCTTCCTTCTATCAGCTCCCATTGGGGGCGCCCTCATCGGCAGAGTCAAACCAAGCTACGTCATTGCCGCATCCACCGCAGTTGCCGCTCTCGGTCTTTTCATGTTTACCGGCATTGATCCACGATCCGGCGTCCTCGCCATCACCATACCGCTCTCGGTCATGGCCTTCGGCATGGGCTTCGGTATGGCCCAGCGTACAAATCTCATCGCCGTAGCCGTGCCCGTCGAAGAAATCGGCGTGGCATCGTCTATCCTCGCTCTTGGACGCAATATCGCCGGTGCTTTCGGTATCGCCATTTTCGGCACTATCCTCAACACTTCAGCATCGAGCCACCTCGCTAGCATCGTCAAAAATAGCGCCCTTCATCTACCGAGCCTCGCTACGCCGGCGGGCGTTATCGCATATAAAGCGGCAATCGGTCTCATGGAACTCAAAGCTCAAGTGGACGCCTACGGCACCGTCTTCGTCACCGCATCCATCGTTATTTTGATCGGAGCTTTTCTGTCATTCTTTATAAAAGTGAAACGGGAGGAAATGCATGGGGGGATGCATGTGCAGGTGGAATAAACAGAGTAATGTTTAAGATTTTCCAGATACGGCCTGATTATGATCATCCACCTCCCCAAGACTAATATTTCGCTCATCAAAAATCTTATTCCTGATGATGATACCGATGATCGGATACATTTCGAGGAGATTGAGGCCGACTTTGAGAGCGTATGTCTTCACTTCACCCTGCTCGGCGGGAGTGAATACCTCGTCAAAACAATTTCGGGCAATATCCATGGCGGCGACTTGGATATCGTAGGTATTTATTGGATTCTTTGCTTCTAATTTTTTCTTGATAGCATCCCAGTGACGAACGATTTTGGCTTCAGCGTCTATCGCCTTTGATATTTCTTCCCCTTTTGGTGTCAGACTGAGCGGACTATGCCCTTTGACGGTGTTTAAGTGACTTATATGCGCCTGATAGAGAAGTTCAGTTGTCGCAGTTATCTTTGAAAGACTGTCTTTTATGCTGTCAATCTTCGCATCGAATTTTTCGCTTTTATTTTCGAAATTATCGTATGATGCTACCCAGCCACCGCTTTTATATGTCAGCCAAAAAACAATAACCAGAATCAAAATCAGGGTAAAGACGGAAGCGTTGAGTTGTTGAATAAGGGCAAGAAAAATAGCAGACATACATGAAAGTATAGTAGAAGACCTCGGGAAGTCAATACGAATAACTCTAATATTTTTATTATTTCTTTATTTCGGCTCTACAGAATAATCAACAATATCAACTTATGATATGCTTATCCTATGCCTACCTTCATCGAAAACAAAAAAGTCGGCCTCAATTATGAAATCATGGAAACGTACGAAAGCGGCGTGGAGCTTTTGGGTTTGGAGGTAAAATCGCTTCGCGAAAAGCACGGCTCGCTTGCGGGCGCGTATGTCGTCGTTCGTGGTGGCGAAGCTTTCATCGTCAACGCTCACATACCTCCCTATCAAGAAAAGAACACCGCCGCTGACTACGATCCGTATCGAACCCGCAAGCTTCTTTTGAAAAAATCGGAAATCGCCACCCTCGCCGCCCAGGGAAATAAAAAAGGTTTGACAATTGTACCTATTTCAGTGTATAGTAAAGGACCGAAAATCAAGGTTGATATCGCGGTCGTTCGTGGCAAGAAGAAACACGACAAGCGTGAGACCTTGAAGAAAAAGCAAGTCAATCGGGACATCGCTCGACAGTGGAATACGCGATAGTTTGCACTTTGAAAATCAGGCCACACAAATCAAACAAGCGGCCGAAAAATTCAGCAAAAAAAGTAAAAGCTGAAGTAAAACATGGGGATGCCAGGCCTCGACACCTGACCTACCCGTGCATGCGCAATGGAGAGCACCGTTACCTCTATAATCTGACGGAAATCGCAACTGCAAAAAATTCAGTCGCAACGGCCAAGTCTATTTTGTCTCCATATTTTGGAGCAAACAGCTTTGCCTTCGCTTACGCCAAAGCTTAAACTTTCGCCTAAGTGACATCCGCCTGCGTGCGCCCGCGCCGCAGTCCGGGTGATATATAGCGGACTAGGAATCGGCATTGTCTCATGCCGACCTCCGAACTAATGAGGCTCACCCTGCATATATTTTGCTCATTGTGAGTATGCTGGGTTAAACGCCGGTATCTCTCGCCAGCAATGACGTTTGATGTTGGTACTAAATGAGCTAGCCATTGTAGAAGCGTGCCCGGGAGTCATGTGCACGGCGGTTCAATTCCGCCCATCTCCACCAAACGAAACTTCCGCCGAAATCGGCATACAGCGGCGATTTTGCGCCGAAAAAATCGCCGCTGTATTTCCCGTCGCGCCCGCCCGCCGTGCGGTGAAATCCCAAAGTGGGTTCCATCCAATTGAAAGCGTTTTGTCTTTGAGAGAGGGGTTCGAGCCGATTTTTTGGAAAAATTCCTTCCATGCACGATAGTTTTCACTCTTTTCCAATTCTATGGCTTCTCTCAAAGACAAAACGAAACTCCGCAAGGGTTCGAGCCAATTATTTCTCCGTTGGCCAAAATCCTTAAAACCCGTCTCAAACTTTGCTTTTTGACGAAGGAGAGTGTCTTTCCGCTCCAGGTAAATATCACGTTCAATGTCGCCATCAAGGTATATGGAAACGAGTTTGTCTAATCTCTCCTTCGTCTCTTCAAGTTTTATTTTAAGATTTTGGACAACGTTTCCTTTTTCAGAAATTGATTCTTTCTCCCATAGGTCGATTTGTTTTTCCATAACTTCAATTTCTGAAAGAGGAAGCGACACTGTTTGAAGCAGTGCGTGTATTTGCGCGGTGAGTGCGGAAGCGGATAGATACTGTTGGTGACAGACGCCTTTCTTTTTGGTACAGCGATAGTGGATATATTTTGTTCCGAAACGATTGGTGGAATTTTGAGCCGTGATCATACTTCCGCACTCACCGCACCTCGCAAACCGACAAAAAGGAAAATGATTGGGTTGTTTTTGTACGCGAGGCCTGCCTCTTTTCAAAAACATCTTCTGCACTGCTTCAAACAGAGTCGGAGAAATAATTGGTTCAAAGCTTCCGTCGTAGTATTCGCCTTTATGATAGGTGAAGCCAAGATATACGCGATTGGTAAGCATACGGGCGACGGAAGCTTTGGCAGGTGGCGTTCCTTTGGTGCTAACGCCGTGATCCGCCAAAAAGTCTGCGATGGTACCGAGAGTGTGCGTACCTTTGGCGTACTCCTCGAATGCTTTGACGATAATACGTGATTTTACGGGATGAGGCTCGATATTCCTCGTTTTTGGGTTATTGACATAGCCAAAGGGCGCTTTAGTCAGCCATTCTCCTCTCCTCACTTTTTGGCGGATGCCTCTGGTAATATTCTCTACAAGGTTATCGGAGTAGTATTTGCTCTGTCCGAACGCCACCTGCAACATGAACTTGCCTTGCGGAGTTGGCTCAAACCAAAAAGTCGGAAAGCGCAAAGAAACTATCCGCTCGGTATCAACCAGATAGATGATTTTTCCGCCATCCACGCTATTTCTCGCTAAACGATCCGGGTGCCAACTGATGATACCGAGCGGAACCTTACTGGTCTCTATTTTGTCCATCATTTCGTTAAACAGCTCACGTCCGGGTTTCTTTGCGCTTCTCGACTCTGTAAATTCTCTTAGAATTTCCATATTTTCTCTACGCGCATATTCCCGCAGTTCAAACAACTGCGCTTCTATCGACATTATTTGATGGTCGTCATCCTCTGTACTCTTGCGAGCGTAGAGAAAATATTTTGGTTTGAGCTCTTTCATGTATTTGGAACCCACTTTGGGATTTTACGGCTCGGCGGGCGGGCGCGGCAGGAAATACAGCGGCGATTTTTTCGGCGCAAAATCGCCGCTGTATGCCGATTTCGGCGGAAATTTCGTTTGGTGGTGCCATTATATCATTCGCGCGAACTTTTTTTACTGAAAATGGAAGTGGATAAGTGAAAATTTATTCAAGAAACAAAATGGTGTCGCCGCCAGCATTTTTCTGGGGGTGAAATTGATGGCGGCGACTCTGCGCGGCGGAAAACCGCGGGTCTGGGGGTCGGTTTTCCGACCGCGCTTTTTTCGGGCGGGGTGGAGAGAGGAAAGAAAATTTAATCAAAATATGATAAAATTATTACATGAAGGAAAAAGAAACTAAAAATATTATTTTGTACTCATCGTTGGACGGTTCACTCAAACTGGAAGTGCCGATTGACGGGGAAACGGTCTGGCTATCGCAAAAACAGATGGCTGATCTTTTTGATTGTACGCTTGAAAATGTTATCTTCCATCTTAAAAACATCTATGAGAGCGGGGAATTGGCCGAAAAAGCAACTACTAAGGATTACTTAGTAGTTCAAAAAGAGGGAAATAGAAGCGTAAAACGGGAAATTCAGGCATATAATCTTGACGCCATCATCTCCGTCGGTTACCGCATCAATTCCATTCGAGGAACGCAATTTCGGATATGGGCTACAAATAAATTGAAGGAATATATCATCAAAGGATTTGTCCTCGACGATGAACGGTTGGCCGAAGGTAAAAAGTCCGGATATTTTGACGAATTACTTGAACGCATCAGAGCTATCCGCGCCAGCGAACGGAATTTCTATCAGAAAATAACCGACATTTACGCCACCAGCGTCGATTACAATAAAGACGCTGAAACAACCAAAATATTCTTCGCCACAGTACAGAACAAGATTCATTTTGCCGTGCATGGCCATACTGCTGCTGAGATCGTGGCGGAGCGTGTCGACGCTAGGAAGAAGTACATGGGATTGACCAACTTTAAAGGCAAGACTGTGCTGGAAAAAGACATTTCTGTAGCAAAAAATTATTTAAGCGAAGAAGAAATACGACAATTGAATCTCATCATCACTCTCTATCTTGACTTCGCTGAATTGCAAGCCAGCAATCGTCGTGTCATGACTATGGAAGAATGGGTGACCAAACTAGACGATTTTTTGAAATTGAGCGAGAAGAAAATCTTGCTCGGTGCCGGCAATGTTAGTAGAGAAAAGGCTGAAGAAAAAGCGAAAAAGGAATACGAAAAATACCGCAAAGCCGAAGATAAGGCTTATATTTCTGATTTCGACGAGCAAACGAAGAAATATTTGGAGTAAGAGTTGTTCTCAATACGAGAAAATTGATCGCGGAACATATAAAGATGGATTACCTATCCGTTTCTTGATTTTTTGCATTAGATTACTTATCCACTATATCTAAACTTTGGATATTGATTGTTTGGATAGACCATTGTACTATTATGGTCAAGTCCATCCACACAAAAGAGTACGCCTATTTCGTCAGTCGACTGAAAAAGGCGAGAATTGAGGCAGGATTGACACAAACACAAGTCGCTAAAAAGCTACACCGTCCGCAATCTCATGTTTCAAATGTTGAATTGGGACAGCAAAGAGTTGATGTTGTAGAGCTTCAGCGGTTTGCTAGAATATATGGAAAGGACATTGGGTATTTTATTAAGTAAATTTCAATATTAATTATCATGTACACAAAAACAGTTATCACTGTAGTTATCATCCTTATTATTATCGGCGGCGGTTGGCTTGGATATCAGTGGTATTCAACGAATCAAATTTTGTCCACTGCTTCTACAGAACAAAGTCAAAATACAACTAATACTCAGTCAGCTTCAAGTGTTTCTAATAAAATTGTATCGACCTCGACGCCTAATGTTACTGTTCCGACTAAAGTAACGAGCGTAACTCAGATCAATCCTTCATCCGTAGCTTCAGTACAAAATTGCGGGGCCGTCATTAGTACAGATTTATACACACAGAGCGGAAATAATTCTATGAGCGCCCAAGAAGGAACGTCTCTTAAATGCGCTAGCCAAGCTTTTCTTAGTTGTAGTCCAGCTACGTTCGCTTTTACCGGTGCAGATGGAGGTAGTTATAAGATAACTGGTCAAAGTGGCTCGTATTGTCCAATAACGCAAAAAGTAGATACTTCATCAAGCATGAAAACATGTAATATTCCTATGAGTTTTATCACTGAAATAGCGCAAGCTGCATTGAAAGTCAATCAGACCGATAAGGTATTTGCTACTGTACCATTACTATTTAGTGGAGCACCCATGACTGATACACAAACTGGTCAGAATATTACCATTAATTGTAGCTCAAATTAATCTCATGAATCCTTTCTGGTATTTCTTCTTCGGAATTATTATATTTTGGATTATTGTTGGTTTTGTTCTGTCACCAAAGAATAAATATAGCACTGTAGGTAGCAACTATAACAAGAGTGACTTCAAAAGATTTAAGGCTCGAATAAGCTTTAGAAAAACATGGATATTCTATGCCGTGTTTGGCCTGTTTTTCATTTTCGGAGTTTTGCTTCTTTTGAAGACAATATCAGGGGGTTCAACATCTGTAGTATCGCCATGGTCATTCCTTACAAACGAACAATTTTTCGGACTGATCATTGCAACTTTTGCGGCTCTAGCCTTATTTGTTATTGCAATTAAAAATTTCGCTTTTGGTAGTTGGTATGGCATATCGCCCCAAGGTCTTTTGATGGTTATGACTGGGTATAAAAATATGATCTCGTATCAATATATCGATAGTCTTTCGGTGATTCAGGCTGATGAGGTTGATGTTGTGATGAACAACATAAGGAAAGCAGAGGTTGTCCCAAATCCAAAAACCTACAATCCTGCCAAGGCTTCCGTAGAAGAAATGGATATGATACGTTACCTGTCCGTTCCGATAGTGCATACTGATTTAGGTATTTTTAGAATATTTACTTTACCACTCATGACTAGAACCAATGGGTCATTCGTTTTATTGAAATTGAAAGACGGCAAAACATTCTTGTTAAGTCCAAAAGAAGTAGATGGATACTTAAATGAGGTTAACAAATATTTTAACTCGCAGGAGAAGACAAATAACGCACCTTCGGTTTAGCGCAACCAATTATTTAGGTCTCTTGGCTCGTTAAGTAGAAAGTTAAATCAATAGTGTTTCGTGGAAGCGTGTTAGAATAACTGTATGGACGATCAAACTACTCCAAGCGAATCAGTTGAGGAAACAGAAGCACCCGAAACGGCTCCTGCCGCCGTTGAGCCAGATTCTGGTCAAACAACAGGTTCTAACCCTGCCAATATGCCCCCAGAAGCCCTAGAATCGCCTATAAGCGCTCCTAGCACCTCTCCCGTTGAAGATCAAAATCCACCTATAAATCAGCCTGAAAGCAACGCCACAGAAGAGCCAATTTCTGCTCCAAATGAGCCACAAGCTCCAGTTGATGACCAACCGATTTCTGAACCAGTTCAATCAGCTCCAGTGCAATCCATACTCATGTCAGCGCCGACGCCACCGACTCCGATAGCGGCACAAACACAACCGTCGGCGCAACAGAATCAGACCAGCTTCATTCGCGCACTCCTCGCTAAAGCAAATGCCAAGCTTGGTTCAAATCGTCAGAAAAAAATGGACAAGATTATGCTGACAACACAAAAGAAAGGATTCATAACCAACGAACAAGCTCAAGACCTTCTACATTGCTCTGATGCAACTGCAACCAGATATCTATCAAAGCTTGTTCGGCAAGATGGTGGAATTGAGCCGTAAGGATTTCTGAATTTCTTTTCAACTTCAAACCGAGAAGCGGTCGACTTCCGCTTCTTGCTACAGGTTCTGAACGGATGTCTGTTACGGCGGAGCACTGCACGGTCGCTTCAAGCGACGGTGCAGGTTTCCGTGCGAAGACGTTCGGACATCCGCGTACTGACTTTATTGAAGCGGAAGTGGGCCGCTTCGAGTCACCGGACTTTCATGCTAGGATAATCTTGCGGTTCAGATGGCAGAACCGCTTGCGGATCAAATGGTGGATTTGAGCCGCAAGGTTCTCTGAATTTATTTCCATCTTCACCTTTACCCCCGCCCGAAAAAAGCGCGGTCGGAAAACCGACCCCCAGACCCGCGGTTTTCCGCCGCGCAGAGTCGCCGCCATCAATATTACCCCCAGAAAAATGTTGGCGGCGACACCATTTTGTTTCTTGAATAAATTTTCACTTATCCACTTCCATTTTCAGTAAAAAAAGTTCGCGCGAATGATATAATGGCACCACAAAAATAAGAAGTTCTAAGATAGCCAAAACTACCAACTTAAAATCTGCTTTCAATTATTTTTTAGGGTGTCAATTTTAAAAAATAGAAAGCCCCGAACACCATTGCTGGGTCGGGGCTAAATTTCGCTGTTGTGCAGCTATCTCACGTTACCGCTGATTGCGGCGTGCCACCAGATCGTCGATGACCTTCTTTGCTCCGGCTTGGAAACCAGGAATACGACCTTCCCATTTGGGAATACCAGGAAGGTGTTCTTCGCTGAGTCGGTCCCTGATCGCATAGGCCAAGCAGAGCGAAACGAGTTCGCGCAGGAGTTCTTCACAATCGCCACTAAAGTGGACGCCGTTGAAGAGTTCTTTTTTGCTTGCCATGACGTCGCCTGTTTCGAACGAACACATGATCTCACCGAGTTTGGTGGGAGACATGGCGCGAACGTCACCGGCCTCAAGGTCGGTCTTAACGTGTTCGACGAACTTCTCCAGATTATTGATCCGATAGAAGATAGCGTCGTAGACGTTCTTGCCGATGAGGTTGTTCGTGAGGTTTACAATGTACTGTTTCATTTTTATCTCCTTTCAAAGAGATTTCCCGCTACCTGTATGGATCGCTGTACCGAGACATTCGGTACCTTGCGATATGAGCCAGAGAAGCTCATTAACGGCCGCCATAGAAAACTATGGTATGAGTGTATTATATCACCTATAATATATACTGTCAATATGTAACAAAATACTATTAAAATACTTCATTTTTAGGCAGTTTCTCGGTATAATCCTCTCAATATGACTGAAGACCAGTATCTTACTCTTTTAGTTTCATTTGAACCGATTTTTGAGCAAGCTGCCCAGCTTGCTCTTGATCTGAGAGGCAAAGTCCCGATCCATAATAAATCAGCGACTGGCGTTGAAGGTGTAGATATCGTGACGGGTGCCGATCTTCAGGTGCAAGAATTCATCCTTTCAAGGCTGGCCGAGACACCGCTCGCGGAATGCGAATTATTCGCTGAAGAAGCGACTTCCTCGGTCTCCAAATTCAAAGGGACCAATGGTCTCGTACTTTTGATCGACCCGATCGATGGCACAGCCAAATATGTATCTGGCGGAAAATTCTTCTCTGTGATCATCAGCATGCACAACAAAAAAGATCTGCTCTATACTCATTATCGTTTTCCGCTGATCGGCTGGACTAAACGTATTGTGAAAGATAAAGCTGAAGATATCGGCAGTGTCCCTGAGATACAGATAAAACCAGGCGTCGATGCGATGGGCATGATCGCTTATTTGGAATATATCAAGCCAGACAGATTGCCTCCTGAAGTCGAAGATGCGCTGAAGATCAGAAGCCTGTCTCTGCATCAGCGCAAGGAGATAGTCGATGAAGGCAATATGATCTCACTGATGTTCTTAGAGAAGATCGCTGGAGTTGCTATACAGAATCCCGTTGCCTATGATTGTCTTGGCTCATTGCATTATGCCTATGCGACAGGTAAATTTGAGATTTACTCAACAGTAGATTTATCGAAACCAACCAAGGGTCCATTTGGAATATATTATCCTGGATTATATGTTGTATGGAAAAAGTGATTACTTGCCGCGACACTGTTATCTAAATCATATCCCCCTCTCCCTCAACTGATCTGTACCCCATAAAGTGGACACTGAATCCAGTGCCACCGCTTTCTTTTGTTACAATTAATAACTAACAAAAGAACATGAGAACAATATTTTCAAGCGAGCAGATCGCACAGTTACAACA
>Ga0181520_10003027_pt1 | contig 30160 bp, 23 predicted proteins | sample PEATcosm2014_Bin_29_FD_132451 | JGI IMG/M metagenome (GOLD analysis project Ga0181520, IMG submission 132451) | Peatland microbial communities from MTU Mesocosm Facility, Houghton, MI, USA - PEATcosm2014_Bin02_30_metaG | ecosystem: Environmental > Terrestrial > Soil > Wetlands > Peat | place...
AAGTGGTCAGACCTCTTCACTGGCCCACGGAGATACCATGAATCGCCGCATAATCCTCGCCGCCCTAACCCTTTGCCTCGCGCCCATCCTCGCCTCTCAAGACACGCGCACCGTCACCGAGCCAGTCCTGCCGCCTCTCTGCGCCACGCTCGACGCCCAGCTTCACAGCATCCCCAAACTCGCTCCCGCCACTGGCCGCACCCTCTCCGAGGCCGACGAGTCCAAGCTCGACACCGCTCGCATCCAACAATCTCTAGACCAATGCGCCCCGAGCCACAGCCTCCTCCTGCGCGCATCCGCCTCCGCCGACGCCTTCCTCACCGGCCCGCTCTCGCTCCGCTCCGGAGTCGCCCTCATCGTCGGCAAGGGCGCAACCCTCTTCGCCTCCCGCGATCCCGAGCTCTACGCCACATCCCCCGGCAGTTGCGGCTTGGTCAGTGAACGTGGCCGCGGATGCAAGCCCCTCATCTCCGCCGATCACATCACTGGCGCCAGCATCATGGGCGACGGCGTCATCGATGGCCGTGGTGGCGAAAAACTTCTCGGCAAATCCGTCTCCTGGTGGGATCTCGCCGAGCAGGCTCGCGCCGGCGGCTTTCAGCAGGTCTCGCGCATCCTCGTCGCCGACTACGCCGACAACTTCACCCTCTATCGCATCACCCTCAAAAACTCGCCCAACTTCCACGTCTCCTACAACCACGGCAACGGCTTCACCGTCTGGGGACTCAAAATCGACACGCCCCAGCGACTCGCCCGCAACACCGACGGCGTCGATCCCGGCAACGGCTCGCGCAACGTCACCATCACTCACAGCTTCATTCGCGCCGGTGACGACAACGTAGCCATCAAGGGAGGTCCCGGCGGCGCCACCAACATGACCATCAGTCACAATCACTTCTACTGGGGACACGGCATGTCCATCGGCAGCGAGACCAACGGCGGCGTCAGCCAAATCCGCGTCTTCGATCTCTCCCTCGACGGACCCGACAACGCCATCCGCATCAAGTCCAACGGCTCGCGCGGCGGCCTCACCCAAGATGTTCTCTACGACGACATCTGCATTCGTAACTCCCCCAACCCCATCACCCTCGACACCGGCTACTCCGCCAACGGGCCCCTCAAGGGCAACTCCCCACCCACCATGCGCGACATTACGCTGCACAACGTCCGCGTCTCCGGCGGAGGCAAGATCTCCTTCAACGGCTACGACCAGCAACACCGCATAGCCGCCACTCTCGATGGCGTTCTCCTCACCGATCAAGCCACCTACTCTTACTCCCTAAACCACACCGACATAAAACTCGGCCCCAACCCCGTCAACCTCCAACTCCCCGCAGGCGACGACTCCACCATCCAGAAAATCCCGCCACAAGGAACTTCACAAACCGGAGTCCCAGCCTCCTGCGCCGACAAGTTTATAGACTTCCCCACGCAATAACCCGTTGCATCACCGTTAACTTATCGAAAATGAATGGGTGCCCCCGGTCCCTCGCTTTTGGGGACCGGGGAATGATGAAACCATCAGCCCACTCTTCACTTATCGAAAATCTACTGTGTCCCATCCATCGCGCTCTTTGCGATGGGTGGGAGACAATCCAAGTTCGACCATCCACAAATGCTCGGGTGCCCCCGGTCCCTCGCTTTTGGGGACCGGGGAATGATGAAGCCATCAGCCCACTCTTCGCTTATCGAAAATCTACTGTGCCCCATCCATCGCGTGCTCTGCGATGGGTGGGATACCACGAATCCAACATGGCGGCATTGAAAGGGCACGGCTTCAGCCGTGCCGTACATGCATTCACAAGTTTTTAGAAAATCAATCCACGCGACGAAGTCGCGAATGAAAGCTACGGCCTTTCGCGCCTTAGGCGCAAAGGTTATTAGCCCCGCGCTTCAGCGTGGGTGGGGTTGGTGTAAAAATACATCCGGAGTCCCGTAGGGACGACACATTCTGCATTATTTTGCTTTGTATCAGGGCACGGTTTTAACCGTGCCGCAAATGACCAGCCCATCGTTTAAGAAATCAATCCACGCGACGAGGTCGCGATTAAACCCAGGCTTTGAAGGGTACGGGCTTCAGCCCGTACATCAATCACTTCATCCGTTTTTAGAAAATCAATCCACGCGACGAAGTCGCGTTCAAATCCCTATTCCCTGTTCCCTGTCTTATCCCCGTCTTTCGCGCCTTGTGAATGAAACTATTGACAACAATCGGAATTCAACGTCATTCCCGAATCGAAGGGTGTTTTTCATTACTGATCCTGGAAAATAGCCGCATGTATACCGGCCAGATATCAATTGGCAATGCAGGCAGTCATGGATCACAAAAGCTGATAGTGTCGACGATTAGCTATACTTTTGTGAGAATTGTAGAATTTCGTGTGAGCTTCTGGAGAATCACGCTTTGGGATGAGCTGCGGTCTATGTACTCATTCCGTTACAGTGGGAACTCACGGTGATCCGCCGCGGGGGAGGATACAATGCCGCTAATCAAGGTATACGTTCTTGGGTACAGGCCCGAAGAGAGCGAGACAGACAGGCCAGACAAGGAAGGCGAGAGCCCGCAAAAGCCGCCCGCTATCGTTGTCGGATACACAAATGATCCACAATGGAAGATGGCATTTCGCCATGAGGCTGACTTGCATTGCTCAATACTGAATACGCGGGCCGTACGCGTGGGAGCGCATTTCTGCTATTTCTTAGTTGAAGAGCTACCAACAGGCGAATACGCCATTGTTTGCCCGGAACATCCGGACGTAAAGAAGAGTAGCTAATAGCACGGGTTCTCGCCGTATTCTTTTGTTTGTCATCCTGAGCGAAGTCGAAGGACCTGCTTTTGCAATTTTTCGGTTAGCAATGGTGAATAAATTCACCATTGCACTTCCCCTCTTCAAGTGGAACAATAGTTTCGCCGCAAAATTGAAATGCGTGAACCATGAAAACCTGCCCGCAATGCGATACCGGCTATCCCGACAGCAACACCACATGTCCCATTCATGGTGTGCTCCTCAATGAGATACGCGACCTCAAGCCGGACATGGTGATCCGCCAGAATTACCGCATCGTTCGCAAACTCGGCGAGGGCGCCATGGGTTCCGTTTACTTGGCAGAACACACACTGATGAACGAAAAGCGCGCTCTGAAGTTTCTTTCCCGTGAGTGGAGTCGGGATGAGGGCTTCACCGCTCGTTTTCGCCGCGAGGCGCGTACCCTGCGCCAAGTGCGTCACAAGAATGTCGTGGACTCTGGAGATCTGGAACGGGCCGAGGATGACTCGCTGTTTTTCCCCATGGAGTTTGTCGACGGGCCAGACCTGCGCAGCTTTCTTCATACTGCGCTTCAGCCTTTCGATGTAGGGTTGGCATTGGCTATCACGCGCGGTATCGCCGAAGGCCTCGGTGCGGCACACGTCAAGGGGATGGTCCACCGCGATATCAAGCCGGAAAACATCCTCATAGCCCGCGACGGTGACGAACGGGTTCCCAAGATCGTCGATTTCGGCATCGTCGCCATCAAGGAGTCCAGAAGCACCCTCACCCGCACCGGTGGCACACTGCTGACCATGAACTACGCCGCTCCCGAGCAGTGGCGCGGAACCCCAGCCGCCGAACTCGACGGCCGGACAGATTTATATGCCCTCGGTGGAGTTCTCTTCGAAATGCTCACCGGAAAGACGCCCTTCCGCGCGGAAAACTATGAAGGCTGGGCCGAACAGCATCGCTACACTGTACCCCAACCGCCCAGTACTATCCGTTCCGATCTGACAAATTGGCAAGGCCTCGATGCGCTTGTCCTGCGCCTCCTGGCCAAAGACCGTGAAGACCGCCCCAAAGACGTTGCCGAGTTAGTCGGACTGATTGATCAATGTCTCACAAAAACGAAAGCCGCAGCGGAAGAATGGCTCAAGAAAGGCATGGAATTTCAAGGTCAAGAGCGGTATAAGGATGCCTTTGTATGTTTCGAGCGTGGGATTCAATTGAACCCAAACCATCCTGAGCTACAGTTCATGCTAGGCAGCATGTATAGCACATATGAAGGCGGTAAAGGAGTCACGCAAGATTATGCGCAGGCTGATGCCTGGTATCGCAAGGCGGCAGAGCAGGGGCATTCTGGCGCACAATATATCATCGGCTTGAATTACGATTTTGGCGATGGAGTGATCCAAGACTACGCTCAAGCCGCTTTCTGGTATCGCAAGGCGGCGGATCAGGGGCATTCGGAAGCACAAAAAGACCTCGGCCAGCTTTACGAGAGCGGTGAAGGTGTCCAGCAAGATTACGTTCAGGCTGCATTTTGGTATCGTAAGGCGGCTGAACAGGGAGATCCTGACGCACAACAATGCCTCGGCTCACTTTACGAGGGCGGTCAAGGTATCCCGCAAGACTACGCGAAAGCAGAGTATTGGTATCGTAAGACAGCCGACTATGATTATCCCTCGTTCCTGGTGCAACTCCACAATAACGCGTTAGATAGACTGGTCGTGATAGAAGCAAAGAAAAAGGCGCAGGATCAGAAGTACGAGAAGAAGTTCGACGAGGCCGCGGTGAAGTTGGCACGGGATATCGAAGCATTGGGGCCGAACGCAATACATATTAATATGGGAAAGGACGACCCGATGCTGAAAGCATTGAACGAGGCGTCGCGAGAGCTGGCGAAGCGGAAGGTGAACTAGACGGCGGGTGGTGCGGGTCTGACTATCTCCAAATGCTTGGTATCCCATATCTGGCGCAGTCTTATCGCGACAGATATGGGATACCACAAACCTCAACCCGACAACCCGAAGGCCGTTGGCCTCACCGCAGGTGCCCGACGGCATCCGCCAGGACGGCCAGTCCCTCCCCGCAGGTGACTACTCCCTGTTCTCTGTCCCACCCGCCAAAAACCGCGCCATCATCCCCGCCATCCGTTCCCAATTCGCGGTCTCCCGTGCCATCTCTTTCCGCCCCATCGCCGTCAGCGCATAAAACCTGGCCCGCCGCCCGCTCGCCGACACTCCCCTTTCCGCCTTGATCCATCCCCGCCGCAGCAAGCGATCAAGCGCAGGATGGATCGTCCCCTGGTTCAACCTCAGCCCGACGCCGCTCACCTCGCCGCTGCTTACCTCTTCAATCCGCCGCGCGATGCCGTAGCCATGTAGCGGTCCCATCGCCTCAATCGTCTTCAGAACCATCAGGTCCAGCGTCCCTTGTAGAACCTCCGGTCTTATCTTGACCATCATCTATGCTCCAATCTCTTCTCGCCCATTTGTCAGCGCCCCAACCCCACCTCACCATTTATCGGCGCTCGGATCTCATCACACCCATTTGTCGGCGTCCCAATCTCCCCTCAACATTTGTCGGCTCTCGGATCTCATCTCACCATTTGTCAGCGCTCGAATCTCATCACACCTATTTGTCTGCGTCCCAATCTCATCTCACCATTTGTCGGCTCTCGAATCTCATCTCGCCCATTTGTCTGCGTCCCAATCCCACCTCATCATTTATCGGCGCTCGGATCTCATCACACCCATTTGTCTGCGTCCCAATCCCACCTCACCATTTGTCAGCTCTCGGATCTCATCACACCCATTTGTCTGCGTCCAAATCTCACCTCACCATTTATCGGCGCTCGAATCTCATCACACCCATTTGTCTGCGCCCCAATCCCACCTCACCATTTGTCGGCGCTCGGATCTCATCACACCCATTTGTCTGCGTCCCAATCTCATCTCAACATTTGTCTGCGCCCCAATCTCATCTCACCATTTGTCTGCGTCCCAATCTCATCTCAACATTTGTCTGCGCCCCAATCTCATCTCACCATTTGTCGGCGTCCCAACCCCACCTCACCATTTGTCAGCGCCCCAATCCCACCTCACCATTTATCGGCGCTCGGATCTCATCACACCCATTTGTCTGCGCCCCAATCCCACCTCACCATTTGTCGGCTCGCGGATCTCATCACATCCATTTGTCAGCGCCCCAATCCCACCTCACCATTTATCGGCGCTCGGATCTCATCACACCCACTTGTCTGCGTCCCAATCTCACCTCACCCATCGGCGTCCACCTGTTGTCTTTCTACATGTAGTATGGACCGAGACACGTTGATTGTTAACAGAAACCTCCTATATGAAAATCGCCCGAGCCCTCCCGGAGAACTACTGATTTATTTTCAAAACCTTGCTGTTGATTATGGATGAAACGCAGAGCCAACCTCAACAGAATAAATAAGTTCCAGGTGAAACAATTTCGGCTAATTCGCCGATTTGCAGTGGCAACCTCGTGGAAGCAATCACCTCTTTCGACCTGAATACAACTGCGTCTCTCAATCTGCTTTCAGAGTTGGCTCTCATGTTGATGGTCAACATGTAAAGTGCCCGAAGGTGCCCACCTAGACAGCCTGCCCAGATCCTGTCGAAGAGGCAAGTCCTCCCAACTTGACCAGGTCTAGACTAGGTTTCTCGTTTTTTTACCCCTCAATAACAGCCTTTTTATACTCGAAAATCACCGATTTTAATGTCCTTATATGCGCACCTTTCATGCTCCTAGAAGCCCAAAAGTGTGAACTTCCAGCGACACTTTCTACCCGCGCCGCCCCTTTTTCAATGACGCCGCAGGCCGTTGGCCCCACCGCAGGCGGCCGGACACTATTTATTGAGAACTGGAACTGACCACTGCCTCACCGTCCACTCAATCCCACACTCCGGCATCAAAATTACCCCATCCGCCCCAACATCGCTTATCCTGTTAACAATCCTTTATTGCAGCGGCACGGCAAGCCTCCGACAACCTTATGAATCCAGTCGCTTTGGCGGTTGACGATCTTCGGGAGCAGTATACGCGGGAGATGGAGCTCGTCCGCCAGACCTTCGAGCGCACCGCGGATGGCGCAGCCGCCATTCGTCGCCGCACCTCCGTCGTCGACCGCATGCTTATCGAGTTGTGGCGTCGCGCCTTCGCCGGCCAGCCGCCCGGCAACGCCGCTCTGCTCGCCCTCGGCGGTTACGGCCGCAAGGACCTCTTCCCTTACTCCGACATCGACATCCTTTTCGTCTTTGCCGATGAAAAAATTGAGCTGCAATACAAAGAGGTTGTCCGCACTATCGTCCAGGGAATCTGGGAGTTAGGCCTGCGCGCCAGCCCCAGCTACCGCACCATCAAGGAAGCCGGCCGCTTCGATCCCGTCAACCTCGAATTCACTCTGGCAACCCTCGACCGCCGCTTCCTCGCCGGACACTTCCCCCTCTACCAGCAGCTCCACCAGACCGTCTTGCCCGGCCTCTTCCTCAGCGAGTGGAACCCCATCACCCAGAAGCTTGGCGAAATCGCCCGCGCCCGCCACGCCAAATTCGGCAACACCATCTTCCACCTCGAGCCCAACCTGAAGGACTGTCCCGGCGGACTGCGCGACTACAACCTGGCCGTCTGGTTCGCCATGCTCTTCCATCTCAAAGAAACCAAGGAGTGGCCCCGCCACCTCGGCAGTGTCTTCCAAAGCGCGCGCGGAGATGCTGAAGCCGCCTTCGATTTCCTGGCCGCCGTCCGATGTTTTCTCCATTTCCGCCATGGACGAGACGATAACACTCTCGACTGGCAATCACAGGACGAAGCCGCCGCCAACTCCATCGGCCTTGAAACCCGCGGCACAGCCCACCCCGCATATTGGATGCGCACCTACTATCGCCATGCTCGCGTCATCTATCGCCGCGCCGCGCTGCTCATGGAGAACGTTCCCGCGCCCGTCAGCTTCTACCGCCAGTTCCGCCGCCGCCGCACTCCTATCGCCGACACCGGCTTCTTCCTCGAGCAGAGCCGCATCGACATCGCTCCCGGCGTTCAGTTCAGCGACACCGGCGCCATCCTGCGCATCTTTGCCCTCATGGCCACGCACGGATACACCCTTACGCAAGCCGCCGAAGATCGCATCACCGACGCCCTCGCCGCGCTCGCTATCAACATCCCCGAAGGCCCCTACCTGTGGAACGCACTTCGCGCTGTCCTGCTCGGACCCCACGCCGCTCATGCACTACGCACCATGCATGCCCTCGGCGTTCTGGAAATGCTCATCCCCGAGTTTCACGGTATCGACGCCCTGGTCATCCGCGACAGCTATCACCGCTACACCGTCGATGAGCATACCTTCCTGGTCATCGACAACATCCACTCGCTCCGCCAGCCCGCTCACGACTACGAACAGCGTCTAGCCCAGCTATTGCCCGAGATCGACCGCCTCGACCTCTTTCTGCTCACCCTCTTGCTCCACGACACCGGCAAAGCCCGCCGCTCCGGCGACCACATCACTCCCAGCATTGAGCTGGCAGACTCCTTACTTGCCCGCCTGGAATTCGACAGCGAAGAACGCGACGTCGTACTCAACCTCATCCGCTTTCACATCGAAATGTCCAACTCCCTGCGCCGCGACATCTTCGACATGGAAAACGTGCGCGCCTTCGCCGATAAGATCGGCAGCCCTCAGATGCTCAAGATGCTTACCCTCTTGACCTATGCCGACATCAAAGCCGTCAACCCCGACGCCCTCACCCCATGGAAGGCAGAAAATCTCTATCAGCTCTATATCTCCACCGCCAACTTCATGGACCGCTCCGTAGACGAGGTCCGCTACCACGCCGCCATAGACCCCACCCTCTTCAATCGCATCCGCGCCATGATTCCCCCCAGTCAGTATGAAGAACTCCAGCAATTCCTTGAAGGCCTTCCGCGGCGCTACCTGCAAACCCGCCTGCCCGAGCAGATTCGCGACAACTTCCTGTTAGCCGTCCAACTCCGCGACGATCCGGTCCAACTCGATCTCCGCCCTCACCGCCAGCTCTTTGACCTCACCGTCATCACCCGCGACCGCGCCCGCCTCTTTGCCGACGTCGCCGGCGCCCTCGCCGCGTGGGGTATGAACATCGTCAAGGCCGGAGCCTTTTCGAACGACGCCGGCGTCATCGTCGACACCTTCCAGTTCACTGACACATTTCGCACCATCGAACTGAATCCCGGCGAACGCGAACGCTTCCTCGCCTATCTACACGATGTAGTCGCGCGCAAAGTCGCCGTCGAAATCATGCTTGAAGCCCGTCGCCACTCCAACCACCCCGCCAATTTAAAAGTCGTAGTCCCTACCCGCCTGGAGTTCGACTCCGAATCCTCCACCCACTCCACCATCCTGCAAGTAGTAGCTCAGGACCTGCCCGGCCTCCTCCGCCAAATCGCACTAACTCTCAGCACTCATCAATGCGACATCAAGGTAGCCCTCATCGACACCGAAGGCGAAACCGCCATCGACGTCTTCTACCTAACCAGCCAATCCGCCAAGCTAACTGAAGCCGCGCAGCAAACCCTGGCCGCCGATCTCACCTCCGCCATCGCCTCCATGCGCACCTCCACAAGCTAGTTCAGCCTGCCATAATGTGATAAGCATCACCCATGAAAGTTAAATCGTGAGCAAATCTTCACTATTTCCTTCTCAATGTGCGCAATATTGCATAAGATAGTTGCGAAAAGCCAAACGCAGATCCTGAATACCCTAAGCTATACTGCGACGGCCTGTGAGGCATGCGGTCATGTTTGCTTTTTTCCCAGTTTTGCGTCTGCGGGTTCTGATTGTCGCAGGACTCATCGCTGCAACGTCATTATTATTTGCTGGCAGTTCCATGTCCGCCAGGGCGCAGACTAACTTCGGCTCGGTCAAAATCGGCAGCAGTGCGACGATTACAGTTAGTGTCCAGATTGCTGTTGCGGGAACACCCAGCAACATCGCGGTTGTCACCCAGGGAGCGCCAAATCTGGACTTCACCGCTGCCAGCGGGGGAAGTTGCTCCACAAGCATCTCCTATGCTGCCAATGCCACTTGCACTGTCAGCGCGACATTCACACCAAATTTTCCGGGAACACGTTCTGGCGCGGTGGTGTTGTCCAATGCTACGGGCGTTATCGGAACCGCATTTCTGCAGGGCAATGGCGTCGGGCCGCTAGCCACATTCATGCCGGCCGTACTGCCCTCCGCGCAATCCACCTACAACCTTGGAGGAAGTGTCGGGTTATCCGGCATCGCAGTGGATGGATTTGGCAATATCTATGAATCTTATCTTGCCGCAACTTATTCTGCCTCCGGAAATAATACAATTGCTGCTTGGCAATATGAACAGAACGCAAATAATACATGCTTTAACTCCAGTGCGACTGGAATTCCGATTGGCAACAGCCTCTCGTCGCCTAATGGGGTTGCAGTCGATGGGGCCGGCAATGTCTATATTGCCGATTCCGGCAATAAGCGGGTCGTTAAAGAGACATTGTCGGGATGTACCTACACGCAGAGCGTCGTTGCCAGTGGATTCGTGAATCCCTTGGGTGTAGCGGTTGATAGTGGTGGCAACGTATATGTCGCAGATTACCAAGGCGCCGCAGTATACAAGGAGACGCCTTCCAACGGAAGCTACACACAGAGCACTGTGGTTAAAGGATCCTATGCGCCCATTGGAGTGGCAGTGGACGCTAGTGGCAATGTCTACTTTGCTGAAGGAGGGGAATCCATATTTAAAGAAACCCCGCTCAACGGCAATTACACTGAGTCACAGATCGCCAGCGGTTTCAAGTATGCTACTGGCGTTGCAGTGGATGGGGTTGGCGATGTTTATGTCGCCGACATGGGGTACCCCAATCAGGAAGTGAACGGAGCCCTCTACAAAGAAGCTCTGCTGAATGGCGTATACACTCAAACCAAGCTGCAAACCGACCCCGAATTTCAAGGCTGGGGTTATAATCCTGCTGCCGTAGCCGTAGATGCAAACGGCAGGGTCTTCGCCTCGACCAGTTACGAGCCTTTTGTGGTTGATACCACTACACCTCTGGCCCTGAGTTTTGCCAGCACTTATTATGGCCAGCCGAGCAGCGACAGTCCGCAAACAGTGACGGTTTCCAATATCGGCAATGCGCCGCTGACATTTTCATCGATTAACTATCCAGCCGATTTCCCGGAAGCTGCCGGGGTCAAAACCGATTGTTCAACTAGCACACCAATCCCAGCAGGAGCGAGCTGTACGCTTTCGATTGATTTTGTGCCGAGTGAGCCACTCATAGATCACCCATCGGGCCTGCCGAGTGAGAATGTGACGATCTACACCAACTCACTGAATACCAGTGCGACTCAGCAGACGTTTACCGTCAGCGGAGGACAAATCAATCCAACAGCTGCGGTAACGATTGCTACATCAAATGGATCGACGACAAATACGACTCCGGTCACCATCACGATTTCAGTGGCGGGTCTCCCCGGCTGGCCAACGCCGACTGGACAAATCAATGTCTCTGAAGACCCTACCGGAGCCTTCAGCAGTATTGTTCATCTCAACAGTAATGGACAGGTCATCGGCACTACTAATTCCTTGCCTGTCGGATCGTACACAATTAGCCTGTATTATTTTGGTGATTCGAATTATATAGGCGGTATCTACAGTTACACTTTTGATGTCGTCGGCACCGTTGGCGTGCAGCCCTTTGGAAACACAAATATAGGTCCAGTGGGTCTGGGAAGCTCCAGTAATGCCATTCCCTTGACGATCAACTTTACGCAGGCTGAGACGCTGGCCGGAATTAGCGTGCTGACGGAGGGATCTCCGAATCTGGACTTCACCAACGCAGGCGGCGGAAGCTGTACGATTGGCGCCCAGTATGCCACCAATGCAAGTTGTACCGTTAACGTCATCTTTACGCCGTTGCATCCGGGAGTGCGCACTGGTGCTGTTGTGCTGACAGGATCAGGCGTTGGCGTGATCGGCACCGGCTATCTGCAGGGCACTGGAAGTGGGCCTGTCATTTCCTTGTTATCGAGTAATCCTTCCACTGTTTATTCCTCTTCCACTTTCTTAGGCGCGTCAAGCATGTTGACTGACGGGTTGGGTGATCTTTATCTTTCAAGTGATCAATTATATGAGGAAATACCGTCTGGCAGTGGCTATATACAGAGTGTTGTCTCGAACAAGACCTCCGCCGGAAACTCGATGGCAATGGATGCCGCCGGCAACTTTTATATCTTAGGAATGAATGAAAGTGGAAATTATTTTGTGAAGCTTGGATCCCGTCCCTATGGCAACTTTATTTGGACTCCTTTTTCCAACTGCTGTTTCAGTACCGACAATGTGGCCGTGGATGGAAGCGGCAATGTCTACATGACGGATGCTGGCGGACAACTTATCGATTGGGGGGGGACTGTCCCCCCTGCTTTATACAAGGATTCGCTATCCAATGGCGGCTATAGCCAATCAACCGTCGCCAGCAGCTGGCCCTACACACTCAGCATGGCTGTGGATGGCAGCGGCAATATCTATGCGGCCGAGGCAGGAACTTATCTCAGGGGACCCAATACAGGGAATGGACTGGTAGTAAAAGAGACGCTGCAATCGGACGGGAGCTACATAGAGTCCCAGATCGGGAGCGGGTGGCAGTGGCCTGAGAGCATTGTGGTGGACCGCGCAGGGCGAGTGTTTATCGCCAACGATCAGTACTATTGGGGAGAAGAGGGAATCAACGGGCCGACCTACGCATACTACTTTGTCTGGATGGGAACGCCACAGCCCGACGGAACCTATGTTTGGACGAAACTCAGTCAAGGCACGGAAACAGTGAGCGCAATCGCGGTGGATGATAACGAGAATGTTTATTTAGCGCGTACTGTCACCAGCGGGGTTTGGCCCAACGACTGGAGTTCTATACAAGTAATCAACAATCTGGCCGCGCAACCCTTGAGCTTCGCGACTGCGAATGAGGGGGGAACCAGCAGCTCCAATCCAGTTACGGTCACCGTGACGAATCCCGGCAGCACGGCGATGACTTTCTCGGCGATCAGTTATCCCGCTGACTTTCCGGAAGCCAACGGAGTAAAGGGCGACTGCGCGGTTAGCGCTCCGCTTGCCGGCGGACAAAGTTGTACGCTGTCCATTGACTTCTCGCCGGTTACTTCGCTCGGCAGCAATACATCGCAGGTGCTGACCGAGAGTGTGACCATATCTACTAACACGCCGGAGGCCGGTACATCGACTCAGACGATTGCGGTCACCGGTACTGAGATCCAGCCGATCGCGGCGAAGCCCACCTTCTTGCCGGCAGGCGCCACTTATTCGTCAGCACAATCGGTTACGATTCTTGACACAACCCCAGGCGCAGCGATCTACTATACCACCGACGGCATCACTACACCTTCCACCAGTTCGACCCCATACAATAGTAGCAAACCGATCACGGTATCCTCCACTCAGACTATCCAGGCCATTGCCGTGGCTCCCGGCTACATCAACAGCTCCGTAGCTGCCGCGACTTATACCATCATTCTGCCGAATCCCGCCCCGGTCCTCAGCGGTATTTCGCCGGGATTTGTAAGCGCGGGTGGCGCGACATTCCCGCTCACCGTCACCGGATCGGGATTTGTCTCCAATTCGACGGTCTACTGGGGCACGACCGCACTTACCACAACCTACGGCAGCGCAACCCAACTGTCAGCACAAGTTCCTGCAACCGACATCGTCAGTGCTGGAATCACGACAATTACCGTGCAAACTCCAGCGCCAGGTGGAGGCACTTCCAATACTTTGCAATTTGAAGTGGATTCTATAGGCTCCGGTTCGACGCCGCCAAACTTTACCACATTGACCGCAACCGTAACTGCCGGCTCACCGGCAAACTACTCTGTCACTCTGCCTTCCACCGTGCAGAGCGCCTATGTCACTTGTCTGAATCTTTCCATAGGAGCGGTGTGCAGTTATTCGGAGTCCACTAACACACTGACCATCACAACATCATCAACCACGCCCAAGGGAACCTATCAGATCACTGTAGTCTTTACGGAGACCGTCTCTGGCGCGGCGACTTCGTACATTCTGCTGCCCATTCTTCTGCTTCCTCTTGTATATCTGAGACGGAAACTGGCTGCGCGAGGCGTCTGGGTGACTGCTTGCATGGGATTGGTTTTGCTAATCGCGGCGGCGTACACCGCTGGCTGCGGTGGAGGAGGGGGAGGATCCAATTCCCCACCACCTCCTCAAACTCATCAAGTGGTGAGTTCCGGCTCAGTCAGCATCACCATCCAATAGGAACATCAAATTATGTAAGCTACGAAACGGAATGGCGAATTTGCCATTCCGTTTCTGCATTAGTGGCCAAGTAGGAGCTGAATAGATTCGATTTCGAGACCCGGGAACATCCTCACTCCGGACGGAGTCTTTCTATTCCCTATTCCCTGTTCCCTGCCGACATCCTTGCCGAGCGATCTTTGCTCGCCCTTACCAACCCACTTCCCGCATCCGCTTAAGGATGATCTCGCTGTAGCGATTCATGCGCGCCGGCCGTCGCTTTAGTGGAGCCGGCAAAATCGCGGCCAGCCGCGCCGACTCTTCCCGGCCGATATTCCGCGCCGTGGTTTTGTCGTAGTAACGGCAGGCCGAATCCGCGCCATAAATTCCAGGGCCCCATTCCACCACGTTGAGGTAGATCTCCAGAATGCGCTGCTTACCCAGCACAAATTCGGCCACCGGCACCAGCGAGGTCTCCACACCCTTGCGAAGAATCGATCGCCCCGTTCCGAAAAAAAGATTCTTTACCAGTTGCTGTGTCAGTGTAGAAGCTCCGCGCGTGCGCCCGCCTTCCATATCCTCTTCCGCATCGATTTGGATCTGGTTCCAATCGAAGCCATGGTGCAGGTAGAAGCGCGCGTCCTCCGCGGCGATAACCGCGTGCTGCAAGTCGGGCGAGATTTGGTTGAGCGGAATGAATTTGTAGCGTTCGCTATACGGCTTGTGGTGAATCCACGCCTGCAAGCGGCGTTCGATGTGCACAGCGGTAGTCGGCGGGTCGATCCATCGCGCGGCCACCAGCATCAGCGCGGCCAGCGTCCAGGCAAGCGCCACGCCGATAACCAGCCATCGAATAACGGATCGCAGCAATCCCCACCGAAGCGGCGCCTTGGTCTCTGTGTTCGGCTCTGTCGTCACTCTTCAGAATAATTGACTAACCTTGCTTTCGCGGAATCAATCTTCATGGCGTGATGGTCACGATGATCCGCTTGTAGCGCGACAAGGCCGGCTTGCCTTTATCTGTGACCCTCAGAATAAAGTGCGCGGTCTCCGCCTTGTCCACCTTAGGAGCAGTCAGATCGATCTGAGATAGATTCTCCGCAACCGCGATCGGAATAGTCTTTTTGTAGCTCCCCGCCTCAGGATATTGGAACCAGTAGAAACTTACGCTATCGCCATCGGGGTCGGTTGCATGCGCACCGAGCCGAAAGTGCTCTCCAGAGCGCACCGTAATCGCCTCCGGCTGATCCAGAACAATCACCGGAGGATGGTTGGCCGCGCCGTAAGGCTTGGTCGCCCATTCCATGCGCGCGGCAAAATCATTTTGAAAATCGTCCCTCCACCGCCAGATTGTGACCTTCTCATCTCGAAATATCTTATCGGATGTCCGAGTCGCCTGCCCGTATTCGCCCGATACCGGCGGTGCGTAGCTGTCGATCGCATTGCTCCAGATGGGGCGAGTTTCAGCCTCAATGGGAACGCCGTCAATAAAAACTCCACGAATAAAAGTCTTTGCGTCCGTCACATCGATCTTAGGCAGATACTGTTCGTAGCGCCCGCCCCAGCCGCCCCACTCGGGATGTTCGGGATCGCTCAGTCCGTTGGGAATCAACGAGAGCCACGACGGAGTGTCGCCCTCCATGCCGTACGCCACATCGGGATACGCCGCGCCCAGCGCGCCATGTCCTTGTTGAATGTTATCCGCAAGCCATTTGTTGCTGATGGTCGTGTTGTCGATTCCCGGTATATACGTATTGATGCCGGTCCATGTTGCGGCGCCGTAGTCGCCCCCCGGGCTGACGATGTAAAAAAGCTGAGGAAAATTCTTGCGCATCCACTGGCCGCTGTCGTCCTGGTCAGAGATCGTATAGACCCTCAACTTGCCAACCAGCCGATCCAACTCTGCCTGCGATTTCGTCGCGCGCAATTTATAAAGCGCCTGCGCCAGCGTATTCGGCCCGCCCCGGACAACGATCCACAGTGGCCGCTCGTCCTTCTTCTCCAACTCCCGGATAATTAAATCCGACCCTTCCGAATCCTTCTCCGCGCCAACTCCGCTCATCCCATATTCCGCCCGGCCACGTTTCAACACAGACTGAAGATCATCCGCCAGAGGATAGTTGGGATCGTGCTTCACCAGATTTTCCCGCACCTCAGCATAAGCGCGAATCACCTCCGCAATCAACTCCGGAGAAACAGATGTCCTCTTCCATGTCGAGGTTGTCGCTACCAGTCCCTGAATATCGATCACATCGGAATACAGCAGCAGCCGCACCATGCTCTCGGTGTCGTCCGCTTCGGCCCCAATATCCGTGAGAACGATGACCCGCTGCTTGTGCGGGCCAGTCTCCATAGACTTATGAGCAGGCTGCGCACCCGCGCACCGCATAAAACAAAACAATAGAATCACGCCAGCGAATGTCACGCAAATCAGAGGCATAATCCCGCGGCGTTGAGAAATCGAAAGAGTATGCATCAAGCGCGCCTCCACAAAAACAATTGCTCTTGACCAATTTACTATGCCCGCGCCACAATGTGCCGGAGGGAGGCGGGGGTTTCAACCCCCGCACAACCCCATCCACAATTTTTTGGAAATCAATCCACGCGGCGAAGCCACGTATGAAGAGTCTGAAACTAATGGATAATGTGTTTCTTCATCGTGTCTGAAAGCAGTCTCTCGCTCTTCAAGAAATCTTCACTCTCAGAGGGACAAGGGACAGGTCCATCATGAACAAATTGCATAAATGGTTTCGGCAAAGGGATTATAGGCTTCTCGCAAGAAGCAGCGCGCAGGTAATCCATCGCCCTACGGCCCGCATTGTCTTTTATCATGGCGTCTGCTCCTGCTGTGATTGCATCCTTCAATCCATTGGTTTCATATTTTTGCGCCAATAACATCAGCGCTGTTACGCCATCTGCGTTTTGAGCGTTAATTTCGGCGCCTTTGTCCAATAAACTTTCATTGAGATAGCCATTATATGCAGCCATCATCAGCGCCGTATCGCCGTGCATGGATTTTCTGTTTGGGTCGGCATGAGCCTCCAGCAACAGCCGCACTGCCTGGCCATCGTAGGAATCGAAGTAAGCCGCGTACATCAGCGCGGTCCATCCGCTCTCATCTGCTGCGTCGATTTCGGCTCCTTTGGCAATCAAATGCTTGAGTGGCTCAAGCGTCTGTTGGCCATTGTTCGGACTGAATCGGTATGTAGCGTGCATCAGCGCTGTGACCCCTGGCTTTGGCTGATAGAGATCGTCGTGCATATTTGTGTATGGTTCGTTGCCCGCGTCCCCATGCCGCCAGCGATGCGCATCCACAACCTTATCCACTGCCCACGCAAACTTTGCACCAACTTCAGCGTCAATGAACGAGTTGATGCTTGAATTCACCGTCTTTAGATGACCGCCGATGTAGACGGTAAGGTAATCGCCTGATGTGAAATCATCATCGACTTTGTGTGGAGGAGGAGGTAATACGGCAGAACAAGCTGACCAGAAACTTGCATCCTGAAAACGGCCTAGCAGCGTGGCGGCGCTCTCCTTGCTGATCTGCGCGTGTTGATCTCCCTTGACTGCTACACCATTTTCACCATGCCATTCAACACGGCCATCACGGTAGACTCGTATGCGGTATTCATCGGTATTCTGTTCAACATACGCGCTTCTGTACAGCTCGACAAAGTCGTTTGCGTCAATTGTGGAAGGCGGCTGTTTCTCTTTGTCGTTCGGACAGCGGTCTGCGGCGAGAGGAATAGCCGCGGGCGTTACGTCGATGATCTGGTTTCCGTCCTGGCTGTGTACCGCTCCAATCACTTGCACCGCTTTTTCTGGCAGAATGACAATGCAGCCGCCGCTTGGTTCCCATAGAGGAGCATCAAGATCATCATCCAGATTCTCGTCCAAATATCCAAGATGGAAGGTGTATGCTGCTTCATAATCCTCTCGCGCATTCATAGGTAGTGGTGTCTTGAAGCGCCATTGATTGATCTGTTCCTCGACTGCCCCACGCAGCATCATGGGTCCTGAGATCGTCCGTACAGACGAAGTTTGTCCATCCATGTCAATGGAAAAATCGACAATAACTGTGCCTTCAACTCGCGCTGCCTTTGCAATGGGAGGGTATATGACGTTAGGAGGATTAATCAGCACGGGCGCAGATGATGTCTGCGCGATAAGCTCTTTCGTAAAGATGATCGCGAAAAAGATAAGCACCAATTTCGATAGACGCAACATGCAACTATTCTAGCTCTGTATATAGGCTCGACATATTAAGACGATTATTTCAAAACCACAAAGCAGTACGCACAATTCAAGGATGGGTGTACCAGATTCTGTCTTACCGTTATCTCAATAAACTACTCTGAACCGAGCCGAAGGCGTCCGCCCGGACAGCCTGCCTTGAGCCTATTGAAGGGGCCAGTCCCATAATTACGAATACCCCGAAAAACTCCCCGAACCAACCCTGGTCAAGGGGATTCGCCCTTCCTTCCGTCACCTCTAAAAATGACTACTGAGAGATATGCAGCCAGTGGTCAGTTTTGTGGTGAGTTTGACCTCACCACTGCCGAAAACCGGATAGCTATAGCGCACCACTTTCCAAAAACCGATAAGCTACAGCTTCACATTTCGCGAAATCCGATAACCTATAGCGCACCGTTTTCTAACCCCTAACCCCTGATCCCTAACCCCTATTTGAGGTACGCGCGCACCAGGTCTATCAGATCCTCGGCCAGCTCGGGGGCGATCTGCTCCTTGGCGCCGTCGGCCAGGTGGAAGCGGATATGCGTCTCCAGAACCTCGCCCATCAGGCCATTGACGCCGCCGCGCACCGCCGCCAGCAGCATCAGTAGCCCGCCGCAGTCCTCATCGGCCGTCAGCGAGCGCTCCACTGCGTCCAGTTGGCCGCGCAGTTTCTTCAATCGTTGCAACAACTTGACCTTTTCCCGATCATGAGTGGACATCAACCAACGCCTCCTCTTGACAATACCTACCCCCGGTATGGTATCTACGGAGTGGGGGTACGGTTGCTCCTCCATTTTATCCCTATCTTCATCGATTCACGATACGATTGGAGTGTCTTCTCATGTTCCCCGCACGCCGCGCATGCACGACGCTCCTCCAGGCACACAGCTTGTTGACAGCCCTTGCCTTGTCGATGGCTGCCTCCCTGATCGCTGCGCAGAACCCCTCTCCAGCTCGTCCCTTGCCCGCCGCGCCCCAGCCGCAACTCATGACTTCGCAACAACTTACGAAGGTAGATCCTTACTCGTTCACTCCAGACATCCAGCATAGCGGCGTTGAACGTACGCCCGTCGCGGCGACCCCCGCCCCTCCCGCCACACAGGAGGAGCCAGCCACCACCATCGCCCCATACCACAGCAATGGCCGCTACTGGATCTCCGGACAGGCCAACATCATCTTCCAGGGTGACCTGCCTTTCCATTCCCCCTATGACGGCAAGAACAGTTTCCTCAGCGGCACGGAGTACAAGACCTCCCTGCTCGGCACCCTGTACACCGCACTAAGGCCCACGCGTTCAATCAGATACAACACCGACCTGATTCTGGACCTGGAGAGCGCCGGGGGGCGCGGACTGAGCCAGGCGCTGGGCCTCGCCGGCTTCACCAATCTGGATGTGGTGCGCAACCCCACTCTGAGTACCCTGCCCTATCTGGCCCGCTACGGGATTCACCAGACCATCGGCCTGACCAATAAAACCACTGCCCAGCAGCCGGGATTCTTTGCGGTAGCCCCCAGCGTGCCTGCACGCCGCATCGAGTTCCGCCTCGGCAAAATGACCCTGCCGGATTTCTTTGATGTCAATAACCCAGGCTCTGACAGTCACTTGCAGTTCATGAACTGGACGGTGGACAACAACGGCGCATGGGATTACGCCGCCGACACCCGCGGCTACACAGTGGGCGGCATGGCCGAATACGATGACCGCAGGTGGAGCCTGCGCTACGGATTTTTCGCCATGCCCACAGTGGCCAACGGTATTGATATGGATTGGGCCTTCAGCCGCTCTCACGGCCAGAACGGCGAGTTCGAGCTGCGTCACAGCTGGGTTGCGAAGCGCAAGGGGACGCAGCGCTTGCTTTTCTTCGCCAACCGCGCCCACATGGGCGACTACCGCGAAGCGGTCAACGCATTCCTGGCTCATATCGATCCCAAGCCTAACATCCTGCTTCATGAGCACTTTAGCGCGCTCAAATACGGTGTCGGATACAACACCGAGCAGGAGTTGACGGAGAATCTGCGCGTCTTTGGCCGCTTCGGATGGAACGAGGGCCAGCACGAATCCTATGTCTACACCGAGGTGGATCAAACCGCCGAAGCCGGCGGCGATTACGGCGGCGCGCGCTGGCATCGCCCGGCAGACAAGGTCGGCCTGGCTGTGGTCAGCAACGCCATCAAGCGCGACCACCAGAATTATTTGCGGCTGGGTGGATTAGGGTTTCTGCTTGGCGATGGCAACCTCAACTACGGCCGCGAAAACATCGTCGAAAGCTACTACAACTTGCACGCCTGGCGGGGATTGTTTTACGCCGTTGATGTGCAGCACATCAATAACCCCGGCTATAACCGCGACCGCGGTCCGGTCTGGGTAGGCTCTGTGCGCGCGCACATCGATTTCTGATGCAGGGCAAGGAATTCGCTTACTTCACCGTCCCGGCAGGCTGAGCTGGCGTTTTTTTATCGGGGGGCAAGGTAACAATCACTTCATTGGGCTTGGCGTAGCGCCGTGTACTCCGCGCCACAATGCCGATGGCGTCCGGGTTGGATTTGAGCCGCTCAATCTGGTCGCGCAGATGGGCATTCTCCTGCTTGAGGTCTTCGTTCTCCTTGAGCAATTGCCGTTCCTCGGCGCGTTTCTGCTGCCAGGCCGACAACCCGTTCTTTTCGTAAACCACCTGCCATCCCAACCAGAGCGTAAGCCCCACAGCTAATACGGAGGCCGTCTGAGGCCACACGCGCCGCGCAAAAGCCTGCACACGCTTTGGCAACGAGAGATCGGCCCCGTCTCCTGTGTTGCTCTTTCCGGCTTGCGGCCTTTCGCTCAGCATAAAATCCATTCCCTTCTTATTGCAGCACAAATTTTTTGGCTGCCACATTCAGCGTCTCTACGTCCTGTTCGCTGCGCGCTTCGGTGTAGGCCCGCACTACCGGTTCTGTTCCGGAAAGGCGGTAGCATACCCACGAGCCGTCATCGAGAATCAGCTTCAGCCCGTCGGTGCGCACCACTTTGACGACCGTGCGCCCGCTCAGCTCCGTCGGATCAGCCTTCAACTTCTCAGTGAACGCGGCCATCCCCGCCGCGGTCAAGTGGAAGTTATCCCGAATCGGATAGAAGGAACCAACCTTGGCAAATAATTCTTTCAATTGCACGCCCAGGCTCTTACCGCGCGCGGCCACCATCTCGGCCACCAGCAGGCCGGCCAGCACGCCGTCTTTCTCCGGCACGTGGCCGCGAATGGTCAGCCCCGCCGACTCCTCGCCGCCGATAGCGATTTTGTCGCCGATGATCAGCTCGCCAATGTACTTGAAGCCCACCGGCGTCTCGTAGAGTGGAACCTTGTGGTAATCGGCCAGGGCATTGATGAGGTTGGTCGTCGCCACGCTCTTGGCCACGCCGTTGCGCCAGCCGCGCGTCTCCACCAGATAATCGAAGAGCAGCGCAAGAATGTAGTTGGGTTGAATGAAGCTTCCATCCTCATCCAGAATTCCAAAGCGGTCGGCATCACCATCCGTAGCCAGGCCGAGATGTGCGCCTGTCTCCTTCATCTTCGTCTTGGCGTCGCCCAGCAGCGGCTCGTCCGGCGCAGGCGCGTGGCCGCCGAACAACACATCACGATAATCGTGGACTGTCTCGACGCTTACACCCGCCTCGCGGAGAATATCGGAGGTGTAGCCGCGCCCCGCGCCCCACAGCGGGTCGTAGACTACCTTGATCCGCGACTTCGCAATGGCCTTCAAATCCACCAGCTCGGCCAGCCGCTTCAGAAACGCGGGCTTCACGTCGGCCGTCTCGAAGCCTCTATCGGGCGGATCTGCCGTGGGGACTTCCGCGCCGCTCTTCTGCAGCCGGGCAATCGCCGCTTCAATCTCTTTGGTCACCTCCGGCAGCGCCGGAGCCCCGTCGGGAGTCGAATATTTAATGCCGTTATACTCTGGCGGATTGTGCGAGGCGGTAAAGTTGATAGCACCTGAGGTCTTCATCTCGCGCACGGCGTAAGCAATGGCCGGCGTCGGCGCGGCCTCGGGAATCACAATCGGCGTGACGCCAGCCCCAGCCAGCACGCGCGCCGCATGGGCCACAAAGCTCTCGCCCAGGAAGCGCGGATCGCGGCCCACCAGCACTCTGTGCGGCTCCGGTTGCGTCTTCACGAAGGCGGCAATCCCCGCCACCGCCAGCCGGATATTGGCCACGGTAAACTCATCGGCCACAATCGCCCGCCAACCCGAAGTGCCAAACCTGATTCCTACCGTCATCGTTCTTCTCCCGCGCCGGATTCATCGGCACTAACTTTATACTGCTCTACACAGCCGCACGGGAGCAAGTTTTCTGTCTTTGCGGGACGAAGATGAGAACCAATATTGCTCGTTTTGAAGTTGATTCTGTAATGGAACCGTCGTCTTGCCTTGCAAGCTATGCTCACAAAGCAAGACGAGGTTGCATCGGTTGATTATTGGCTGATCGCCACGCCACTGAAGGAGGCAACGCCGATTGAGCTTGAAGTGGCCACTGGCGTGAGGCTGCCATATCTGTCGATGGCAAAAACTGCGATATAAGCTTCGCCTCCGGTGGAATAAATGACAGCTAGCCACTTATGGTCAGCGGAAACCGTTATGTCAGTCGGCGCGCCGGGCAAGGGCACTGATTTGTAAAAGACTCCTCCCTCATTGTCGCTAAAGAAAATGGAGATCGCGTGACCTGGGGAGTTGCTTGTGTACCAAACGCTGCCTGGGCCTTTGGCAACCCAGCATGGGGCGTTGACGGGATAGGATGGCTGCGGTCCGGCAACCGGATAGAGGCTCCCGCTTGCGTCCAAGATTGCAAAACTGTCAGGACTGTGAGCCGGCGTGAATCCCAAAGTGTTTCCCCAAAAAGCTTCCCCAAGCGGAACCATATCCGCGTCACTGGGCAGCTCAATGGCTGTGCTGGTTCCGTTCAACACCCCATCCTCATGGGTGAGAGGCAACTGAAGAACAGATCCCGATGCCAAGGTGACAGCCGCCCAATTCTCGCCGACTGCTATCTGCGCAGCCGACGGATCGGAGAGGCTCACCACCGATCCATCCACATAGCCCGAAGGCCACTCATGACTCTCGGCGCAATTGGCTCCAACTACGAAGAGATGTTCACGGGTCAAGGCGACAGAATCCGGATTTATGCAGTCAGGCGCCAGATGTATCGTCTTTCCAATGGCAATGGAATTGCCGTAACGCACTAATTGGCTGACGGTATTCGAGCCGTAGTTCGCCGTTGCTCCGAGGCCGTCCTTGAACTGTAGAATTCCGGCGTTCGTGCTGGCGCCGCCCTTGCCGCCAGTGTTGAGCGTTTCAGCCAGCGTCAGCGAGGGCGTTCCTTCGGTATTCAATTTGAACACTTCAACAGCGTTGCCGCTCGCGTTATTTGTGCTTGTGATTACCAGCGCGCTCTGTTCGTGCTGGCCGTAGGCGGCCAGAGTGCCGGTGAGAGTTAGTGCCGCCAGCGCAATGCCAGCTCGCCTCAGACCATGTTTATGGTGCATGAGAATATTCATTGTGATCTCCTTGGGGAAGTATTTTGAAAGCGAGTCCCTGCCGTGAGTTAGCTAACCGCTCACAACAAGGGATCACCTTCATATCTAGGGATTCGATCTGGACAGGGTAAAAGTTACGGAAAGGGATGACCGCGATCAGAAAATAAATATCTCATGAAATTATTTGTGCTAGCGTGACTTTCTGATTCATCGAATCGAATATATCAAGGGACAGTAATAGGTTCGCGTACTCATTAGGCGGCAGGGATGCATTTGCGCGGGAGGCGCTGGTGCTGATAAAGATTGCATGAGGGCGTCTCGGCTGATGCACACGGACCACAACCTTGAGATGCTGATGGTTGGTTACCAGCGAGGCGATTTTTCCGCAGCTACGGAACTGATCGTGCGCGCCAGTCCGCAACTGCATAGGTTTTTTCTGGCGCAATCCACTAGCCGCGCTGACGCCGATGACCTGCTGCAGGAAACCTGGCTTCGCATTCACAAGGTACGGCACACCTATCGTCCAGGAGAACCCGCGCTTCCGTGGTTTTACGCGATTGCCCGGTATATCCGCGTAGACCACTACCGGAAATCAGTACGGACGATGGCCGGCGAGCAGAAACTGGAGGCATTGTCAAAAGAAGCAGTGGCCATCCCCGAACCATTGGATCACGCTGGCAGCCTGAAGGCGCTGTTGGCACCGCTTCCCGAGAGCCAACGCGAAGTAATCGAGATGTTAAAGGTGGCAGGGATGTCGCTGGAGGAAGTCGCGCGGGCCACCTCTTCCAGCGTCGGATCGGTTAAGCAGAAAGCGCACAGAGCGTACAGGAAGTTGAGGGAAACGATGAGTGCCAAGGGGCTCAGAAAAGGCAAAGCGGAGGACTGATGTGAAGAATGAAGAGATCGACGAAGTCCTGAAAGACGCTGGACACGCGTTGCCTGATCTGACGCCGGTGATGCAGCAACGTATCTCCGAGTTGATCCAGCCGCCACTCAGTCCGGTGCGCCCCTTGCCGCCACAATGGGCGATGACCGCTGGACTGCTCCTGATCTGTATGACTGTCTCTCTGGCGGGAGCTGCCCGCGCAGGATTCTTCGGAATTGAATTGATGGATATCCGCGAGTGCTTGCTGATCTTTCCCGCGCTCGCAATCCTTGTCTGGGTCATAGGCGTCAAGTTCATCCATGAGATGATTCCAGGAAGCCTGCGTCGCGTATCTCCTGGCGTGCTTATGGGATCGGAGAGCGCGGTACTTCTTGCCTTGTTCGCATTCCTGTTTCGCGATCATCGAACGGACCACTTCGTCTCGGCCGGCATCGCGTGCCTGCTCACAGGTCTCCTCTATGCGATTCCCACGGCGCTACTAGGCTGGCTGTTGCTTCGGCGCGGCTTCGCAGTCAATCCCATAGCCGCGGGATTGGCGGCCGGCACACTCGGCGGCTTGGCAGGCGTGGGTATGCTGGAGTTGCATTGCCCTAATTTCCAGGCCGCGCACGTGCTGGTGTGGCACACGGCCGTTGTGCCTTTGAGCGGCGGGGCTGGAGCATTGGTTGCATGGGCTCTGCGCTTCCGGGCGCTCGAACGCTCGTGAGCACAGGACTCAGTAGGTGCAAAATCGCCTATAAGCTGACGACATACTGCCTCATCGGCGGCGATTGCTCGTACACTAAACATGGAAGCCCTCATGCCCTCACCCACGCCGCCAACCCGCCCAATTTGTCTCGTCCTGACCACCGTCGCCAACCCTGAAGAAGCCGCCCGCATGGGCCGCGCCCTGGTCGAGGAGCGCCTCGCCGCCTGTGCCACATTAATCCCAGCCGTCCAGTCCATCTACCGCTGGCAGGGCGAGGTCGAGTCCACCACAGAGACTCTGCTGCTCATAAAGACCGGCCCCGAGCAGCTCGATCGCCTGCAAGCCCGGCTGCAAGAGCTGCACAGCTACCAGACACCGGAGTTTCTGGTTTTGGGAATCGATGCCGCCAGCCAGCCTTATCTCGACTGGCTGCAAGAGAGCCTGCGGCCGTGATCTCCCGCCGCACAGCCCCAACGAACGTCCGTCTGGTATTCTGAGCCAGGTTCTTTCCATGCGCTGGTTACTGTTGGTACTTCTCGTCTCGCTTGCGACGCTGCTCATTGCAGCCGCCGGATTGGCACATTACGTTTGGGCTCAGCGCAGGCGAAGCCGCCTCAGGCCGACTAAGGGCGCCGGTGCGGCTCCCGATTCGGCTGAGGAAACCGACATAGAAACAGAACTTTAGGGCCGCTGGCCAATTCTTCAGAGATTCTTCGTTGTCGTTCAGTTGAAAGGACATTCTTCCCCATGAGCAACCAGAATTCCGCAGTCGCCAGCCCCACCGAGATCATCGAAATCTCCATCGCCCATAGCCCCGACTCCGACGACGCCTTCATGTTCTATGGCCTAGCAACCAACAAAGTCCGCGTCCCCGGCTACCGCTTCTCCCATACTTTGTGCGACATTGAAACCCTCAATCGCCGCGCTCAGGACGAAGCCTTCTTCGACGTGACCGCCATCAGCTTCCACGCCTATCCCTACCTGCAGAAGAACTATATGCTGATGGGCTGCGGCGGCAGCGTCGGCGAGGACTACGGCCCCATGATCGTCTCCAGCAAGCCGCTGGAGCCCGGTGATCTGGGCAGCATCAGGATCGCTGTTCCCGGCACGCTGACCACCGCCTACCTGGCGCTCAAAATATTCAATCCCGCCATCAAGACCGAGACCGTGCCCTTCGACCAGATCATTCCGGCGATTCAGGCCGGGAGCTACGACGCCGGACTCATCATCCACGAAGGCCAGCTCACCTACTCCGCCAGCGGGTTGAATAAAGTTCTCGACCTGGGCGTATGGTGGCGCGAAACCACCGGCCTCATGCTGCCGCTGGGCGGCAACGCCATCCGCCGCTCGCTGGGCGCCGAATCTCACAAGATCATCTCCAAAGCCCTGCGCGACAGCATCCAGCACGCTCTGGACAACCGCGAGGAGGCGCTGGAATATGCCATGCAGTTTGCCCGTGATCTGGATGCCGGCCTGGCCAGCCGATTCGTCAGCATGTACGTGAACCAGCGCACCCTGGACTACGGCGCGGACGGCCGCGAGGCCATTCGTAAGCTGCTTAAGATGGGCCACGAACGCGGCATCATCCCCATCGCCCCGCAGGTTGACTTCGTCGATTGATCTTTCCGGCCAACAGCTTCTCTCTGTGACTGATAATTTTGAACTTCGGGAATTTCGATGAAACTTATTGTTTTTATTCTCTCCGTTGTATTCGCTTTTGGCTGTCTCAGCGCGCAAACGCCTGTTTGGCCTCCATCGCCGGATCATCCGCAGATACCGATTTGGCCGGGAGTTGTGCCAGATGCGCGGCCAGCCACGGGGCCGGAGACGGTGGAGATGGAAACTAAGGATCTGATTGCCGGTAAGCCGGTGATCGTGGTGAAAAACGTCTCGCGTCCCACCATGACGATCTATGCACCAACCGGAAAGAATACCGGCGCGGCCGTGGTGGTCTTTCCTGGCGGGGGCTATGAGATTTTGGCCATCGATCTGGAAGGCACGGAGGTCTGTGATTGGCTGACTGCCAAAGGCATCACCTGCGTACTTTTGAAGTATCGTGTGCCGGCTCCCAGATCGGCTCCCCATTGGGGCGCGTATCCGCAATCGCCAATCGCCTTGGAAGACGCGCAAAGAACAGTGGGACTGGTGCGCTTCCACGCCGCTGAGTGGCATATCGATCCTCACAAGATCGGCGTGCTAGGCTTCTCGGCCGGAGGGCATCTGGTGGCAGCCGTGAGCACACACTTCGAACTGCGTTTGTATCCGTCCGTCGATGCGGCCGATAAAGTCAGCTGCCGCCCGGATTTCGCCATCGCTCTTTATCCTGGCCATCTATGGATCGACGGTAAGAAATTCGAGCTAAATCCGAACGTTCCAGTCACTCGCCAAACGCCGCCAACGTTTTTGCTCCAAAATGAAGATGACCACGTGGACAATATCAACGATTCGCTGGTTTATTACATCGCGCTCAAAAACGCCGGGGTTCCCGTGGAGATGCATAACTATGCGCAAGGCGGTCACGCCTTCGGGTTGCGGCGCACCAACTTACCTGTGACTGCGTGGCCTCAGTTAGTCGAGACATGGCTCGCTGCAATCAAAATAGTTCCGGAGTAATTCGCAGATGGAATGCTTCTAGCCTCTATTCCAAATTAGATTCCTCGCATAAACTATCTCCATGCAGATGCACACGCGACGCGCTCTCGTCCTCAGTCATGTTGCCTTCGAAGACCTCGGCTCCCTCGAAGCGCCGCTTCGGGAGCGGGGATTTGAGATTGAAAATGTCTTAGCAGCCACGGCGCGCTTCCCCTTGCCGCAAGCTGGCTCCTGCGATCTTCTTATCGTCCTTGGCGGCCCGATCGGGGTCTACGACGATCATGATTATCCTTTTCTCATCGATGAGATTGCCTGCATCCGCGAGCGATTGGCCGTGCGCAAACCGATTCTTGGAATTTGTTTAGGCGCGCAACTGATGGCCGCAGCCCTCGGCGCTCGCGTTTATACCGGCCGCAATGGCGCGGAGATCGGATGGTCACCTTTGCAAGTGGCTCCAAATTCAGAGACGCCCGCATGGTTCGCCCCGTTGCTTGCGCCCGGCCTCCATCTCTTTCACTGGCATGGAGACACCTTCGATCTTCCCTCCGGCGCGCTGCATCTGGCCCAGACGGAACTCTACAAACATCAGGCCTTCGCCATCGACGGCTTCGCGCTGGGATTGCAATTTCATCCCGAGGTTTCCGCCGCAGGCCTGGAGAGCTGGTACGTAGGTCACGCCAGTGAACTGCACCATGCGGGCATTCCCGCGGCCAGTCTGCGCGCATCGGCCCACAAGCACGCAGCCGCGCTGGAAATGGCTGCGACGCGCTTCTGGAGTCTTTGGCTCGATTCCATCCTTTAATGCATATATTTCCACCGCCAGTGACCTTCGGTACTTGGCATTTCCGCTCTAAAGTCATTGGAGTGACGCAATTATCTTTTCCGCTCTCTAAATAATTTCTAACTATCGCCGATGCATTCAATATTGAGGTTGTCGGCATGCTCGCCAATTCCACTCCTGTATACCTTCTCGCGTCGCCCAATCCTGCATTGCTCGCTGAACTTGAACCGTTGCTTGCCGCCGATGGAGCGCGCGTGGAAATCTACCTCACTGCTGAGACAGCTCTGCTCGCTCTGACCGCTGCCCACGCGCCAACTCTGGCCCTGATCGATGTAAACTTAACCGCCGTTAATTCAACGGGCATGAGTATGGGGCAGTTGCTGGCCTCGTCGCGTGCTGAGGCTGCTGGCCGCCGCTACCCGATTGTCCTGATTTCGGACACTGTTACGCAGGAGTGGATTGACCGTTTGGCCGAGGGCGTCATCGATGACCTGGTGCCGCGCACTGCCGAACCGGCTTTTCTGCGGCTCCGCCTGCAAGCAGTGCTGCGCGAACATCGCCGTTCTCGCGAATTGGAACTGCTGCGCGAAGCCGCCTCGCTCAACGCCCAGATGGACCACCTGACCGGCGTCTACAACCGCGAAACCATGCTCTCCATGATGTTTCGAGAAACCGATCGCGTGCAGCGCATGAACAGCTCTCTGTGCATGATCCTCTTCGACATCGACGACTTCGGCCATTGGAACTCGCGGCTGGGCACGGAAACCTGCGACGATTTGCTCTGCCAGGTGGTGGCTCGCACCGCGCGCCTGCTGCGCAGCTACGACCTGCTGGGTCGCGCCGGCAAAGACGAGTTTGTTATCGCTCTACCCGGCTGCTCCACCGTAAACGCGGTCATGATGGCCGAGCGCCTGCGCATGGATGTTTTTTCGGTGCCCTTCCGTATCAACGGCGAAGCCGTCCGCCTCTCCGCCTGTTTTGGCATCGCCGCCAGCATGGGCCGCTCTCCGGTGGTGGTTCTGCGCGAAACCGAACAGGCGCTGCTGGTGGCTAAGGCCAGCGGTCCAGAATCCATTCAATGCGCCGGCGACTTTCCCGAACCAAACGCCGCCCCGGTCGCCTTCCTCTCCTCCACCTCCGACGACGAACTGCTGGCCTGGTAGCTGCTTGTACTCTCGCCTCGCCATACGGTATGGCGCGTCACATTTTATAAAACTGCTTGACAGTATCCATTCCTGCGTCTGCAACTTACTACGGGCGCTTGCCGCTGGTCTGAACACGCAGTCCATGCTGGGCGATACGATAAGGCACAAAGCCGCTTTTCTCTTCAGCATCCCCATGCAGCGTGGCGCGCAACGCCGCTGCCGCTTCCGCATCCCGAGCCATGAGCAGTAGAAATCCTCCTCCACCCGCACCCGCC
>Ga0181520_10003032_pt1 | contig 30131 bp, 23 predicted proteins | sample PEATcosm2014_Bin_29_FD_132451 | JGI IMG/M metagenome (GOLD analysis project Ga0181520, IMG submission 132451) | Peatland microbial communities from MTU Mesocosm Facility, Houghton, MI, USA - PEATcosm2014_Bin02_30_metaG | ecosystem: Environmental > Terrestrial > Soil > Wetlands > Peat | place...
GAGCAGGTCGAGGGCCGCGGCGACGCCTCCTCCCATGACGATGGCATCGGGGTCGAGAATGTTCACGACGGCGGCCAGGCCTCTCGCGAGCATGGTCCCCATTTCGTCCACGACCTGGAGGCACAGCCCATCGCCTGAGCGCGCGAAGCGGGCTATCGTCCGGGCGTCGATCGAGTCGGCCGGGATGGTCGCGAGCTTCCCCGCGGGACGTTCCCCGAGCAGACGCAGCGCGCATCTTCGCCAGGCGGGCCCCGCGGCCTCGGCCTCCAGGCATCCATGGTTGCCGCAGCCGCAGGGCGCCCCTCCCGGGTTCACTACCAGGTGGCCTATCTCTCCAGCCATGCCGGAGGCTCCCTCGAGCACGCGCCCGCTCGACACTACCGCGCCCCCGATCCCCGTGCTCACGGTCATCCAAAAGAAGCTCCCGAGCCCGACTCCGGCCCCGAAAAGCGCCTCGGCCCAGGCGCAGGCGTTGACGTCGTTGGCCGCCGTCACGGGGAGGGAGAATGCATCTTCGAGCATCGACGAAAAGGGCACGTTGCGCCAGCCCGAGGAGGCGGAATGGCGGAGCATGCCGGACGAGCGGTCCACAACGCCGGGGAGGGCGAGCCCGAGCGCCTCCGCGGGCCCCGCCTTTTCGAGGACTCTCGTCCCGAGGGCGACCATCGTGGCGAGCGCGGCTTTCGGGTCGCCTAGGGGCGTGGCCGCGCTCTCCTTGCAGAGAAGCCTGCCTTCCGCGTCGACTACGCCGGCGGCGGTCTTCGTGCCGCCGAGATCCAGTGCGAGAACTTGCTCCATGGAACCGATCCCTCGGGGCGAAAGTATACAACGTCGAGGTTCAAAGCGAAAGTTGCGTGAACTGCCTCGCGGCGACGCCGAGAGATGTCCGCTCGCCGGGCGATAGGGGTCCTTTCAGGCCCAGCCTTCCAAGCCCTCCTTCACCGATCGGAGGAAGCCCGAGGCCGCCTCGCCGTCGAGCGCTCGGTGGTCGAAGACCAGCGAGAGGTAGACCATCGGCCGTATCGCGATGGAATCCACTCCCGAGTCGCTCGTTATCACGACGGGACGCTTTTGCAGCGTCCCCGTTCCGAGTATGCCGATCTGGGGCTGATTGATGATAGGCGCGGCGACCAGGGAACCGGTGGTGCCGTAATTGGTCAAGGTGAAGGTCCCCCCCCGCACATCCTCGCCGTTCAGCTCGCCCGCGCGGGCCGCCGCGGCCAGCCTGTCGATTTCCCTCGCGGTTTCGATCAGTCCGAGCTCGTCGGCCTTCCTCACCACGGGGACGATCAGGCCGCCGTCCCCGAGGGATACGGCGACCCCGATGTTGACCTCGGGATGGATGAGCATGCCGTCATCGGTCCAGGAGGAATTCATCATCGGGAAGCGCCTCAGGGACCGGGCCAGGACCGAGACGAAGTAGGCGCTCAGGGTGAGCTTGACGCCCTCGCCCGCGAAGCCGTCCCGGTTCGCCGCGCGATGCGCGACGACGGCGCTCAGGTCGGCTTCGGCGACCGTCAGGACGTGGGCCGAAGTCCGCTGCGAATCGATCATCCGTTCGGCGATCCTCCTGCGGAGGCTGCTATGGGGACGGCGCTCGGCCCTCGTCGCGCCATGGGCCGCGCCCCCGGCCCCAGCCGGGGTCCCAGCCGCGGCTCCAGCCGAAGGCCCGGCCTCGCGCGCGGCGACGAAGGCGAGGATGTCCTCCTTGGTGACGCGGCCGCCAGCGCCGGTGCCGACGACGGCGGAGGGGTCGACCCCGCGCTCGGCGGCGATCCTGCGGACGACGGGGGAGAGGAAGCCGGCCGTGGCCTCGATCGCGCTCGGCGGCGCGGCTCCGATCTCAGCGGCATCCTCTATGACAGCGATAGTCGCCCCCGCGCGTACCCTGTCGCCCTCGGCGGCCAGGAGCTGGGCGACCGTCCCCGACGCGGGGCTGGGGACCTCGGTGACTACCTTGTCCGACTCGAGCTCGACGAGGGACTCTCCCTCGGCGACGCTCTCGCCCGGCTTCTTCTTCCAGGCCACGAGGCTCAGCTCTTCGACTCCCTCGCCTATCAGGGGCGCGATCACCTTTACGCTCACCACATTCTCCTTTCGTTGACGAGGGCATACGCGGCGTCGAAGATCGACTCGGCGTTGGGCTTGGACCAGTAGTCGCCGTCCGAGCCGTAGGCCGGCCGATGCTCGGCTCCCGTGAGGGTCCGAGGAGGCGCGTCGAGCCAGGCGAAGCCCCCCTGCCGCTCCAGGACCTCGCGCATCATGTAGGCGCTCGCCCCTCCCGGGACGTCCTCGTCGACGAAGAGGATGCGGGAGGTCTTCTTCAGCGATTCGCAGATCCTGCCTTCGATATCGAAGGGCAGGAGGGTCTGGACGTCCAGGACCTCCGTCTCGACGCCCGCCGCCGCGAGCCGCTCGGCCGCCTCGAGGACGATGCGCGTGGTGGAGCCGTAGGTGACCACCGTCGCGTCATCGCCCTGCCTGAGCACTTCGGGCAGGCCGAGGCGCAGGCGGAACTCCCCTATGTTGTCGGGCAGGATCTCCTTGCGGCGATAGCCGCTCAAGGGCTCGATCAGTATCGCCGGATCCTCGGACTCGAGGAGGGTGTTGTAGAAACCCGCCGCCCTGGTGAGGTCGCGGGGCACGAGGACGTGCATTCCCCTCACGAGGCCGATGATGCCCGACATCGGAGAGCCCGAGTGCCAGATGCCCTCGAGGCGGTGCCCTCGGGTGCGCACGATCACCGGGGCCATCTGGCCCCCGACGCTGCGCCAACGCAGGTTGGCGAGATCGTCGGCCATTATCTGGAGGGCGTAGAGGAGGTAGTCGAGGTACTGGATCTCGGCGATCGGCCTCAGGCCGCGCAGGGCCATTCCGATGGCCTGGCCGAGGATGGTGACCTCGCGGATCCCGATGTCGGATACCCGCAGCTTCCCGTATTTCTCCTGGAGGCCGCGGAAGCCTTGATTGACGTCGCCCATCTTCCCGAGGTCCTCGCCGAAGGCCACGAGCCGGGGCTCGCGGGCGAGGGCGGCGTCGAAGGCCGCGTTGATGATCTCGAAGCCCATCATGGCCGGGGAAGAGGCCGAGTACAACGGGGGGATGGTCTCGACCGCGACGGCCGCGCCCGGCGGCTGCGCGAAGAGCCGGGATCCGTATCGCTCCTCGCCCTCGGATCGGAGCGATTCGAGGTAGGATCCGAGGCGGTCGCGCTCCGGGGAGTCCTCCCCGCGCGTCATTGCGAGCGCCGCGTGGGCGGCGGCAGCGCAGTCGCGCCTCAAGGGGAGGCTCAGGTCCCTGAGCTCGAGCGCCGATCGCCGCAGCTCCTCGCCCTTGGGACTCGTCGCGGACAGGGCTTCGACGAGGGCGGCCGCTCGCGAGCGCTCCTCGAGCAGGGGAGCGCGGTACGCGTCGTAGGCCGCCTTGCGGGCCGCCTCGACTTCCTCCTCGGCCTCGGCCTCTAGGGCTGCGAGCTCGGCCTCCTCGGCGATCCCGCGCTCGAGTATCCAGGAGCGGAACTTGGGGAGGCAATCGTTCTCAGCCTCCCACGCGAGCCGCTCGGCGCTCTTGTACTTCTCGTGCGACCCCGAGGTCGAATGGCCGAGGGGTTGGGTGACGTCGGTTACGTGCACGATGGAGGGCACGTGGCGCTCGCGCGCCTTCGCGCCCGCCTCGGCGTAGGCCTCGAGGAGGGCGGGGTAGTCCCAGGCCCGCGCCGAGTAGAGGTCGAAGCCGCGATCGCAGAGCTCGGCGGGGCATTCGATCCTCTCGAAGCCCTTGAGTATGGCGCCGATGTCTTCCTTCACCATCTGCATCGCATTGGGCACCGAGATCCCGTAGCCGTCGTCGTAGACGCTGATCACCGCCGGGGCATGGAGGACGCCTATCGCGTTGACCGACTCCCAGAACATCCCCTCGGCCGTGGAGCCGTTGCCGATGCTGGCCCAGGCGACCTCGGAGCCCCCGCGGGAGAATTTCGAGGGCCGCTCGAGTCCGTCGAGGCGGCGATACAGCACGGAGGCATAGGCGAGGCCGACCGTCCGGGGCATCTGGGCCGCGGTGGGCGACGCGTCCGCGGCCGAGTTGTACATGGCCGTCTGGTCGAGCCATGCGCCGTCGCCGCCCAGGAGCCGCGAGGCGAAGTGCCCGTTCATGGAGCGGCCGCCGGTCGAGCTCTCGTAGCGGAGGTCGGCATGGCCGTAGAGCTGGGCGAAGAAGCCGCCGAGGTCGATGATGCCGAGGGCGAACATCCAGGTCTGGTCCCGGTAATAGCCCGATCTCCAGTCGCCTTTCTCGAAGGCTCGCGCCAGGGCCAATTGGGCGACCTCCTTGCCGTCGCCGAATATTCCGAATTTGGCCTTTCCGGTAAGCACCTCTCTGCGCCCCGCGATCGACGCGCGGCGGGAGGTATAGGCAAGTCGATAGTCGCTTACGATCTCAGTCGGCGGCAGAGCCGTCTTCCCCAGGTCGGATTTGTCCATCCTTAGAATATATGGAAAAGGTTATGAAAGGCACAAGGGATGCGCGACGGATGGGGGAGCCGCGGCCTATTTTTCCTGGAATCGGAATATTCCGTCCCAATCGGGAAGGTCGCCGGTCTTCTGTCGCTGGAAAAGGACGAGGCAGCGATCGAGCAGCACGTTGATGAAGGGATCCTTGTAGAAGCCGATGAGGGTGCCGTGGTCGCCCGCCTTCTCGCCCATTTGGAGCAGCAGGGATATGGCGTCGCTGAAATGGCCCTCGGCATAGAAGCGCTGGGCGGAGTCGAGCCGATCGGCATCCCCCTCCTTGGCGGCGATCGTATCCGGGCGATGGTGATGGTAGACCTCGTAGAGGCGCACCGGGCCCTCCCTGCCCTTGACGAGGACGGTATCGATGTATCGCATCTTCGTGTCGGCGCTCAATCCGTTCTTGAAGTCCTCGGAGACGAGGACGTCGGTTATGTAGAATTTGGTGAGCGTCTCGATGCGGCTCGCGACGTTGACGGTGTCCCCGATTATGGTGAGGTCCATCTTCTCGCGCGATCCGAGATTCCCCGCTATTACGGTGCCGAAGTGTATGCCTATTCCCGTGCGCAGGGCGGGCAGCCCGCCGAGGCGATTGCAGTCGTTCAGGTCGAAGAGGGCCTCCTTCATCTCGATCGCGGCCCTCAGGGACGAGTCGGCGTCGGGGAAGGTGGCCATGATGCAGTCGCCTATCAGCTTGTCGATCTCGCCGCCGTTCCGGCCGATGACCTGTCCCATCGCCTCGTAGAAATCGTTGAGCATCGAGATGAGGGCCGTCGGCTCCAACTTCTGCGACAGCCGCGCGAAATCGCGTATGTCGCAGAACATGACCGCGAGCTCCTTGCTCTCGGGCATTATCTCGGAAGGGTTCCTCCCCGATTCGACTATCTGGACCAGGCTCTTCCGCGTATAGAGCCTGAGCACGCCCATCCGCGTCCCGGACTGCTCGAGCTCCCGCGTCAGCCGCCGGTTGGCCCCGAAATTGAGACGGAGCTGGTCGGAGTATTTCTTGTTGACCACCACGGCGATTCCGGAGCCGATGGCGAGGAGCGAGAACCTGACCAGGATATCGACGAAGCCTTCCGGACTCGACCAGGTCTTGTGCAGGAAGGAGTATCCGGCCTGAGTCGCGATCAAGGTGGCGACGGTGATTATTATGAAAGTGGGCCTGATGTAGATGAGGGACCCTATCAGGAAGATAAAGGCCACCGACCATGCCGCCGATTCGTCGGAGCCGCCGAGGAAAGCGGCGATGGTCGGTATGGAGACGATGAAGAAAGCCTGGAGGGCGTAGGTGACTATCCTCGGCCTCAGCTTGACCCGGACCAGGGCCAGGAGCAGCGCGGCGACGGCGATCATGACCGATGCGTTCCTGATCGGCCAAAGATCCTTCTCGCGGACGATCAGATACTCGATGACGAGGTGGGCCGCCGCTCCGAAGGCGAGGGCCCCGGCGGCGATCGTGGCGATGGCGCGATTGGACGATTCGCTCGCCGAGTCGTAGACCGCCGCGTCCCTGTCGAGGCGCTCGCCTTCCTTCTTCGGTCGCGATTTACTATCCAAGGGAACTCCCGCGCGCATATCGCCTTCGACGCCTCGATCGATCAGCGATGCTAGCCTGCCCGGCCCCGAGCTATCAAGGGCCGATGAGGCTTCGGGGCTACCTTACGCGTATCGGCATGACGACGTTCGTGATCCCCTCCCATTGGAGGCGGCGGAGGACGGCGAAGGCGGTCTCGTTGTGGAGTATCCGGTGCACGATGCTCTCGCGCGAGAATACGAGGTTGCCCGAGAATATGGTCGACTTGGGGAACTCGCCGTGGACCTTGCGGCAGAGCTCGACGGCGGCGTCGACGACGTTCGTGCCGATGCCGCTGCGGCTCTCGGCCGCGTAGCCGTACTTCCGGGCCAGGGCCACGTAGCGATCGAGCGAGGCATCGACGTCGGCGATGAGCTCGGGCACGCTCTCGCCGTCCTTGAACATCGCCTGGTCGACGATGCCGACCGATACGAAGATGAAATTGACGTACAGTCCGGGAAAGGCGGAGCAGATCTGGAGGAAGGAGTGGACGCCGATGCCGTTGTAGCCCGAGACGAGCTGGATGGCGGTCATCGCCGCGGGATCGACCTTCGAGGGCCCGACCCGGTCCGCCTCGAGCTCCACCGCCGCGACGAGCGCGTCGAGCTTCTTGAGGGCGGCTCCGACCCTGCCGTAATGGCGCCTGACGGCTATGCAGACGGCGATCAGGAAGCCGGTGATGACGAGGGTGAGCCAACCGCCGTCCATGAATTTTATGGAGACGGTCAGGATGAGTATGAGGGCGCAGAGGACGAATCCGAAGGCTTGGATCACGATGCTGTGGATGGGGATCCTCTCGGCCTTCCGATTCTGGAGGAAATACTTGACCATGCCGAACTCGGAGAGGGCGAAGGTCAGGAAGACGTTGATCGAGTACATGACCACGAGGGCGTCTATCGAGTCGTTCGTATAGAAGAGCAGCGCGAGGGCCGCCACGCCGATCATCACGATGCCGTTGCGCATCGTGAGCCGGCCGGAGAAGTCGGCGAAGCGGCGCGGCATCCAGGAATCGACGGCCATGTTGGCCATCACGCGCGGCGCGTCGATGAAGCCCGCCTGGGACGCCACCAAGAGGAGGGCGCCCTCCGACATGATGGCGACGAGGGCGAAGCCCTTGCCCGCGACGCCGAAGCCGCCGAACAGGGCGTCCGCGAGAGTGGCGTTCAGGGTCCTTCCCTCTTCGGGGACGATCCGGGTGAGGAGATAGCAGACGAGGAGGCCGGCCGCGGTTATCGCGAGAGAGATCGCGAGATAGGCCATGGTCTTCTTGCCGTTGTGGACCCTCGGCTCGCGCATGATCTGCATGCCGTTCGATACGGCCTCGATTCCGGTGTAGGTGCCGCCGCCGAGAGAGTAGGCGCGGAGGAAGATGACCGCCAACGCGAGGAAGCCGATGCTCTTGAGGTCCGCGCGTAGGCCGCTTCCGACGCTTCCCGCGACCTCTGCCGCGACGCCGGCCTTGCTCGCGAAGCCGTAGGCGAGGATGATGACGTGGGTGACGACGAAGACCATGAAGATGGGCATGAGGACGGCGATGGACTCTTTGGCTCCGCGGATATTGAGGACGATCATGAAGACGATCAAGACGGCCGCCACCCAGATCTTGAACGGCTGCCACGCGGCCGGGAGATAGCTGAACACGGCGTCGGCGCAGGAGACGATCGAGACCGTGATGGTCAGGATATAGTCGATTATGAGCGCGCTTCCCGAGACCAGGCCGGCCGGCCGGCCGAGGGTCTTCGTCGCGACTATATAGCCGCCGCCGCCGTTCGGGAAATGCTCGATTATCTTCGTGTAGGTATAGGCGATCACGAAAACCGTGAGGGCCGTGGCGAGACCGAGGAACACGGCCAGGTAGGCGTGCGTCCCGAGATTGCGAAAGGCTTCCTCCGGACCGTAGGCCGAAGAGGACAGGGGGTCGGCCCCAAGGCCTACCCATGCGAAGAAGGGGATCAGGGCGATCTTGTGGAAAATGCTAGGATCGCGCACGTCGCGGGGGGCTCCGAAGATCTTGAGCCTGATCCGCTCCGCGATGCTCGATTCGTCGCTTTCCTTGCCGTCGCTCACCTTTCCTCCGCTCGGACGGAGGGATACTATGCGGGAGCCTCGATGCTGCCTAGGAGGCAAGGGCTCCCCGGTCCTAATTTTAACGGCTTCTTAATGCCTCAGGCGGGCGAGTCTCGGGGGCTTTGACGAGTTTGTAGACTTCCTGCGCCCCTTTCAGGCCCTTGAGGCTCGTAGTGAAGCTCTCCCAGACCCAGCCCGAGGCCTTGAGCGATCGAGCCGCGCCGCTCTCCCGGAAGAAGCGCTCCGAGACCATGACGTCGCGACCGTCCGAGAGGCCCTGTATGCGGGCGGCCGTGTTTACCGAGGTTCCGAAGTAGTCGATGCGCTCGTTCAAGGTTACGGCTATGCAGGGCCCGGCATGGACGCCCACCTTGATCACGATCTGGTCCTTAGTCTTGTTCTCGAGATTGAAGGCGTCGAAGCGGTCGATCATCTCGCGAGCGGCGTCGATGGCCTGGTCGGGGCGGCGGAAGACGGCCATCACGGCGTCGCCGATCGTCTTTACGATGCCGCCGTCGTTCCGCCGCACGACGTCCTCCATGATCTTGAAGTGCTCTTTCACCAGATAAAAGGCCTTGGAGTCCCCGAGGCGCTCGTACATCTCGGTCGAGCCCTTGATGTCGGTGAAGATCACGGCGAGGTTGCGGATCGAGAAGGTCTCCTGCGGCGATAGCATCTCCTTGGAGAAGAAGTCCCTGAATTCCTGAAGCGTCGTAGCCAGGGCCGCGTCGATCCATTCGGGGTCGGCCATCCGCGCGAAGAGGAAGTCCGCGGGCTTGGACCTGCGGTTCTCGATCCTCAGCCTCAGCGTTCCGGGCTTCAGTGAGACGACCTGAATGGGGGGGCAGTCCTCGCCGAAAGTGAAGCCGTACTTCTGCGCGGTCTCCTCGCCCGAAGCCACCGCGAAGTTGACGACGACGCGATCGGCCTTGTCGACCAAGAGATAGTTGCCCTGCGCTATCCGGTATTCGATGAAGTGCTCCTCCGCGGGATCTATCTCCATGCCGACTCCCGGCTCCAGATCCATCGAGGCCATGCTCAGGTCGAAGGGATCGGTCCCTTCCAGCGCGACGACGGCGGGGTTGACCTGGAAGCTGAGCTCCACGCTGCGGTCGAAGTCGGCTTCGTAGCCCATCTTGCACAGCGGGCAGAAGGAATCGCGGGCCAGGTCGGCGAGGCTGGAGGATTCCTGCGATCCTCCCTTGCAATGGGGGCAGTGCACAGTCCAGCGGAGGTCGAAGACTCCCGTTTTCGTAAGGAGGAGGAAGGCCTTGACCGTCCTCATGCGGTTGAGGCCCCGCTCCCGCGCGAATTTCTCGGGACGGACGGCATAGAGCTCGGTCTCGCGCCCCTCGATCAGGAACTCGCCTATTCGTCGGACTATGTCGGGGTAGCCGAGGGCCATCGCCTCCGCTACGCGCTCATGCAGCGTCTCCTCGCGCACCGTTTTCATCGCCTCATCCTCCTCGAGCCCTCTGTTGAAGTATAACCTTCGAGGCATGGCGCGAGAAAGAGAATAAATGCCCGGGCCGAGCGCGTTTCCGACCTAATAGCGCCCGGAGGCGTATTCCAACCAGCCTCCCGCCTCGACCAAGGCCTTCTCGAAGTCCCCGAGCCTCATCGGATAGCTCTTGCCGACCCCCTCGGCCTGAAAGCCGAGCTCCTGCCCGGGCCAGTTCACCCTCAGCGTGGTTTCCTTCCCTTTGAACGTCTCGAATACCTCGTCGAGCGAGGCGGCGTCCAGAGCGATAGCGAGCATCCCGCCGTTGAACATATTCCCGCGGAAGATGCGGGCGAAGGAGCTGGCCACTACGACGTTGATGCCATTGGCCTCGAGAGCCCAGGGAGCGTGCTCCCTGCTCGAGCCGCAGCCGAAATTCTCGCGGCTCACGATGGACGTCTTGTCCGCCAGGTCCCGCCTCGGGTCGAAGCCCTCCAGCCTGAGGTCCTCCATGCAATTGGCCTTCAAGGCCGCCTTGGTCACTTCGCTGAGGTACTTGGCCGGGATGATCTCGTCGGTGTTGATGTCGCTTCGGTCCAGGAAGAGGACCTTTCCGTCGAACGCTTTCATGTTTCCGCTCCTATCGCGCTTTCGTCGCCGTGAAGAATATCCGGCGGAAGGTGAAGAATACGCTGCCGTCAGCTCGCGGCGGATAGTCCGCTCTCGCGGCCTCGAGGACCGCGTCCTTGAAGGCCAGCCGCTCGGCTTCGTCCGCCAGGCGATCGAGCCAGGGGCGCATTCCCGTGCCGGAGTACCAGTCGATCAAGGCGCTCCGTCCGGCGAGGAGGTGCCAGTAGCTCGACTCCCAGACGTCCACGGAGCCGCTCAAGGGTGCCAGCGCCTCGTAATAGAAATCCGGCTCATGGTAGCTGATGGGATCGTCCATATCGGCGAATCGCGATCGCCAGGGGCCGCTTCGCGCCGTACGGCGCAAGGCGCGATGCAGGCCCGATTCTCCGTTGCCCGGAACCTGCACCGCGAGGACCCCGCCGGGGGCGAGATGGCCCCAGATCCGCGGGATCAGGGAGGCTTGATCGGGGATCCACTGCAGGGCGGCATTGGAGAACACCAGGCCGAAGCTTCGCTCGGGCTTCCAGGCCACGGCGTCCGCGAGGACCCACTCCGCGTCGAGACCGCTCGCCTTGGCCGCAGCTATCATCTCGGGAGAGCTGTCCAGGCCGACGAGCTCGGCTCCGGGGAAGACCGTCGCGAGTACGGCAGTCGAATTGCCGGGGCCGCAGCCCAGGTCGAGGGCGGCCGGCTTGGGCGCGGCCGCGCCGCCCGAGGCGCCCTCTTCGAGGAGGCTGCGGGCCCTGAGAGCCAGATCGAGGGCGGGGCGCGTCCGCTGCTCGAAGAACTTCAGGTAGAGCTCGGGGTTCCAGTCGGGCATGTCACGGCTCCCCCGCCTCGGCGATGGCCCCCGCGAGCGCGGCGGCCGCGGCGCTCGCCGGGCTCATCAGGTGGACCATGCCGCCCTTGCCCATGCGGCCGTAGAAGTTGCGGTTGGTCGTCGAGGCGCAGACTTCGCCTTCGGCGAGGACGCCGTTGGACATCCCGAGGCAGGCGCCGCAGGTCGGATTGGTGACGCAGAAACCGGCGTCCATGAAGGTTTCGATGAGGCCTTCCTCCAAGGCCTGCCGATAGACTGCTGGCGTGGCCGGGCTGACGACGCCGCGCACCGAGTCGGCGACGCGCTTGCCCTTGACCACGGCGGCCGCCTGGCGAAGGTCCTCGATGCGTCCGTTGGTGCAGCTGCCTATGTAGACCTGATCCACGCGGGATCCGGCCAGCTCACGTATCGTCTTCACCTGGTCGGGCTTGAAGCCGAAAGTCGCGACGCTTTCCAGGCCCGAGACATCTAGGCCGAGGACCTCGTCGTATTCCGCGTCGGGATCGGAGACCCACTGGCGATACGTCGCGAGGGCTTCGGCCTTGTCTTCGAATTCCTTCTTGACGTGGGGCCAGAGGTAATCCACGGTAGTCCTGTCGGGATAGCAGATTCCCGAGGTGCCGCCCGCTTCGACTGCCATGTTGCAGAGGGTCATTCGAGCCTCCATGGACATCGCGTCGACGACAGGTCCCGTAAACTCGATTACCTTGTCCGTGGCCCCGTTCACGCCGAGCCTGGCGATGACGTGGAGGATGACGTCCTTGGCGTAGACGCCCTCCTTCAAGCGGCCCTTCAGCTCCACCTTGATGGTCCCGGGCTCGCGGAAGGCGCAGACGCCCTTCAGGATCCCGACCTCCAGGTCCGTCGTCCCGACGCCGGCGGCGAAAGCGCCGAAGGCCCCGTGCGTGCAGGTGTGACTGTCGCCCATGATGATCGTGTAGCCCGGCCTGGCGAAACCCTTTTCCGGGAAGAGGGCATGGCAGACTCCGTTGCGGCCTATGTCGAAGAAGTCAGCGATTCCGTGGCGATGCGCCCAATCGCGGAGCATCTTGCCTTGCAGGGCGGTCTTGGAATCCTTGGCCGGCGTCACGTGGTCGATCACCGCCTTGATCCTGGCGGGGTCGAAGACGCGGTCCAATCCCTTCTCCATGAGGTCGGCGAGGGCGGTCGGCGTGGTGATCTCGTGGCAGAAGACGGCGTCCAGCTTCAGGACATAGGCCTCTCCGAAAGGACGGTCCACGACGTGGGCGTCGAAGATTTTCTGGGCGATGGTCTTTCCCATCATAGTTCTCCTTTTCCATCGAGGTTAAAGCCCTTGGGCGGCGTCACTACCCAAAAGGCCTTCAAGGGGACTTCCCCGGCGTTTCGCAGCAAATGCGGAATGTCGGAAGGAAAGCTGCCGCTGTCTCCGACTTCCAGCTCGTAGGTATGGCCCCCGCAGCTCAGCTCGGCTCGGCCTTCCAGGATGATGCACATCTCCCTGCCGATGTGGCCGTATGCCGAACTCCTTTGCCGGGAACCCGGCGGCACGGTGAGAAGGTAGGCCTCGATCCCCGGCTCTCCTTCATCGGATCGGGACAGCAATTCGTACACTCGTCCCTCGGACTCGAATCGAGGCCGATCCGCCGCCTTCATCACGTGGACGGGGTGCTCGGTCTTGTAGTCCTCGAAGAGATGCTCCAAGTCCAAATTCAGGAATCCGGCGATATCGAGGAGGGTATCGACGGCCGGCATCACCTTGCTGCGCTCGATCTGGGAGATCTGGCTTTCCGTCACGCCTACAGCCGCTGCGACCTGCTTGAGGGTCAAGCCACGCTTTTCTCGCACCGATCGCAGTTTTTCCCCGAACTGGTACTTCATTGATAATGTAGTTACTGTATTTATAATTAAGTGTCAAGCGGACAAAATCGCGACGCTATGCGAATTCCTTCAATATTTCGTCGATCGCGGCGAAATCGATCGGCTTGGAAAGGTAGGCGCGCGGTTTGTACGCCGACTCGTCGATTCCCGACCGCGTGTATCCGGAGATGATGACTATCGCGGTCGACCTGTCGCGATCGATGAGCCTGGCCGCCTCCATCCCGTCCATCTTGCCGGCCAGTCGCACGTCCATGAATACGAGGTCGGGCTTCTCGGATTTCGCCTGCCGCACCGCATCCTCTCCGGAGGCCGAGAGGCCGACGACCTTGTGGCCGATACCCTCGATGTAGGATTCCAAGGCCAAGGCCGTCAGCGCCTCGTCCTCGACGATGAGGACTCTCTTCATCTCAGCCATCCGACTTCACTCTCTCGTCGTAGAGCTTCCGCTTGAATCGGATCAGGTACGAGACGCCGCCCTCCGAGGCAATGTCGATGCTGCCCTGCAACTGATGCCTCACCATCGTGAAAAGAGTCTTCATCCCCATCCTCGCGTCGGCATCGGCGTCGAATCCCTTCGGGAAGCCGACTCCGTCGTCATCGATCCTCAGCTCGACGAAGTCGTCTTCCATCCGCGTCATCGCCAGGCGGATCCTTCCCTTCCGATCCCCCGGGAAGGCGTGCTTGAGTGAGTTCGCCATGATCTCGCTGACGATGAGCCCGCATGGGAGGGCCGTGTCGATCAGCATGGAGATGTCCTCGAGCCGGAGATCGACGCTCACCTTGGCCGGCGATACTCCGTAGCTTTCCGTCATGAGGGCGGCCAGGTCCCTGACGTAGGCGGCCATATCGATGTTGGACAGGTCGCGGGATTCGTAGAGCCTTTGATGCACGAGGGACATGGCGACGATCTTGTCGATGACGTCCTTGAAGACTGCCTTGGCCGATTCCTCGTACAGCTCGGTGGAATGCAGCGAAAGCAGGGACGAGACGACCTGCATGTTGTTCTTCGACCTATGGTACAGCTCGCGGATCAGGGTCTCCTTCTCCTGGAGCGAGGCGCTTACCTTTTCCTCGGCGGCGCGGAGGGACTTGAAAGTATTGCCGACGCCGCGGATCAGGAAAGTGTTGGCGACGACGAAGATGGTGTCCATGAAGAAGATGTTGGCGCTTTGTATGAGCCATGAATGGAAGCGGAAGCCATGAAGCACGTCCCATCCGATCAAACCCATCGCATGCAGGACTCCGAAAGCCAATCCCGTCAGGAGATTGAGGAGGGCGGCGAGCATGGCGATCCTCGGGCCTACGAAGAGGCTGCAGATCAGGGTGCTCACCGAGAACCATATTCCGCTTTCGCCTTCGGGCCCGGCGAGCGCCAGGGACGCCCCTCCGATCAGGGAGAAGAAGAAGGCGATTATCAGCGTCTTCGTTCGTATAGATAGGCGAGGGGAGAAGACGACCGCGACATTGACGATGTACGCGACGACGAGGATCGTTCCGCCCAGGTATTGACCCTTGGCGAATACGACCGTAGCGCCCGGGACGATGGCCAGGGTCCCGGCGACGGTGCCGGATAGGGAAATGACATAGAATATGAAGCGTTGCCAGTACTCGATGGTGTTCTTGTCGGCCGAGCCGGTATAGCGATCGATAATTCGGATGGGAATCGAGGCTAGTTTCCGCAGCATGCCGGCCTCCTCGAATTAACGTCACGCCATTAGGACCCGATACTAGACCAAGTATACCATAAGTCGAATCCGAAAATCGAATTCGATCGCTTTCTTCAGAGCCGAAACGCCGGGGTAAAGGCGCGTAGCGGCGCCGCGAGCGCGATCCCCTCGAGGCGAGCGAACTCGGCGAGGGCCTTCGCCCCGACCCCTGCGGCATCCCGCGAAGGATATATAAGGAAAAAGGCGCCTCCGCCGCCTGAGCCGCTCTGCTTGCCTCCCCTGGCCCCGAGTTCGATGCCCCGGCGGAGCAGGCGATCTATCCTCGGATCGCCGAGTCCGAGTTCTCCAAGGGCCGAATGCGCGGCGGCGAGGAGGGCGCCCAGGCGGTCCATGGCCTCCGGCCGATCCCCGTCGCCCTCCTCCATGCAGGTTATGGCTTTCTCCGCGATCCCGCCGAGCTCCTCGACGAGTCTCCCCGCCCTGTCATCCCCCGACGCGAGCCGCTCGCCGAGCGCGGTCACCTGGGCGGAGGTCGAAGCTCGCCGCGTAACGGCCCCGATGACGAAATGCAGGGGGAATCCGCGCAGGGTCCCGGTCGCGGGCAAGGCGGGCGGCGATGGGCGGAAAGATCGCAGATCGCCTAGGAGGGACAGGCCAGTGTCGATGCCGGAGGGCGTGCCGTGGAAGAAGCCTTCGGCTCGATGCGCGAGCAACCAGATATCCGTAGCCGTCGCATCCTCGGGGGCGAAGGCCTTGGCAAGGCCGACGCAGATAGCCGCGGAGGAGCCGAAGCCGAGTCCTCGGGGGATCGTCGATGAAACGCGGATCGTCCCGCCACCCTTCGCGATCTTCGGTAGTATACTCGCGGCGTACTCGAGGAATTCGCCGAACCGAATTCCATCCTCTCCCCGTAAGTCGGGGAAGCTCCATCCCCGATGTCCCTCCACGCTGATCTCGATTCTGGCAGAGGCCGGCAGGCCGAGGCCGAGCGAGGGAAAGCCGTAGACGGCGGAGTGCTCTCCGAAAAGGAGGAGCTTCGCGTTGCCGGTACCTATTCGATCCATATCGGTCCGCTTTCAGCGATCTCGATCTTCCCGGAACCTTCGAAGGCTTCGGACTCTTCGGGGACCGAAGCCGAATCGCCGGACCACAGCGCCCACAGTTCGTCGCCCGCGCCGAGAGCCTTCGCGATTCGGCCCTCGAATCGGCCCGATCGCGCGGGAACGCCGATAGCGTCTCCGAGCTCCGCGGCGAGGCGGGCGCCCTCCAACAGCCTGTCGGAGGCTTCGCTCCAATCCTTCGCTTCGGCGAAGCTCCGCGCTATCCCGTTCGAGGCCTCGATGAAGCTTCTCGCCGCCGCGGGCTCTCGCAGCTTCCATGCAACGTAGCGGCCTATGGAAAGCGAAGTATCGACCGAAGCCGGGCCGCGAGCCAGGACGAAGGGACGCAGCCACGGAAGCGAGAGCCGCCGGAAGAATGGCCGCCGCCCGCCGACGAAGAGTCCGGTACCGCCATGGAGCGAGGCCGCCAGGTCGTAGCCGCTGCCCCGGCCGCCCTGGTGGGAGCGATGGGCGTCGAGCGAGGATCGGAAGGTCCCTTCCGCCAGCCTCTCGCCCTCGAGTCCGGCGCCGCGGAGGAGGGCATAGGCTGTCGCTACCGCGACCGCGGCGCTCGACCCTATCCCGATCTTCGCCCCGTCGGGGCCGAAGAAGGCCGAGGAATCGACTTCGAGGCGGAGGGGCGGCAGCCTCCTCTCGGGATTCTCGGCCGCGAGCTCGCGTTCCGCCGCGGCGACGACCAGGTCCAGGAGACTCTTCCGTCCGCGATCGGAGGCCGTCCAAATCTCGGAGCCGCCGCCCGCTACGCCGACAATCGTCAACTCCGTCGCAGGAGCGATCGAGACGACGACGCGCCTCTCGACGGCGATCGCGATTCCCAGGCCCCCCTCTTCCAGGATCGCGTACTCGCCTAGAAGGAGGAGATTGGCCGGTACGGTCAGTCGAGCCCCGCCAGAGACGACGGCGCCCGTCACTCGATTTTCCCCGTTACGCCGTCGGGCCCTTCGCCGATATCGACGGCCGGGGCCGCGACGGAGACTAGGGGCGCCGGGCCGACTCGGCTTTCGATTATCGACATCGATGCCCCCAGGGCCCGGATGCGCTCGGTCGCTCCGGGGACATCCGGGGCCAGGCAAAGCATCTTCACCTGCGGCCCCGCATCCATCGTCTCCCAGACCCCTATCCCTTGACGACGCATTTCTTCGCATTCGCGTATGATCGCGATGCTTCCGGGCAACCAATAGAAGATCGGCGGATCGCAGGCGAGCATCGCGCCGAACATCCTGAGGTAGCTCTTCCTGACGGACTCGCCGAGGCTTTCCAGATCGCGTCGCTCGAGCGCCTCCAGGGCCGCGGCGACCTCGGCTGAGGCTCCGCGGACCCAGCTTCCGTAAAAGGGCGAGGTCGAACGGCTCCGCTCCATCGCCTCGCGCGAGGAGAGGGCCTTCGCTTCGAGCGAGACGCAGGCGACGAGGACGCGGAGCTCGGGCCAATGGTCTTCGCCGTAGATGGGACGCGCCGCGCGGGAGCGCGCGGGAAGGAAGCTGAAGCCGCCGAACACTGCCCGCGCGGCTGAAACCGACCCGATGCGGGCGATGGCCGATATTTCGGCGAGCGAAAGACCGTCCCCGCGGTTACGGCCCCTTCGAAGGACCTGTCTCCGCCCCTTTCCCAGAAAGGCTTCCCCGGCCCTCGCGCCGGCGAGGGCGAGGGCGGCAAAGGCGGAAGAAGAGCTCGCCAGCCCCGAGGAGGTCGGGAAATCGTTCCGGCTCCGGGCCCGGAATCGAAGCTCGGCCCCGAGGGCGCGACGCAGGGCGTCGAAAAAGGCGGCATACCTCCCAGGATGCTGTCGTAGGCCCCCTACGCTCACTTCGTCCTCCCCTTCGAAGCTCGCCTCGACTCGGGTGCTCGTCGTCAGGGCCCCCAGAGAAAGGGCGAGGCTCGGCGTAGCGGGCAGGTTGAGGCGGCCGTCGGACTTGCCCCAATACTTGAGCAGAGCCAGGGAAGGCGAGGCCCTGCACTCGAAGGCCGCGCCGCGTTCGAGGGACGCCGGGTCACGCTCGAACGCCGCCGCGCCGGGCCCGAAGGCCGCTCCCGCGGCATCCTGCCCTTCGCTCACGCCTCGTCCTTGCGCTTTCTGGAATGGAGCGCCATGTGCCCGGCCTGGATGCCTTCGGTCACGAGGGCGAAAACGGCCGCGAAGTTCTGGGCCAAACCCAGGGCGGCCGCTATCCTGGATAGGCCCGGCCCGTCGGGATCGCCGAGCATCCTGAGGGCAAAGGCCGTGGCGGGATGGAATCCTACCGAGCCTCCGACGACGCCGAGGGCGAGGGGCAGCTCGAGACTCCCTTCGAGCCTTTCACCGACGCGTTTGAAGCTCGAGATCCCGCGATATGGCCCCTCCCGCGCCGCCCAAAAATGGACCCCGGCCTCTAGGGCGCGGCTGTCGTTTCCCGTGGCCAGGGCGAGGGCGACGATGCCGTTCATCGCGCCTTTGTTGTGCGTGACGGCGCGGGAGGGATCGGCCTGGGCGAGCCGCGAGGCCAGCTCCAGCCTCCGGGCGGCTTCCTCTCCCGAGTAGGGGCCGCGGGAGAGGCGGCGGGCGGGGATCTCGAATCGCGCCCCGGCCCGGCGATCCCCGGCGTCGTTCGTGAGAACGCACATCAGGCGCCTACCCCCGCTTATCGTCTCGAGCGAGGGCGCGACGCGCTCCGCCGCTCCGTCGAGGACGTTGGCGCCCATGGCGTCCCTCACGTCGATGCGAAGCCGGACGCGCACCAGGCCGGTCTCCGCGATCCTGGCCACGTCGAGGCCCCGATAGCCCCCGCCGCGGCCGCGCATCGACGCGAGGAAGGCGTCGAGGTCGGCCCGTATCTCGCTCTCCCGGCTTTCGATCTCCCTCTCCCGACCTGGCGGGACATCCTCGAGGTATACCTGAGCCGTCATGAGCGGCTCGGTCGCCCAGGTGGAGAAGCCGCCTTCCTTTCGGACGAGGTTCGCCGCGAAGGAGGCGGCGGCGATCACGGAAGCTTCCTCGACGGCCATGGGGATATCGTAGGAACGACCATCGATGAGGAAGCCCGAGGCGATCCCGAGCGGAAGCGGCGCGAAGCCTACCGCCGACTCGACCATGGACTCGGCGAGCTCGGCGTCGCCTCCGAGGATCGCCTTGAGGTCGTCTCCTTCGGTCCCATAGGCGGCCGTCAGGGCGGCGCGCCTGCCGGCTATGCCGAGCTTCCGGAAATTGGGGGGCAGGAGCTTTTCGCCTCGATCGATCATGGTCTCGCGTCTTCCGCGCGCAGGAGCTCGTCCGCGGCCGCGGAAAGGGCCGGCTCGATCCGGAGAGGCCTTGCCCGCAAGGCGGATAGGTCGGCGCAGCCCGTCAGCGTCATCGCGGTCCTGAGCGAGGACTCCACCCGGGCTATGAGCCTGAGCGCGGCCTCCGTGCCCGCCTCGTGGACGGCTCGGGCGAAGGGGAGGGCCATGCCGGCGAGAGAGGCCCCGAGGGCGATCGCCTTGGCCACGTCCAAGCCCGTGCGAAGGCCCCCCGATGCGATGATTCGGGCGTCGGGCGAGGCTCGTTTCGCTTCTCCACCTGGCGCCGAGGCTTCCCGTCGTCTCGAGAGGGCGAGGAGGAGGAGGGCTGTCGGAAAGCCCCAATCCGCGAATTCGCGGGCGACGGCGAACTCCTCCTCGGGAAGGCGGTAGGATTCGACGAGGACCCAATTCGTGCCGCCGGCGGCCGCGAGGTCGACGTAGGCGACGCCTGAGCCGAGCAGCGACTCCACGTCTGCGGGGGCGATCCCGAAGCCGGTCTCCTTGACGATGACGGGCAGGGGGGAGGCCTCGCAGAATCTCGCCACGGCTTCCCCGAGTCCGCGGAAATCCCGATCCCCGCCGGGCTGGAAGAGCTCCTGGCCCGCGTTCAGGTGCACCGCGAGGGCCTGCACTTCGAGTCGCCTCAACATCTCGATCACCCGATCCGGCCCGATCTCGCGCAGCTGGACCGCGCCGAGGTTGGCGATCACGGGGACATCGGGCGCGACCGGCTTGACGTGGAACTGATCGAAGAGCTCTGGCTCGCGGAAGAGTATGCGGATCGATCCGGTCCCGACGGGAATGCGCGCCGACTGCGCGGCCGCGGCGAGGGCGAGGTTCAGGCGGCCGCCGGACCTCGAGCCGCCGGTCATGCACGAGATGAGCAGGGGCAGGGCTATGCGATGGCCGAGGAAGGAGAGGGAGGTGTCGACGGTACGGGAATCCAGCTCGGGCAGGGCGCGGTGGACGAAACCGAGCTCGTCGAAGCGGCCGACGCGGCTCTCGACGGAGTAGTTCGCCGGATCCACGCAGATCTCGAAGTGCCTGGCCTTGCGGTCCGAGATCTCGCTATCGAAATCCATACTCGCGATATCCGTCTTTGCGGATTCCGGCGAGGTAGAAGGAATCCCGCGGCATGTCGGGATAGGCGTCGGCGGACGCGCTCCACGGTCCCTCGGCCGATCGATCGATCCATCCCTGGTATTCAGCCATGCTAGCCCTTCTCGCGCCGCTCCAGAGCTCTTCGGTCTTCCATCGGGAAAGCGCGGCGGGCGCGCCGTCGGCGACCCTCGCGGAGAGCACCGCCATCGTATTGCCCGAGCCGTACGAAGCCAGCAGGATGCGCTTGCCGACGATGCGCTTCCCGATGAGCTTGAATTGGGAGTCGAGCAGGAAGGCGAGCGACATGAAGATGGAGGCCGTGTAGGTGTTCCCGATGCGCGCGATGGGGTCGATGCCGGCCTGCAGGCTCTTGGCCGCGAGGATCGCCTCGGCCTCCTCCTCGCTTACGCGGAGACGCGATACCAGCAACTTGCTCATCGCCCTGAAGGCCATGTTCCTGAACGGCACGTGGAGGACGAAGTAGTCCGTCGCCTCGAGAACTGCTTCCGGGCTCTCGCCCCGGCGGTCGCAATGATCGGAGAAGGCGAGATCGAGGCATTCGTTATAGCATTGGACCGAATACCCCCCACGCACGCGGGCGATCGGGGAGCCGAGGGGCCGGAAGAAATCGTCGACGTCCTCGGACGCGAATCCCATGTCAGAGAGGTCGAGCTCGACGAGGGAGGGTTCGCTCTCTACGAGGAGCGAGACGGCTCCGGCCCCTTGGGTGATCTCGGCCGTCGTCGCGCTCTCGTAGCGGGCGATGTCCGAGCAGGTCACGAGAGCGGATTCTCCCTTCCGATTGCTCAGGCCCAGGAGGGCGGCCACGCCGATCGCCGCGAGAGCGCCTCCGGCGCAGGCGTGCTGGACCTGGAAAGTGGAAATCGTCTTGGGAACGGCGATGCCAATGCGCTGGAGCATCCCCTCTACGTAGGCGGCGAGAGCCTTGGAATGATCGACTCCCGTCTCGGTCCCGGCCACGAGGTAGCGGAGGCGCGAAGGATCGAAATCCGGGTTCTGGCGCAGCAGCGTCAAAGCCGAGCGCGCGGCGAGGGTCGTCGTATCTTCCCAGGCTTCGGGGAAGCGCATCCGATTCTGACCCGTCGTCTCGATGGCGCGCCTCATCCGCTTCTCGAGCTCGCCGTCCAGCCGGCCGCGCTCGCCGACTATCGCGTCTATGTCGATTTCCGGCCGGGGAAGGAAGATCGCGATGTCGCTGATGCCGATTCGCTGCTGAGCCATTGGTGGAAATCCTCCATATTTAGACTACTATATAGAATATAGTATATCCCCATCGAGGAGGATAGCCAACGCTAGGGACCAAAGAGGCCGTCTTGATCCCTAGCAGGACGGGCCTCGCCCCTGCCCTTCGCGACGATTCTTCGTCCTTGCCTTTCCCGTCCCCCCTGCCTACTTTTCAGCATAAATATGGAGGGGCACATGCCGAACGATATCAAAGCCTTTCTAGGCTCGGAGGCCGAATCGCTCCTGACCCACGTGTGCAAGGGAATCCCGAAGGAAAGCCTGAACCTTCCCGGCAAGGATTTTGTCGATCGCGTCTGGGCCCTCTCCGACCGCGGTCCGCAGGTGCTGCGAAGCCTTCAGCAGCTTTTCGACCACGGACGCCTCCGCGGCACGGGCTACCTTTCGATCCTACCCGTGGATCAGGGGATCGAGCATTCGGCGGGGGCCTCCTTCGCCCCCAATCCGGCATACTTCGATCCTCGCAACATAGTCGAGCTCGCCGTCGAGGGAGGCTGCAACGCGGTGGCTTCCACTCTCGGCGTCCTGGGTTCCGTCGCAAGGGAATACGCCCACCGCATACCTTTCATCCTGAAATTCAACCACAACGAATTCCTCAGCTTTCCCAACAAGTTCGACCAGATCCCCTTCGCGGACGTAAAGCAGGCCTGGGACATGGGTTGCGTGGCGGTCGGAGCCACCGTCTACTTCGGCTCGCCGGAGTCCTCGAGACAGATCCAGGAGGTCAGCAAGGCCTTCAAGGCGGCCCACGAGCTGGGGATGGCCACGATCCTCTGGTGCTACCTGCGGAACCCCGCCTTCAAGACGGCCGCCAGGGACTTCCACCTGTCGGCCGACCTCACCGGCCAGGCGAACCACCTCGGCTCGACGATCGAGGCCGACATCATCAAGCAGAAGCTGCCTGAGAACAACGGCGGCTACCTCGCGGTCTCGAGCAAGGAGAACCCCTACGGCAAGACGGACCCGAGGATCTACTCCGAGCTGGCTCCCGACGATCCCATAGACCTGACGAGGTATCAAGTGGCGAATTGCTACATGGGACGCTGCGGCCTCATCAATTCCGGGGGCGCGTCCGGGGCCAACGACCTCGCCGAGGCGGTTCGAACGGCGGTGATAAACAAGAGGGCGGGCGGCATGGGTCTCATCTCGGGACGCAAGGCCTTCCAGAAGCCGATGGCCGAGGGCATACGGCTGCTGGGCACGATACAGGACGTATACCTCAGTCCGGAGGTCACGATAGCCTAGCCTGTGGTACGCTCGAAGCCATGAAGCAGTTCAACAGGGCCTTCTTTCGCGATCTATGGGCTTTGGCCAAACCCTATTGGGCCAGTTCCGAGGAGCGCTGGTCGGCGCGCGGGCTCCTGGCCCTCGTCATAGCCCTCAATCTCCTGATGGTGTACATCTCCTACCGCATCACCGAGTGGTACAATACCTTCTGGAACGACCTGCAGACCTACAACGCCAGCTCGGCCTGGCACGAGCTCCTGATCTTCGCGATCCTCGTCGTGCCCTATATCATCGCCGCGGTCTATCAAACCTATTTGACCCAGATGCTGCAGATACGCTGGCGCCGCTGGCTCACCGACAGCTACCTGGGCGAATGGCTGGCGCGCGGCACCTATTACCACCTGCAGGTACTCGGCGAGGGCACGGACAACCCCGATCAGCGCATCGCCGACGACCTCGCCAGCTTCACCTCGCAAACTTTGAATCTGCTCATCGGCCTGCTGAGCTCGATCACTACGCTGGCCGCCTTCATCGCCATGCTATGGGGCCTTTCCGCCCATGTCCCCATCCCCTGGCATGGTTCCAACATCGTCATCCCCGGCTATCTCGTTTGGACGGCGGTCGTCTACTCGGCGGTGGGCACGGTCCTCATCGCAGTGGTCGGGCGGCCCCTCATAAAGCTCAACTTCAATCAGGAGCGCTATCAGGCCGATTTCCGCTTCAGCCTGGTTCGCCTCCGCGAGAACAGCGAATCGGTGGCCCTGTACGGCGGCGAGAGCCGCGAGCGCGAGCATTTCCTGGAGCGCTTCGCGAAGGTCTTCGGCAACTTCTGGCAGATCATGCGACGCACTCGGCGCCTCAACTGGTGGGCTTCCGGCTACGGTCAGGCGGCCGTGATATTCCCGACCCTCGTGAGCCTTCCGGCCTACTTCGCCAAGGCCATACAGATCGGGTCGATAATGCAGATATCGAGCGCATTCGGCCAGGTCCAGGGCGCGCTCTCCTTCATCGTCAACAGCTACACCGACCTCGCGAGCTGGCACGCCGTCGTCGACCGTCTCCGCTTCTTCAGGCAAGCCATGAACGAGATCAAGGAGATCCGCGATACGCATTACAGGATGGTCCGCCGCGACGGTCCCAGGCTGCGAATCGAGGATTTCAACGTGCGCCTTCCCGACGGCCGCGATCTCCTCCGCGACCTCAACGTCGAGCTCGACCGCGGCGGGCGCCTCCTCGTCATGGGCCCCTCCGGCATCGGCAAGAGCACTTTGATCAGGGCGCTCGCCGGCATCTGGCCCTATACGGACGGCGACGTGGAGCTCCCGGAGAAGGAACTGGCCCTTTTCCTTCCCCAGAAGCCCTACCTCCCCCTCGGTACGCTCCGGGACGTGCTGCTCTATCCTACCGGCGCCGAGATCATGGGCAACGACCGAATCGCCGAGGCCCTGGGGCTCGCGGGCCTGAGCGAGCTTTCCGGCCGCCTCGGCGAGGACCGCTTCTGGGCGCAGGTGCTTTCGCTCGGCGAGCAGCAGCGTCTCGCCTTCGCCCGCATCTTCCTGCAGCGCCCTTCATGGGTCTTCATGGACGAGGCGACCTCGGCCCTCGACGAGCCCGCCGAAGGCCAGCTCTACCTCGCCCTCATGCGCGAGCTGCCGCTTACGGCCATCGTGAGCGTGGGCCACCGCTCGAGTCTCCTATCCTTCCACGAGTCGCGGCTGGTCCTGCAGGGCGAGGGACGCTGGCAGGTGGAGGCCATAGCTTCCGCCGAGGGCGCCCGGACTCGGGCGCCATGATTATGCTAGCGAAGAAGCGCCTCGAGCGGCTGGCGATCGCCGGCTTCGCGATAGCCGCCCTGGCCAAGGCCCCGGCACAGGGCGACTGGCCGGCTGCCGGGACTTACGATGCCCCTCCTCGCGAACGGATCTCGCTCGACGCCGATTGGCGATTCGTCAAGAGCGATCCGCCGACTGCCGCGGATGAGCTGTCCTATCCGAAGATCAAGGCCTGGATGCTCTCGACCGGGATCGAATTCCTCGGATCGGCGGAAGGGATCAGGCACCCCCGCCCACCCGGGAATATCGGGGACGATATCGCGTACGTCAGACCGGAGTTCGACGATAGCGGATGGCGTCGGCTCGATCTGCCCCACGATTGGGGCATCGAAGGCCCCTTCGATCTCCGCTCGCCGAGCGCGACGGGGAAGCTGCCCTATTCCGGCGTCGGTTGGTACAGGAAGCATCTGGACATTCCCGCCTCGGATCGGGGAAGGCGCTTCTTCCTCGATGTCGACGGGGCGATGTCCTATTGCAATGTCTGGATCAACGGACGCTACGCCGGCGGTTGGGCCTACGGCTATTCGTCCTTCAGGGTAGACTTGAGTCCCTTCGTGGTTCCCGGAGGGGAGAACGTCCTCGCGATCCGCCTGGACAATCCCGATCTGTCCTCGCGATGGTATCCCGGCGGCGGGATCTATCGGAATGTCTGGCTCGTCAAGACCGAAGCGCTGCACCTCGCCCGCTACGGGACGCGCATCACGACCCCGATAGCGGCCGCTTCGCGGGCCGAGGTCGATCTGAGCGCGACCATCGACGACGATTCGGCTTCGAATGCGGACGTCAGGCTCGAGGCTCGCATCTTCGCGCTCGACGCGGCGGGGCGGAAGCGTCCGGAGCCCGTGGCGAGCTTCGATCCCGTATCGGTCCTCGTTCGCGGAGGCGAGAGCGGGACCGCCGAGGCCAAGGCGAGCATCCTGAATCCCCGGCTCTGGGACCCGAGCGCGCCGAACCGCTACGTAGCCGAAATTCGGATCGAGAGCGCCGGTCGGACCGTAGACGAGTACGATGCTTCCTTCGGCGTCCGGTCGCTCGGCTTCGACCCCGATAGGGGTTTCCTCCTCAATGGCCGACGGCTTCGATTCAACGGCGTCTGCGATCACCAGGATCTCGGTGCCCTCGGAACGGCTCTCAATCGTCGCGCCCTCCGGCGGCAGCTCGAAGAGCTCAAGGAGATGGGCTGCAACGCGATCCGGACGAGCCATAACCCGCCGGCGCCCGAGCTGCTCGACCTGGCCGACGAGATGGGCTTCCTGGTCCTGGACGAGGCCTTCGATTGCTGGGAGGCCCAGAAGACGCCGAACGACTACCATGGGCTCTTCGCCGATTGGGCGGAGATGGACTTGCGCGATCTGGTGCGGCGCGACCGCAACCACCCGAGCGTCGTGTTGTGGAGCATCGGCAACGAGGTTCGCGAGCAGGGACGGCCCGAGGGCCCCGCGATCGGCGCTCGGCTCGCCCGGATCGTCCGCGACGAGGATCCCACTCGTCCCGTGACCTCTGCCTGCGACAATGTCCAGGCGGGCTATAACGGCTTTCAGGACGTCGTAGACGTCTTCGGCTTCAACTACCTCCGCTCGGACGACATGTATACGCGTTTCCATAAGGCGAATCCGGCTAAAATGGTCTTGAGCACGGAGAGCGCCTCGACCATCAGCTCGCGGGGAGAGTACGCCTTCCCCCCGCCGGGCGCCTTCGACAGGAAGGATGGCGGCGCAGTACCGGGGTCGACGCCGCAGATGAGTTCCTACGACCTTTACGCCCCGCCCTGGGCGACGACTCCGGATGCGGAATTCGCGGCTCAGGACCGGTCTCCCTTCGTGGCGGGAGAATTCGTGTGGACGGGATGGGACTATCTCGGCGAGCCGACCCATAATACGAGCCTGGCCGGCGGCGGCATCGGCCTCGGCGGGGGGCCCTCCGATCCCGCGCGCAGCTCCTATTTCGGGATACTGGACTTGGCCGGCTTCAAGAAGGATCGCTTCTATCTTTATCAGGCGCGGTGGCGCCCGGATTTTCCCATGGCCCACATCCTGCCGCACTGGAACTGGCCGGAGCGCATGGGTCAGGTCGTGCCCGTTCAGGTCTACACTTCCGGCGATTCGGCAGAGCTCTTCCTCAACGGGAGATCGCTCGGCAGGAAGACTAAAGGAAAATTCGAATATCGACTTCGCTGGGACGAGGTTCGATACGAGCCCGGAGCGCTCAGGGTCGTCGCCTATAAGGACGGCAAGATATGGGCGGAGGATCTCGTGAAGACCTCCGGGATCGCATCCAAGATCGCGCTCGAGCCGGATCGCGATCGGATAAGCGCGGATGGACGCGATCTATCCTTCGTTACGGTACGCGTCGTCGACGCGGCCGGCATCACCGTGCCTCGTTCCAGTCCATCGCTGGATTTCGAGGTATCCGGCCCCGGGGAGCTGGTCGCCGTCGACAATGGCGACCCCACGAGCCTCGTATCTTTCCGCTCGCGGGAAATGAAGGCCTTCAACGGCCTCTGCCTGGCCATCGTCCGCGCCAAGAGCGCTCAGGCCGGGCAATTCTCCCTGAGAGTCCGATCCGAGGGGCTAGGCGACGCCGAGATTTCCATTACGGGTTTGGCCGACGGACAAGGATCGGAGCCGCCGACGATTCGGGGACCTGTCGATCGGCAATGAATTCCCCGATCTTCGATTTGATCCGAGCTGCTAAAGCCCGGACCTGGCTCATGATCTCTTCGCTCGTTCCGGTGAATTCGGAAGGATCCTCGAAAGGCCAGGACAGGCGATTCACCGGTCCCGGGAAGGTCGGGCAGTCCCGCTCGGCTTCGCGGTCGCAAACCGCGATCACCCAGTCGTAGGTCCTTCCTTTGGAGTAGAGCCTCGAGACCGCCTGCGTCTTTTTAGAGGCGATATCGATGCCTTCTTCCTGGAGCAGGGCCACGACATAGGCATTCAGGACGCCCGGAACCAGGCCGGCGCTTTCCACCGAGAATCGCCCGCCCCCATAGGCCCGCAGGTATTCTTCCGCGAGCTGACTTCGGGCGCTGTTGTGCACGCAGACGAAAAGGACTCGGCTGCGGGCATCCTGGAGCTCCTCGGATTTCGGATAGGTCAGCACGACTCGGTCCTCGTCTCGAATGGACAGGCGCCAGCGCAAACGCTCTTCATCGTACTGGAACGTATCCATGCCCGGTCGAAGAGAGCCGTCCCGGTTGATCAAGCTCGCGAGAACCGGGGCCCCGAAACTGCCATGGCGCACTGTCCAATCAGCCAAGGCAGTCAAGGGCGGCAGGTCGACGAGGGAGTAGAAGACGAACTTTCCCTGCCGTTCCTCTTTGATCAATCCAGTCTTTCGAAGCTCGGCCAGGCCGCGGCTGATGGCGTATTGGGGCTTTTGCAGGATATCGGTGAATTCGGCGACGCACAGACTCGTACGACAGACTGCCAATAGACGGAAGCAGCGCAATCGCGTTTCGTCGGAGAGCATATTGAAGTACAGCGTGGAGTTCATATATGTAGATTTATGCATAGGAATACTTGTGTCAATAGCTCATCCTAATTGAAATCTAACCTGTTTATGGCTGGAGCCACATTCAATAACATTGACTTCGGCTTTTGGTATTCATATGCTCATATTCGTATATTATCATATTTCATGGAGGCTAGATCGTGAAGAAGACGTTTATTTTATTATCCTGCCTGTTTATAGTGGCGGCGGGAATCGGCGCGCAGGGGAAGGCCGGTTTAGGGCTCATCAAAAGCGGCGATCCCAATGAGGCGAAAAACTTGACGGGCGCGGGGGGCACCTTTCCGGCAGTCCTCTATACCAAGTGGTTCGCCGAATACGCGAAGCTGACCGGCGTCCAGGTCAATTACCAGTCGATCGGCTCGGGCGGAGGCATAAAAAGCATTAGCGACATGACGGTCGACTTCGGCGCCTCGGACGGTCCCATGACCGACGATCAGCTCGCCGCCGCCAAGGGCGGAAAAATCTTCCATATCCCCACCGCGATGGGAGCCGTCGTCCCGACCTTCAACATTCCCGAGCTCGGGAAGGATACGCTGCGCTTTACCGCCGACACTATCTCCGCCATCTATCTCGGCGATATCATCAAATGGAACGACGACAAGCTCGTCGCCGACAATCCGAAGCTCAAGAACGTGGATAAATACATCGTCGTCGTCCATAGGTCCGACGGATCGGGGACTACGAACATCTGGACCAGCTATCTTACGGCGGTAAGCGATAAATGGGCCAAAGCCGTCGGCGCGGCCAACTCGGTGCAGTGGCCGGTCGGGCTCGGCGGCAAGGGCAACGAGGGAGTCGCCGGCAACGTCAAGCAGACGCCCTATTCGATCGGCTATGTCGAGGAAGCCTATGCCGTGCAGAACAAGCTTCCCGTCGGCCTCGTGAAGAACAAGTCCGGGAAATATCCCGTCCCGACTACGAGCGCCGTCACCATGGCGGCCCAGGGCGTCGTCCTCCCGGACGATCTCCGCGTCAAGGTAGTCAACAGCGACAATCCCGAGGCCTATCCCGTCGTGGGCTTCACGTGGATCCTCGCGTATCAGCAGCAGACCGATCCGGCCAAGGCTCTTGCCCTCACTCGGCTCCTCTGGTGGGCCACGCATGACGCCCAAAGCTACAACGCCGGTCTCGAATATGCGCCTCTCGCCCCCGATGTCGTCAAGAAAGCCGAGACCCTCATCAAGGCTATTCAGGTAAACGGCATGCAGGCCCTGCCCGCGACGATCTCGAAATAGCCGGTCGCCGCGAAAGGACTTCATGACAGTCAAGAATTCCATTTCGCGGCGAGCGACGAAGGCCGCGGACCCGAGCGATCGGGTCTTCACGGCCCTCGTCGGCGCCGCCTCCACCCTCGTCGTCGCCCTCCTGGTCGGTTTCATCCTCCTCCTGGTACTCGATTCGACCGATTCCATCCGCCGCTTCGGATTGGGTTTCCTCGCGGGGTCGAAATGGAACCCGGTCAAGACCGAGATCAACCCGATAGTCTTCGGCGCCCTGCCCTATATATTCGGGACGATCGTCACCTCGCTGATAGCCCTGGTTTTGGCGACGCCCCTCGCTCTGGGCTCGGCCATCTTCGTCTCGGAATACGCCCCTTCCTGGCTCGGGAAGCCGGTCGCCTTCGTCATCGAGCTCTTGGTTGCGATCCCGAGCGTGGCCTACGGAGTCTGGGGGCTCTTCGTCCTCGTGCCCATCATGAGAAACGACGTAGAGCCTTTCCTCCAGGCCACGATCGGCAAGATCCCGATACTCGGCGCCCTCGTCGCGGGCCCGCCCTTCGGCCAGGACCTCCTGACGGGAGGCGTCGTCCTCGCCATCATGATCCTGCCAACCATCCTCTCCCTGTCGAGGGAGATCATCGCCCAAGTGCCCCGCCTCCAGAAGGAAGGGATGCTGGCCCTCGGCGCGACCAAATGGGAGGTGCTCTCCAAGGCCGTGCTTCCCTACGCGCGCGGAGGTATCGTCGGCGCGTCCATGCTCGGTCTGGCGCGGGCCATCGGCGAGACCATGGCGGTCACGATGGTGATCGGCAACAGCTCGACCCGGATAAGCCCGTCCATCCTGACGCCCGGATATACGATCGCGAGCGCGATAGCGAACCAGTTCACTGAAGCCGATTCTCCCGTCTACTTCAGCGCCATCGTCGAGCTCGGCCTCGTGCTGCTTCTCGTGGCCTCGGTCTTCAATATAGGTTCCCGGGTCCTGGTGGGGCGAATCGCCAAAAGGGAGGGCGGAGCCGATGCGTAAGGA
>Ga0181520_10003033_pt1 | contig 30129 bp, 22 predicted proteins | sample PEATcosm2014_Bin_29_FD_132451 | JGI IMG/M metagenome (GOLD analysis project Ga0181520, IMG submission 132451) | Peatland microbial communities from MTU Mesocosm Facility, Houghton, MI, USA - PEATcosm2014_Bin02_30_metaG | ecosystem: Environmental > Terrestrial > Soil > Wetlands > Peat | place...
GAAGGACCGCCTGGCGAGGTTCCTCGAGGCAACCGGACGGTAAACCGGCGGGTCAGTGCCCGGTGGTTCGAACACCCGTAACTCACTGGAGAATTAGGTATCTGGCGGAGAGGGGGGGATTCGCTTCCGGTCGCGATGTGGTGCTCCTGTAACTTGCTGATAAGAGAATGCCGTGGATACCAGGATTGCCATCGTTGCCGGGGAGCATTGCCCGATATTGCCCGACGGCCGGCTTCGCGAAGCCGTGGATCGCGCTGAGTTTTCCGCACCGATCCCGCACTCGCCGTTGCTACACTCGTGGAAGATTACCGCCGAGGAGATGGAAGCCCGAGAGATCGTGCTCGCCGCCGTGGCGCCATTCATGGTTGGCGTGTTCACGAAGCGCAGCGCCGCACAGCAGTCTTGGACCTTCGCGACCGGTACACCCATCGCGTTCAGAGGAGAGAAACTCCTGCTTGCCGCGGCCCACGTTCGTCAGCGAGAGACCTGGCGACCAACCGACGGATATAGTGTTCCTGCCGCCACCACGAGGAGGCTTCATACTCTCGTCGTCACTCGCAGATGGCAAGTATCCTCGAAGCCAACGCTGGGAGACGTCGCAGCTCATCGGTGACCACCAGACGGACGTCGCAGCGATATGCTTCCAGAACCCGCCACCGATTACGTTCTTCCACATGCCGGATGAAGCGGCAGTACCGTTGCGACCTGGCAGACCCGTGGCCATCTGCGGCTACCCGAAAGCCACGGGAAAAGCGGTGCAAATGGGCAGCATCGTCACGGATCTCGCGCTGGCGGATTTTCAGGCCGCCACGGTCGTAGACGCGAGCGGGTTCGGCCTGCAGCCGTTTCAGTTCGCCATTGACTACCCAATCCTACCGGGCCTTGTGCTGCCTGGTGGCTACTCGGGCTCCATGGTTTGGTATGACAAAGCAGGGTGCACAACGGTCGGTGAACTCCGGCAAGGGCCACAGCTCAGGATTGGTGGTATCGTCACCGATCACGACCCGGCGCATGATGCATTGTTGTGCTCTGACGAGAACGCCATCATCCGATTCTTGCGACAGATCGCTTCATGAAAGCGGCCACATGCGGCCCGCATGACCATCGCAAGTGTCGTCTTCCGTCGTCACGGAAAAATCGGCGACGTCCAGCTTGGGAAGACGACAGCAAATTTGGAAACAAAGAACATTGCGTTTCCTGCACCTCGTTCTGGCGATTGAGAATACCCAGTTTTCATTCTGTGCACTTGACGGAGTTCTTAACGGAGCACAAACGGAGCACGCGGATCGCCCTTCGCTGCTGTGGGCTTGACTGGACGCCGGAGTACATGGCCCTCGCAAGAACAGCAAAGCAGCCACCACTCACAGCGTCGCGGCCAACTGTAGCAATGCCTTGCCTCATTTCCTCAGGCTACTGCTACCGACCAACGAAATGCCCAGCATCTGGACCGGACGAACCATCTGGAAAACGGCGCCGTGGTAAGGGTGGCGCTTGTATTCCAAACCGTTCATGCCATTTCTCCCAAGCCTCCCGCGTAAACACTCCAGCCGGGGCATTCTCAAGTGCTGTTCGGAATTCTTCTGTTGGCACATAACGCTCAACCAATGAAACGTCCGCCGCGGAGCCGTAAACCATCAAGTGCGTCAGAAACGTCATCAGATTAGCAAGGGTTTCCTCCGGCTTCTCATACCAAACCACTTTCCGCGCGACCAACAGCAAGTCAGCCGGATACGGAGTCGTTAGGCTCATCGCTCCCGCCCTCCCGTACCGAGACCGCGTCGCGGATGCAACGAAGGTGCCTTGCCCAAATCAACTGTTTGTGCCCACCGGGTCAGATCCCCCAGCATGGCGAGCGAGGCCCAATATAGTGTCCGGTCAGCATGAAACTGCAGGGCGCGAAGACTCGTGGTCAGATCGAAGGTCCGGTCGGTTCGCTTTGGGGGCCAATCCCTTGAGCGCGTCGAACCAACGGGGCGACAGGGCGTGGATGTGCACGTAGTCCTTCCAACTCCCCGAATTTGAATCGACCGCATCGCTCGATCCGGCCGTGCGCCGCAACGACGAAGATGCCTGGTACATCGGATTGCAGTTTGCTCTGTAGGCTCCACCTTTTTGTTCATTGTCCCGTGTAACCTTGCGTTGTCGATAGCGCTTTGGCCGACGCCAGCTCGACCTCCCGCTCGCGGTCGTACCCTGTTAGCGCCTGTCAGGAAATGACCGGAAACAGGCTGAGTTACGTCAAGCTGCCTGCCACCGGTCTTGACCAACCGTCACTGCGAGCTGCTCAACGACCAGTGGTCGCACCTCTTGTGCAGCACCAGCCGTCGCCACAAGTTCTCCAAAGCTGCGCTCATCACAGTGGCCCTCCTCTGCCAGGAGCGACCAGCCAATGAGAGCACGACAGTTGCCCCATTTGGGGCGCGTCGCTTTCAGCTCATCGCCTTCAGCCGATAGACGTCGTGTTCACCGTTGTGCTATCCTGTACCAGGATCAAGGGTGCCAAGACCCCAATTAGAGGGAACTCCTAGATCTAAGTAAGGATAACAGTAATGAAGCATTCATCGATTGTCTTCTGCCTGTTAGCGATGCTGAATCTAGCCCCCTCTGCCAGTGGGGAGAGCTGGCAAAGGATTCCGGGCAAGCTCGGCTCTTCCGCGAGCTATAATTCTGGATGGCTTGACCTTGAAGCGCCCACCAACTTCGCAAAGGGTGAGAAACTGCGAATACTGCTCGGAGGGACGGCGTCAAAAGTCGTGGTCAGACTCCTTCCCGCCCAGGCTGCGGCTGACGATCAGTCCGGGATACTCGGCGAGTATAAAATCGAGAAGAGCCGCGTGCTCGTCATCACTCTCGGAGAAGATCACGAAAAGACCAAGCAGATATCGGTGCATGGAGGGCCGAATCCCTGGGGCGTTTGGGATTTGGGCGGGGGCAACGGCGCTGCGACCATCAAAACCGTGGAACACGTGGTCCAGTAAACCACTGGGTTATGGGTTTGTGATTCAGACAGACAGAACTCGTCTGCAATAGAGGAGGCCCACCGATCTCTGTTGAAACAGTAATTGCTCTCGCCAGCATGGTATTCGGGCTCGGCGGGTTTCTCCCCGCCATCTTACCCTCGGATAAGCCGCGGACCAAACAATTAAAGATCATTCTCGTCACCTGCTTCGTGGCTTTTGTTGCCACAGCATCGGTTACAGTCTGGCAAAACCAACAACATTCCAAGCACGTACAGGCGACCGCTGAAAAAATGCTGGTCGTCCTGGGCAACGACGCAAAGACTGTCGACCAGCTTTACGAAGGCCTGTTTCCTGACGACTTCAGCACCGTCAGTGAGTCGCTCGCGAAACTGATTGGATTGAACAAGGTGGGCCACCGAGTTGTTGATGTGCAGGACGCCGCGGGCCTGCCCTACAAGGTTCGTGTCTATTTCGCAAAGTAGCGTTTGCATCGCGCAGCTCCGGCTTCATGAATCATACACAGAAACAGAGGATCTCAAACATCGCATCCCTCTCCCTCAAACCACGTGGCAAAGGCCTGTATTCGCACCGGGCTTAACGGGGGAGGGGCTTCGCAGCCTTCCGTGTCGCGTGCGGCGCCTTCACCTTGATTTTCTTGCTTTCAGAAACAACATCGTGATGCTTGGCACCTGCCGGAGCGGTCTTGACGTCCGATTTCTCTTCCAGGGCGGGTGGCTCCTGAACGATCTTGCGTGGGCTTTCGTTCCTTTTCCGGATGAGTATTCCTGGAAACTTCCCCTCGATTTTGCCATATCTGGCGACGACCGTCCCGTTCACCAGTACATAATCAATTCCGAGGGGCTCTACAAGCCGGTTGTAATCCGCAGGACCAGAGACCGCGTCAGGGTCGAATACAACGAGATCGGCCGGCATGCCTTCCTGCAGCCTTCCGCGATCTGTGAGGCCGAAGATCTTGGCAGGTTCCGATGTCATTTTCTTCAGGGCCGCGTCGAGACTGATCTTTCTTTCTCTCACCAACTCTCCGATAATTTTCGGAAAAGTGCCGATGCTGCGCGGGTGGGACGTCCTCCTTTCCTCAGTCCAAACACCGGTATCGCTGCCGACGCAAGCGTAAGCGTCGTTCAGCGATGCAATCATGTCGGACTCGTCCATCACGTCATAGATCATCTGGGCGCCACCATGTCCAAAGACGTACAGCACATTTTGGACATCTTGCGGTGGGACCCCATCCTTGACGATGTCACGAACCCAGGCGGTCTGGTCGTACCACGAGGCCGGCACCTCAAGATCAGGGATCTTCTTGCCCCAGAACTGTTCATCGCGGAACCAGGCGATCCGAGCGAATCGGTAGTCGGTAAATCCCTCGGATTTCAACTGATTCAGCATCCCTTGGACCAAGCGCTTTCGTTGCACTGGATCGCTCAAAATTCTGTGCGACTGCGCCAGCATGCCCCGGAAGTCCGGGGGCAGCAAAAGGTCTAGCGAACTGGAGCTGCCGGTGTAGGGGTAAACATCATGAGTGAGGGCGGGTAGATTAGGGCGCTCGTCGTTAAGAAACTTGAGCACGTCCGGCATCTTCCCCCACTCCCGCTTGGATGCGCATTTGAGATGCGACACATGCAGCCGTATTTGCGCCCTCGCGCAGATATCAACCGCTTCTTTCAGGGAATCCATCAGTCCATTCCCTTCGTCGCGAACGTGAGTGGCGTAAACCCCGTCATACTTCGCAGCTACTCTTGCGAGCGCAACCACTTCGTCCTCGTCTGAGTAGATTCCCGGCGCGTACTGCAAACCAGTCGAAAGCCCAAAAGCGCCGGCACGCATTGCATCCTCGACCTGATCCTCCATGGTTTGAAGTTGTGCGGGCGATGGCTTATCGGGGGCCTGCCCCATTACCTGCTCCCGAATCGTGTTGTGACCCACGAGAGTCAAGATATTGACGTGGCCACCCGTCTTATCTAGTGAATCAAGAATATCTCTCAACCGCTGGTGAGATGTACCGCAATTGCCTGTAACGACCGTGGTGACGCCCATCTGCAAGAAGTTCGGGGCACGAAAGGGCCGGCCCAAAATCATGTTTGCTTCGACATGCACGTGAGTATCGATAAAACCTGGCGCGGCGACGTGTCCGCGCGCGTTGATTGTCTCTTTTGCCGAGACGCCGTAAAGGAACCCGACCGCCACAACCTTGCCGCCCCGAATTCCGATGTCCCTGTTCATGGGCAGGAAGCGCTCGCCGTCGAACACCCGCGCATTTTGAATGACTAGATCGTAGGGTGGCTTGAACGTCTGCCAAATCAGAAACAACGAGATCAGGAGACAGACGAAAAGCAGCCCCTGAATCCACCAGAAGTAGCGCTGGATGAATCGGTTGGCTGCGGACGGTGATCGGCTTTGTACCGGCATAATCTATCGCCCCTGGCAAGCCCTATCGCCGCGTTGAGTAGCGAAGTTCACCTCGGAGGGCGAGAGACTGCCGCCAGTAGCACGGAGTGCCGTCCGAAACTCTGAACAGGCTGAAGGCCAGTACTGCTTGCCGTTCATGTAATACAGAAGTCCGAGGTTGAAATGGAATGAGGCGCGATTCGGGTCCAGTTGAATAGCCATTTGGTACTCGCGCACAGAGCCCTGGAAGTTCCTCAGGACGTCCCGGTACAACGTCCCCAGATTTGAGTGCGGGTAATACCAGGATGGGTCCGCCTCACTGGCCTGCCGGTAGTATTTCTCGCTCAGGTCGTATTGCTTCTTACCGAAGTAGGCTTTACCTAGTCCATTCAACCCGAGGGACCAGTTCGGCTGGAAGCTAAGAGCTTCTTCAAACTGCTGGCGGGCTCCCTCCCAGTCATGGCGGTCCAGGGCTGCCATGCCCCGCGCGTAAGCCAGTCGGGCGTTTGAGGCCGGGCTCTTCTCGATACTCGACAGCCACTCTTGGAGTTGGGCCATTTCGGCCCAGTTCGTCAAAGCCATCTCGCCCGCTGCTCTTTGGGCGGGCGACTTGCTCAACTCGCTGTCCTTATACCAGGAGTCGAAGGCCTCTTTGCTGATTTTCTGAAGCACAGGCAACGCTTTTTCGTTCATCGACTTGATTGCGCTGCTCTCCGGGCCTTTCTCGCGGAGCGTCTTCTGATAAACCGAGTACGCGCTTGGCCCATTGCTATTGACGATCACCTGTCTGTCAAAGTAGTCATTGAACTCCCGCACAGGTCCGCCAATAACGTAGTAGATCATGAATATTCCGATGATCGCGCCGATAGCCAACGCGACCTTCCAGCGCCAGGCCGGCTTCGGGGCTGGCTGCCGTGAAGGCAGAACTGGCTCAACCTTGGGGGGGGGCTGCGGTGGAGGGGGAGCCGGCCCGACCTTGGGCGGCGGCTCCGGAGTGGGTTCTGGCCTAGGTGGGGGCGCCGGCATGGGTTGGGGCTGAACTCCAGCCGACCGATCAGGTCTTGCTTGTGGCTCCGTCTTAGACTCGGGTGTCGGTGCCCTGGCAGGTTTCGTTATTTCCTCGGGCCGAGACGGGCTAGCCTTCCGCATCTTGGAAAGTCGTTCCTCGGTCTGCTCGACTTTGAGCTTGACAATTTCGGAGCCCGATCGCTGGTAGAGCCTCTTCAGGGTATCTAGCGCTGCGGAAAGGTCTTTCTCCAAATCACCCTTCGGCACAATCAGGGCTTCCTGGATGAACTCGATTACTTGTCCGACAGACTGCGGAACCCGGTCTTTGCACAACAATATCCACTCAATCGCCGCAGCCAACGTCCAGTCTTCGACCTTCAGAAGCTGGTTGCGTTGCTCTACGTCGGCATCCGACGGTTGCAATGGAACCTTGGCCCACTGTGCTGACAGCACCGCACATTCTTTGAGATCAGATTGTGGGTCGGCAGCCTCGCCCGGATCGAAGGCCGGCGGGCCCAGAAGAAGCTTGCCATCCGACACCGTAACTGTCTCAGCCCTAATCCACCCATGCGAGGAGCCTGCGCTGGCCTGCTCGAAATGTTGTGTGAGGAGAAGCAGGCGGCGGAGAAACTCAGAACCGGCAATTGCCGTTCGCCCCGATTCGATCACTTGCCGCGCGGATTGCCCTGCTGGCGCACCGAAAACTAGGAACAGGTGTTCCTCATGACTATATCGACTATCCAAGGCAGGCAATAGGTCCGGCGGCAGGGCCTTTAGCTTCTGATACCAAAGGTTAAAGTCCCGCAGAACAGCCTTCCCCCCACCCTTCGGCTCGTACTCCGCAATCAGAACCCGCTCGTGTTTGTTCCCTTTCTCTGCCAGCCAAAGTAATCCTCGCGGCGCGTTCGAGACTAATTCGACTATTCGTGTCTCCTGGAGTCTCGGTGCCATCTCGCCAGGAGACAAATGGCTGACTGCCGAACCGCAACTGACGCAACGAAGCCCTCCGGGGGGCGGCTCATTACCGCACTTAGCACATTTCATAGGTTCGAAACATTCATCTACAGTCGTTTCCGCTACTCATAAAGCAACACTGACGCCTTGCGCATCACCTCGTCGCCGCGCTGGAGGCCCCTGGCAATCGTATGCGCGATCGTACCAGGCTGCACACCAGGTACTCGCCGGGCGAACTGAACCACCTGGTGCTCTGCCGCCTGGAGCTTGTCACTCTGGTGTGGATCTATTGGTGTCATCCCCAGTGCTCGGAGCAGTTTACCGAGCGCTTGCTGCAGTCCAGCGTTCCTGCGTTCGGCATCGACATCCAGATCCGCAAAGTCAATTCCGGCCGCGCATGCATGCGCCGCAAGTGCTTTCAGCCGCTTCACGTAGTACCCCTCTGGGTCACCCACCTTCGCCGCCTCTCTGGTAAGCGCCGCAGCGAGATCGTCAGCCAAGTGGCTCTCTTCAAGCAAAGACATCTCGACAAAGAAGCCGTGCATTTGCGTAGCCGCTAGTTGGCTTAAGCTAAGAAGCTCACTATTTGTCGCCGTCGCACGTTGGGCAACTCGCGCGAGACGTTTCCGCGCTTGGTCTTTGCTGATCTTTTCGGCGGTGCCACCAAATTCCTGAAGCGCATCAACTAGCCTGCTGCTCTCGTCCTGCAATGCCTCCAGCCGTTCATTTGGCAGTGCACTCTGCTTGGAAGCCGCTACAAGGGCGTCCTCAAGCCGTGACAACTCCGACTTGTTGATGACGGACGCGATTGGAGTCAAATCCGCCAGTGCAGGGAGGTCTCTAAAGAGATCCTGCAGCCGAGATGACTGAGCCGCGAGGTGCTCAGACAACTTTCGATCGACCATCGCAATTCTGCTATCCATCTCATGCAGGAGCCGGGTAGTATCGTTACGACTCCCAAATTGCACCTCTTCCGCCTGCCGCGCGTTCTGGCCCAACCGTGACTCGAAGTTGTCGGCAACCTCTTGAACGAGCCCCTCCAAATTCTGAACCTTCGAACTGAGATCGAGAAGGAGATTCGAGTGTTCGGTTAGCGTCTTCTCAACCGCTCTCTCCTGCACGGAAGCCACGACCGGAAACTCACTCCCCTGATGTCGGACAACTTCCTGAATCGGAATCTTCCCTATCGCGGCAAGGGAGGGGAGAACCTGACCGGGGCCATGGCCCTTTTCGTGCTCATCGAATCCTTTCGTCCCTGATGCGCCTGTCGCGGAGGCTGTATTCTTTCGGTGTTGGAGAAAGAGCCATATCATGACGACGACCACGGCCAAAATGATACCGAAGATCACAAAGGTCAGGGGATTCCGGTCGGTGAATCCGCGACCTGGGATGTCGCTTCGCTTCGCATCCGACCCGGAATGCTCTGCCCCCTCCAATATTATCGTGGCCGCGACGGGCTCGTGGAGAGCTCTTTCACTGTCGGCGGAACTGAAAATACGGGAGGATTCCAATGCCGCTGCCTCCACCTTTAGCGTCACTGATGCAGGTCCCACGTCGCCTTCTGGTTTGAACCTCAGTTGGCAGTCACCCTTAGCAATAGCCCAAACCGTATTATCCATTCGCTCAATGCCTTGGGAGCATACCAGGTCGGCCGTGATGCTCTTCTCTGGACCCAAACCGTTAATCCTGATGAGCCTCGTCGCCCCCTTTCGGGAGACATGGATCGTCCATGTGTGACCCTTGATAGGAATGTTTTGCAGCGCATCAGTAACGCTAGGTATCGGCTCTGAACCGAACAGAATCTCCTGGGCTCGTAGTATGCCTCCAGCTAAGACCAGGAGCGCTGCGGCCACGCATATGCTACGAATTATCTTCATAACTCTTCTCCTGTGCTTCTCGATAATCGCTTGGTCCTGCGTTTTGGCGAGGTCACTTTTGCTGTCGATAACGGAGAGGTTCCGGAAACCCCTCGATATGGCCACTTAGGCTCACCTCGTAATCGGGTGAGACGCTGAGATCCAAACGCCCCGGCTTCTTAGGGCCGACGGCGGCCAGCCACTCCGGTGGGTCGACCAACTCGTATATACCTTGCGTCTCGATGTTCAGGTTTTGTGCCTTCATCCTGCTGCGCCAATCCTCATCGCTATCATTTTCCAGAATCTCGATCGGCTGTCGGCTAAAGAAGTGGGCGCGAGACACAGTCAAACCGTCAGGCGGAATTGGCATTCCAGCCGGGATCCACTCTCGAAAGACCTTCTGACCTTCGAGGTTACCCTCCAGGCCCAGGCGCGAGATGGTTGTCTTGCCGCCGATGATGCTGAGCGCCACCTCGCCAGCGAATCCTATCTTCTCCAAAATGCACGCGCCACGAACAACACATTCCTTGGGTTCCTCCGATGGGATAATCTCCGTCTCAGGAAACTCCTCCTGAAGGACAGTGCCCACCTTCGAAATCGCAGATGACTTACCAGACATCAACAGACAGTCGAGCTTGTTCAGCCCGCTCCGTTGCAGCAGTCCCCTCAACATGCCACACAGGGCGCGCAGTTCGGTATCGAGATACGCAAGTACCTCGGAAGTGTTCGGTTTAAGGATGTCGAATGGAAACCCAACCTCGACAGCGCCCGCCGGAGTGAACGTTTGGAGCTTAAGTTCCGGGAAGAGGTCGAGCCTGAAGGGTAGGTCTTCTACGGTCAAAGCCTGGCCTCTATCAAGCAGTGGCGGCTTGACGAGCTCGCTCCACTGCCAAAGACGCAGCCGGTTTGTTCGAGCCATCAACACCATGCTTTGGTCCATCAGCGGATGCTCGTCTGAAAGCAACTCAGCTGGTTGCGGTATCTTCATTTGGGGCAGGAGCTTTTTCGCCCTACCGAGCGCTTTGTCTAATATAAAGTAGGTTAGGTCTTCGCCGCCGAACCACTTGCCAGTGGATGCAACTACTTGTACTTCGATGGAAAGAAGGTCTTCGATCCGTGAATTCGTGACAGACAACAAACTGAGGTCGGTTGTGCCGCCTCCGAAGTCAAAGACGCCCAGGACATAGCGCTCGCGGACTGTCGCCTTCTTGCTTACAATGAAATCGAGCGCTGAAGCCACGGGCTCTTGGAGTGTTGTTACCTCACAGTCCGGACCAAATGCGGCGGTGACGGCCGCCTGCAAGTCCTTCAACTGTCTTGTTCGGAACCGCGCTGGATGGGTGATAATGAACCGGCGAAAGATCGCGCGGGACTTGTCTTCGGCGGCGTGTTTCACCTGAAAGAGGAAGTCGGTGACAACCTGCAGAGCGGAAAGGGTAGTGTAATCCTGCGTTTCGAAGAACCGCACTTCGAAAGGGTGCTCCTCCTTGGTCTTACCGAGATGACGCTTCGGCGACCGGACCGTGCTCTGCACCACCTTGGGCTCAGCTGTCAGATGGTCGGCGTAGACTCCGATATTCAGGTTCCGCGAACCGTTCGCGTGTTGCGAAAGGTAGTACGAGACCGTCGGCGCAGTAGTGGGCTTAGCGCTGTTGTGCGGATCAAGAGGCACCATCTCATAGTCATTGGCCTCCCGGTGTAAGATCGCGCAACACGTGTTGCTGGTCCCGAAATCAATCGCTAGGACCCCGTTATAGATAGAAACAGTCTTTGCCTTAATGTCACAGCGAGCAAGTTCGCGCCCGTTGACAGTGTTCGTCTCAAGGACACAGCGCAGGCTGTGCCGACCTTCCAGTAAACCGGCCGCGCAGGTCGTTTCAACGGTGAAGTCGATCGGATAAAACGCTCCACCTTGAATCCTGATCGGATAGGTTAGGTCCGCGGCGGGCTGGATCCAGTCGACCGCCCGGCCGTCGAGAGCTTCCCAGCGAATGGATTGTATGAGCAACGCGGCGTTACCCTTACCGCCGGCCGCATCGCGTGGCTCCTTGTTCTGCAGAGTTAGGGTCAGCTTTGACGGCCTTCCCAACAGGACCTCGAATTGATGTCCCTCTTCCCAGACAGTAAGTTCCGCTGGCTTCCAGCATTTGGCCCGGAACGGCTCGGAGCGTTCAAATTCATCGCAGATCACGCGCACGACGCCTTCATGTATTGCGGGGAAGCTCTGTGAAAGCTGCCGAAGTTTGTGCTCGTCCATGATCAGGCGAGTTTCGAGTGTCTTGCGGCCCCGTGCGTCCAGCTGAATCGGAAATGAAAGGTGATCGACGAGGTCGATTTTTACCCACTCTTCCGGTTCCGCCACTATCCGCTTGACGGTTACCATACCCGTGTTCACAGTGATCGTGGCGAAGGTCGCCTCCAGGTTCAGTTCATCCAGGAGGATTTCGTATTCACCCGTGTCGATCTCGAGGTCTGGGGCTGGCAGAACCTCGACGGAGACCTTCTCACTTCCAGCGGTGGATTCGACTTCAATCGTGCCCACCGCGTATTCGTCTTCCGCATCGAGCGTTTCAACAGTGACCTCGATAACTTTCTTCTGCAGGGGTTTGAGCACCAGAGGAAAAGCGACCGAGCGCAGGTCCAGCGAGACCCAAGACTGTCGAGAGACGATGCGTTCAATTGTGACCTCGTTCTGCGTGGAACGATTCTCGATGACAAGCGCCGCCGGCGGAGGTAGGTCTTCGTGCTGGAACCGCTTGGGCTCGATGGAGACATTCAGGCTAAAGAACTTGTGCCCGCAGAGTGAGCAGTAGTTGTCACCATCCTTGACCATCCAGACAGAACAATTTGGACACGTAGTCATAACCCTTGGCTCGCGCGAATCGCCCTACGTTGAGGCACCGCCTTTGTTAGTTTTCAACGGGAGACTCCCACGCCGGGACATCCCGGACGGTCGGATACGTGTCAAGTACCCACTCAATACCCGAGTTATCCAGTTTGCGGAGATACTCATACCTCAGGGTATGATCAACATTGGTTATCCTGTCGAGATCCTGCTTGAGACTGGCGCCACCTTGTCCTTGGATCTCGGTCAATTTCTTGCTAAGTATAATATCGTCTGGGGTGTTCCGTATAAGCTCCGGGCTAATCGAGGCCGCCTGGACCACTCGGTGATAAGCAATTAACAATTGATCGTCTGCGAATACCTTGTTCTCCCTCTCTCGAATTCCTGTGCTCAGCATTTTGCGCAGCTCGGAATCCTTCAGTAGGCGCGCTGCAACCTGGCGTCTGGGCCCGATGGATTCCGGCCGGCTGAACGGCTGCCCCAACATGTAGTAGTAGGAGTGCGACCCCTTCTGCTCTTTGAGTAGCAACACCTTTAGCATGTGGCCGAAGAGTACGATGGAAATAATCTCTCTTATGGTTTTTGCTTGCTCATCGCTATATACGACAAGGTCTTCGAACTTACCCTCCCATTGTTTTGAGAGGTGGAGTGGAATCAGCTGCTGTGCGTTACCTGCACCAGTTTGATTGATCTTGTCATAGAAGTCCCAATACGTCGTGTGCGCGTCATGCTCCACGATGGGTAATAGTGGCAGTGGAAATGCATAATCCGACAGATAAAGGTAGATCTCCGAAGGGTTATCGGTCGAATGAGCCTCTATCACGTAGCCGGGCCCCAGTCTTGCCTGTAACAGCTTGCCGATGTCCGTGGCGAGGCTGGCGTACTTCGGGAGATCCTTGTTGGCCACACCGAGATAGACGCTGTGTTCGATTTCCGCCGTAGTAACCCCAAGCCTCTGGTTCTGCCGGAGCATCGGCAGTGCGGCGTTGACAAGCAACTGTAGGTACTCCTGCAGCCGTTCCTTCATGAGCGGATGGTCCAGAACGTCAACGGCGCGGCGATTATCGCGGAAGTCCTGCGCGAAACGCTCTTCGGAAAACTCGTCGAACTTTCTTGACAGGGCCTGTGGGCCCTCGACGTTGAGGGCCGCAGCAAGCTCGAGAATGCCAACACCTGCTCCGACGCCGGTGGCGAATCGTCGATACTCCTTCTCTGGATTTACAGGAAGGGCCTTGTCATTATCTTTGTCGCGGTCAAGGCAATAGAAATCTTTCCAATGCTGGGCTTTGTCGTAGAGGCGGAAAATCAGCACTTGCGTAGTGGACTCGACTCGCTGGAGACTTTCGGAGCTACTAGCACGCTTGTCAGCATAATCTTTGGCGAAGTCAACGAACGCTCCAAGCTCTTTCTTCACGTGCTCCACGTGTTGAGCCACCGCTAAGGCCGTTTTGTTTGCCTCTGCAAAGAGACAGGACTCAGCCTGACACAAAAGCACCTGTGTCGCGGATTCTCTTAGCTTTTGAATAAGGATGTTGATTGTCCAATTCGAAACGCCAAGCACCTTGATGGTTGGGCTAGACAGGGCATCCTTCAACTGATCCAGCAGGTCCTGACGCGTAACTTTGTTCTTCTCCGCGTCGGTCGCCGATTCGGCCCGACTCTCGCCGAATACAGCTGGGGTGCCCGCCTCCTCCGGCGCGCCAAGAGCCCGGAGGCCCGCGATACACTCATCCAAATAGCCCCCGTCGCGCATGGAAGTGCCCACGCCGCGTGCCGGGTTCTCGAGAGCTCGCTCGCGTAAGAGCTCGTCTGCTCGCTTCCTGGCAGATTCGGTCGCCGGGCCGCCTTGAGTCCTCAGATGCTTGATCGCGTCACCCCACCGGACTTTGTCTTCACCAAGAGAGTACGTGAGTTTCCTTTCCAGGTTCTCGAGCTTGCCGCCGATCTCGTCAACATCCGCGGCCTGCTTAATCGCAGAACGGCGGAAAACATCCTCGACTGCTGTGGTAATCACGTCTCTCCATTCAGTACCGAACAGGGACGGAATACCGTCGCGGTCGAGCGAAGCGCGAGCCATGTCATTCCGAATGTCCATTCCGACACTCGGGTCCGGCAGATCTCTGAGAATATACGTTCCGACAATATCTGCGCCCAACTGTGCAGCGCACGCGGCACGGATCATGTCCTGAGGTACTTCGATCTTTGACAATCCGCAAGCAGCAAAACGGCGTGAGAAAGTCTGAGGAAGATTCACCCCTTCTTCGGTCGTGCTATTTACGCCTGCATCACCGGCCAAAGAGAGCACGATATTGGAGTAGTCAGAGCGTTTCGCAGAGGCAAACGCCCCAGGCAGGAGATCGAGGTACAGGCTCTCTGCCAACATCGAGAACAGCTCGCGGCGGTTGCCGGGCGCCAGCGATATGCCAGCGGCATTGCGCATCTCCAACAGGTAAGTCACATCAACGGGCGGCCCCATGATCGTTAGGGGCTTTTTGTCCTGCCACGTCACATCGAGGTCCATTCCGATTCCGCCGCCCTGCTCCTGGCCCCCACTATCGTCGCGCTGGCAGAAATGGTCGAGTTCCTTCAATGCGGCATAGGCATTGCCATACGAACGACTAGCTCTCTCGCCATTGTCGGGGTCAGAATAGTAAACATTCGGGAGGAAGACATAGGAGGCAACGCCATGAAGCTTTTGGACTGTATCCTCCAGATGGCGCAGTAGGAACGTTAGGTCAAGGAGAGTGCCAGCGCCTGTACCACCAGCGACCGAAGAAACTACGCAGACCATCGGCAGGCCGGTGGGGTCCATGTTCGCGTCGCCCAATCCTCGATCTCTATAGAAGTTCTTCGTATTGACAAGCATCTCGGACTGGCGCAGCTGCATTATCGCGCGCTTCAGGGCCGCCTGTATGTTAGTGAAATTCGCCATGAACATCAGCCGCCCGACAGCTCGGACACCCCCGGCTCCGTCTGCGATCCCTCGCCCGTAGCGCTCAACCTCTTCATATAGCCACCGGTGGATATAGCTCCACTTCTGCCGGTTGCGAAAAATATCAATCGCGGCCTCGCCCACTGTTCCATTCAACAACGGGACTTTTTCTTGGTCTTCGAAGCCTACAGCAAGCATCGCAGCATCAAGATTGTCGCCGCGTGCATCACAATCCCGGATGTCCGTATCTATCCAGAGAAACTGCGTGCATGGCAAACTGCGTACCCTGAACCTCTCGTAGAATCTTCGGCGGAGGCGCAACAGCACTTCTTTCCCAGTGCCGCCGAGGCCGATATACAAAGTCGGCCGGATCGGCTGTTGAGTTTTGCTTGTCGGATTCATATCTGCCTTTCCTTTTAGGCCAACAGAAAGAACAACACTATTCCCAGCACTACGCAGATGACCAGAACAACAATGGCAGCCTTCGTACCGATCACTCGACTCAAGCCCAGTAAAGTCATGAGCATCAGCACAAGCAGAAACACGCTTTGCCAAATCCAACTGAATCCACCCAGGAACGTTAGGCCGGCAAAGGTCAGGAGTAGATAAAAGAGCAAAACGAGTGCGGCGGTGGCTGCTTCCGGCACCTTAATATTGCCTTCAACCATTCGCATGTAGAGCCAGCGCCCAAGTGCCCAACTTAGGCCGGCTCCGATAAGAAAGATAACAACTCGAACGCCGAGCCCGATATCTTCTGGAATGGCCTGCAATTTGCTGTTCTTGAAGGCTATCAACAGCGAGATAACCAGCAAAAAGATGTTTGTCAGACAGAATATCGTAAACACCGTTACGACGAGCGGCCTGACATCTTTGACGCCTTGTTGTGCGGGCATTGTTACCTATCTCCTTCTGGGAGGAAGCGCGGCGGCCGCAGTAGCCGCTTTCGCCGCAGTTCCTTTCTTCTTGAACGTCAGAACGACCAGCCTGCGCCTAGCTTCAACAGTGACCTTTTGACCATCGCTCAAGTGAATCTCAGCCGCGGGCGGTTGGACGATTTGCGTGCCGGTCGCAGGCACAAAAGTATCACCTTCCACTCGTCCGACGATCTCACGCTGGACCAGCACATTGCCATTCTCCACGGCGCTGCCCAACGATACACCTGCCTGCGTCTCTGCCGCGACATCCCAACGGCGGTGTAGCGCCATGGCCGCGGCACGTTTGATGCCCAGAAACAAACCAATGATCGTCAGTCCGATAAGTCCAAACATGGCCAGCCAAAGGAATGTCGGGTACGACGGGTATCGAACACGGAAGACCACGGGGGTAGTCACTTGCACCGCCGTAACGGCCCCGCTCATCAGGCTCGGAAGCCGATCGATAGCGTAGACCGTGCCAGTATTCTTGGCATCCTGCAATGTCACACCGTTGAACTCCTGCAAGAACCTTGGCCGCAGCCGAAAGTTCTTCTGCGGGACCTGAATGACGAAGCTGAGTTCTAGCGTGGCGTCTTCGCTCGACTTTACCCACGCGGCTTTCCACAACGAAGCCGGATCGTTCCGAAGCTTCAGCTTGCCGAGATCGACGTCGATCTTATAGACCTGCTCCGTCTCATCGCCGGGTCCAAGCCTTTCCACAGTTCGAGGGCTTATATCGATGTCACTCTTCTCCGGATAGATGAGCGAACCCTTGCCGAAGGAGGCCTCTCGTTTGACGACATCAATCGAGGCGTTTGTGATCTCGATATGATCGAACTTGGATTTGAACTTGACCTCAATGATTTCCTTAACAGGCTTTCCCGTGTCGTAGGTAATCAGGCTGGTGCGCGGATTGATGTTAGCACGGACCCAACTGATTCCAACCGTGTCTCTGTCTAACGGTTTCATCCGAAGGGCGCCCGTGCGGAGGATTCCCTCCGCGCGGCTGTGGAATCCCGCCAATTCCCTCTCGTACAGGTCGCTGTCGCCATCTTTCTTCAATAATGCATAGATCACAAGACCGGGACGGCCAGCAGGCTGGCGCAGTGGGAAGATGGTCACCTTCTCTATTACATCGCTACGCAATTTCTTGTAGAACTGCTCAGTATCACCGGTGTCGGCGCTGCCGGGGTCATCTTGAATGTTGTCGGTGATCATCCAGACGATCTGGACCCCGTCCTTCACTGCTCGATCCAGAGCTTTATCCAGCATTGTGCTATCGCCGAAAGGTAATTGTTCGACATTTTCTATCCCCTTCACTCGCTGAGCCGACGCGCTGAACGCGTATACGGCAATATCCTCACTCTGCCCCCGCAAAGCTGCGAGGATGGTGTCGCTCAATTGTCGGACGACGTGATCCTGGTAGTAGGGCTTCATGCTGCCTGACCGATCGATGAGTAGTGCCGACTTTGGGCCCGCCCAGGCGGCCGGAGCGAGCAGTGCGAGTGCTAGACATCTCTTCAGCAGATCCATGAGTAAATCCCGATGGTCGTGTCCTTCAAAGTCGAACAGAACGTCAGCGAGCTCCCTAGGGCATAGACACCCACGCTCTCACGGAAACTCTCTTTTTGCACGAGGAAATCAGCACGGGTGGCACCGTGATAAATCCTGAGGCGGAGCGCCGATGAAGAAGGTTCTGCCATTCCGACGGTTATGCCGTCAACCGCGAGCGCCGGGTACATCGCGCTCAGTTGCTCATCCTCCTCGGCGACCCGACTCCCGGCTTCTTCAAGAACCGAAATGGAGGACTCTTGAGCAAGCACAGGTCTTCCTGTGCCGTCCTGAGTATAGGTGGCTTCACCGGCGACAAATATGATGGCCGCTCCGGAGGTACCACGACCCCCTTTTTGCGCGAAAAACACGGGGCGCTCGCCCTGCTTGCCGGGGATGTAGAAGGATGAACCCTTCACCATGAAAGGAAGGCGGCCGAAAGCCTGGTGCAACGTCTGGTCTCTTGTTTCCACGGAGGCTTTGAAGCCTGTCGGAAAGGGATACGACCGCACCTGCCCGGCAGCGACGACATGCAGTTGAGTCTCTGAATAGGTATAAATATACCCTGCGCAACGGAATGGTCCGGCGAGGCGCTTTTCGGGCAACTCGATTCTGCTCTCCACTTTGCCCGAGACAAGGCTCGCTACGGCCAAATACGTGCGGGCATTCCGCCGAGTGAGCAGATATGCCTCCTTTTCGCCGCTATCGACCCCGCAAGGTTCCTTGGTGAAGTCGGCCACCGCTGTTTCGTCAGATTCCAGATCGATTTTGAGTTCCCGTGAGTCAATCATTCCCACTGCCACGATGCCGTGTTGAGAAAGCGCGATGATAGCGGGTTGCGACCACTTGTCGCCGGCGGGCATCTCACCACACCCCATGGGAGCGGCACGCCCATACTCCTCTCCGAGGTGGACTATGGGTGCCAGCGAGCCCGAGAAAGGCGAGTATCTCGAAAGCTGTCCTTCAGCTGAAAGCAGCCAGAGCCACCCGCCAAGCGCAACCGGCGTCACCCAGAATCGCTCTTGGGTAAATAGACGTTTGTCTGGCGTGGACCACTTCTTGACGGCTGAAGAATAGACCCCGGGTAGGATGTCCCGGTACTTGAAGGGCCCACAACAAGATCGGCACTGCCGCGCCAAACTCCGGTTAAGCGCCCCACAGCGGCTGCACGCCTGCATTGGCCCACCGCAGATCGCGCAGTGCCCCCCATTGCCGCTTGGTATGGCATCGGCATCACAAGAGGGATATGCACACTTTCCCATCTCTTTGCCCGTTTCTTCACCAGAATAGTGCGAACGACAAGCATACCTCGAATCATCGTGTCAATGGGGTACCGCAGGTACCGTAGCCATCCATATTCGCTGGTAGATGATGCTTCGCCGCCTGCGAGCGTGTTCGCGGTTGCGGGAGGCCCGCCCGAGGAGGCGCGCCTCCCCTTGCCGTGGGCCGTCGGCGAGTTGTGCTATGGTCATGGGGCCAACCCACAACTGGCGTGGGGTCCCACAGACTCCTGCTAGGGGCCGTCTTTTGAACTTGGCCCCGGATCGAAGAAGGGTTTACACTGTTGCAGGAAGCTGAGCAGGCGCGATATCTGGCGCCCTGGGATCTGACCGCGGTGCCAGTTGTGTACTGGAGCGAGACGCAGGAGGCGACGAGCCTTGCGATTTCCGAGGAACGTCTTCGTTCTGGAAGAGCCCGGCCGGATCGGGCAAGCCGGACCGTTGAAATGACCTCGCCCAAAGCTATGGACGTAGACAAGGGACATTATGGGTATAAAGGTGATGTGGAGGCTAGTGGCATTGGCAGCCTTGTTAACCGTGCTCCTCCTGCCAAGTTGCAGCCAACTCGGGATTGGGTTCACGAAGATTGGAGACCTCCTCGCGAATCCCCAGAAGTATTCGGCGCAAGAAGTCCGTGTTCGGGGGAGGGTCACTAACGTGCTCAAGATTCCGTTTGTTGCGACGAAGATCTATTCGATTCGAGACGACTCCGGGGAGATCAAAGTGCGAACCGGCGGCGAAGCTCCGCTCATCGGGGCAACGGAGGTTCGCGTCAAAGGCGTCTTGGACACTGTCGCGACTATTGGCAACCAAAACGTAGGTCTACATCTACGCGAAGTCCAGCGTTGGTGACTCAGCGACGCGACGGGAATGCTCAGGCATCCAAATTGGATCCTCGGGCGCTGCCGATCCGCCGCGCTGGCTCCGGTGGCATATTGGGCGGTGCTGATTGTGAGCCGGGCGGCGGGGCCAGGATTCTATTGGTTGGCATCGGAGATCGTTCATGAGCGCCCAACACGAGTACTTCCGGGTTGTCTGCCGCCAATGCGCTAACAAGGGGACGCTTCACCACAAAGCTGATGATCGGGAACGTTGGGATGTCGAAGTGACCGAAGGGTTCCGTGTCCTGCGACCTCGGGTTATCCCCACGGCCTCCAAACTGAAGTGCGACAAATGCGGGCGCGAGAACGTCGAGATCGAACAGAAGCCCTGCGGCCCTGCATGATCTTGGCACTGGAGCAGGCTCAATTAGCGCGGCAAGGATACTTCGCCAACAGTGCCTTGATGTAGACCACGCTCACAGTTGTATTAGGTCCGGGTTTACGGCCCGCCTGAATCTCCCCATCGATCCACTGGACGATCATGTTCCTCACGGTGCGCCAGTCAAAAGGTGCCTCGTCCGGGGGACAGAATATTGCAGCCTTTAGGACCGTCCGCACGTAAGTGTCTGACGAAAACACGCCGTTCTCAAGACCCCGCAGATACGACACAAGTCTCACTTCAGAAGCCTTGTCGGTCTTGGCCGCATCATTGAGTCTTACAAACTCGCCAATTTTCATCGAGTCGTATTGAGCGTCTGGCTGTGCGAGCGCAACGAATGAACAAATACTCAAGACGATTACACTCACTCTGGATGGCTTCATAAGTGCAGCTTTCTCCTCCCCTTAATTCATTAATCAAGCTAACCTGCCAGTGCAGGTCTCGACCAACCTTCACCTGCCGAGTCTGTCGTCACCGAGAAAGAAGACTTTGGGCACCTGGTTTCCACGACTCTTCTTCGTCTCCACTCTCGGACAGGTTCCAGGCATCGCCTCAATGTCCCGCTTCTGGTCGCTGTCGCCAATGCAGAAGTGCGCTGGTCAGGCGCCACGATGTGAACATCTTGGCCGTAGCTGATCTGCGTGATAGAAGGGACAGGAATCGTTAAGAGGTCCTGTTTATCCTGCACGAATTTGGTTCACCTCTATGTACATCTTCAAATCGGTTCCGGCCCTCGTCGCCGCGACAGGCCCGCGATCATAAACGACCTTGTAAGCGCTGTCTCCAGCAAATGCTACGGTTGGGAGAATAGTGGAATGGACGAACGCAAATAAGGCGCTTAATAGGATTCCTTGAACTTGAGTTCCTATCTGGACACTTGCAGTATACACCCGGTCGCGGTAGGGACGGCCATCGCTGACCGCCCACATCGCTGACCGCCCCCCGCACAGATCCGTACGAGCGGGATTACCGCATACGGCTCCTACCTTGGATGTGTCGCGTCAAATCGCACGTCGGGATAGGGATGCAGGATTCGCGGGCGTGGAATCCACCGTTCGAAGGTCGGCCGCAGCCGGTCCCATCCCGGTTTCCGCCGCTGACTGCGACGGCGCAATGCCTGCCGCCACAGCATACAGAGACGGTCACGAAATCGTCCCAGCACTACAATGTTTCCCGGCACCGCGTGATAGCGGTAATAGCCTTCCACGACCCGCTTCAGCCACTTGCCTACGACGCCCACCGGCTCATGCATCTTCCGGCGCAACTCCTGCTTCAACAGCAGAAGCTTCGCCCTCATCCGCTTGGCCGCCGTCCGACGCCATACGACAAAGGAGTTCTTGGAGTTTCTCCCACAGTAGTGGCAGCGCATAGAGGCCTTGTAATTCAGCAATAAATCGTGTAATTGCAGTTCGAGCAATTCGAGCGCTCCGGTGGCTTTGAAAAAAGTCACCTCAAGGAAATGCGTCGAGACGGCATCTAGCGATCGGGGAGGTCGATAACTTCAAGCCTATTACGGTGCTCGTTGGTGCAACTAATCAGAATCGAGTCATCTGTTCCCTGAGGTTGCCCTTCGCTGACCTTGGCTATGAAACTGCCAGGCCCGCCAACGCAGGAGTTCGCAAGGACGACATAGCAGCCAGGCCAGTACGGATAGATACCTTCACGGCCTATTTCCTGCATGTGTGACGGGACGCAAACGACTCCATGAGCGCCACGAGGAGTGCATTCAGCTAATTTAGCTCGCAGCAGCTCGTGGCGTCTACTATTCGCTTCTCCATATGTTCCGTCCTTTGGATAAGCATCCATGCACAGGAGTGCCGCTATCGACAAGTTTTGATAGTAGACTCCATTACGGGCGTCACAACCCTCCGAACACGGTGTGTAATTAGGCGTGTAGTCTTTACGGCCGCCTGGACCGACGCCGGTACCGTCGTTGCTATGTTTCAAGCTGAGCAGCCAGAAATCGTTAGGATCGATCAGCCACGCCGAACTGTGCGGCGGATCCGGGCCGTTCGGCACCCGCACGACCAAGCCGGCCACGAAGCAAACGCTGAATTTTTGGCAAATGTTCCGAAGGTCGAACAAAATCACTTTCTCTGTATTGGCTTGGCGAAGCCTTGGGCCTAATGGTCGCCAGTAATCGTCGGCGATATTAAACGCCTCCGGGAGTACGATCAATGCATCACTGACGCCGGCCGCACTCTGAGTGAGCGTTTTCTTCAAAGCATCTATAGGGTGAGCCGTTTCAGCAACGAAGTGAAAGAATCCTATTCTATGTATCATCATCGTTGCTCGGCGGTTCCGAAACACCGAGCGGAATCCAGATGGACCATCATAACCGCGTGCGAGCGGGCTGTCCAGTGATGGACCGTGGCTCTCGTCGTGTATCTTCGAAGCACTTCAAAAGATCTCCTGATTTCAAGCGGCTCTGCGCGCGAGGGTTTACAAGTTCTCAGATTCCGAGTGAACCCATACGCCGATGTCCCTTTGCTTGCGCCCGCGCCTCCCCAGATGTAACGTCTTGATGGCTCCCGATAATGCAGAGCGTTTTCGCCCGGCGGCGCGACGGCAGGATGCCGGAGGAGGAGGGAGAGATCTCCGTGCCTGCTGCAATCCCCTGTGTTCCGCCGGCGATTTCCGCTACCATATTCACTCCGATATGCCACGTGGAAAGAAACCCGCCGCCAAGAGCCACGGCAATGGCGCGAACCTCGGGTTCGAGCCCACGCTTTGGGCCGCCGCCGACAAGCTGCGGAACAACATGGACGCCGCTGAGTACAAGCACGTCGTGCTCGGCCTGATCTTCCTGAAGTACATCTCCGACGCCTTCAAAGAGCGCCACGACCAGCTTCTGGCCGAAAAGGCGCAGGGCGCGGACCCGGAAGACCCTGACGAGTACCGGGCCGCCAACGTGTTCTGGGTTCCGAAAGAGGCCCGCTGGGCGCATCTTCAGAGCAAGGCCAAACAGCCCACCATCGGCAAACTGCTCGACGACGCCATGCTGGCGATTGAGCGCGATAACAAGTCGCTCAAGGGCGTCCTATCGAAGGAGTACGCCCGCCCCGCGCTCGATAAGCAGCGGCTCGGCGAACTGATCGACCTGATCGGCACCATCGGCCTGGGCGACGCCGAGAACCGCTCCAAGGACATCCTGGGCCGCGTCTACGAGTATTTCCTGGCCCAGTTTGCCAGCGCCGAAGGCAAGAAGGGCGGCCAGTTCTACACGCCGCGTTGCGTGGTCCGCGTCCTGGTGGAAATGCTCGCGCCCTACAAGGGCCGCGTCTACGATCCCTGCTGCGGCTCGGGCGGCATGTTCGTGCAAAGCGAAAAGTTCGTCGAGGCGCACGGCGGGCGCGTCGGTGATATCGCTATCTACGGGCAGGAGTCCAACCACACCACGTGGCGCCTCGCCAAGATGAACCTCGCCATCCGGGGCATCGACGCGGACCTCGGCCCCGAACCCGCCGACAGCTTCCGCCGCGATCTGCAACCCGATCTGAAGGCCGATTATGTCCTGGCCAACCCGCCGTTCAACGACAGCGACTGGGGCGGCGCGAAACTGCGCGACGACGCACGCTGGAAGTTCGGGGTGCCACCGGCGGGGAACGCCAACTTCGCCTGGGTTCAACACTTCATCCATCACCTGGCGCCCACCGGCATCGCCGGCTTCGTGCTGGCGAACGGCAGCATGTCCAGCAACCAATCCGGCGAAGGTGAGATCCGCAAGGCGATCGTCGAAACCGATCTCGTGGATTGCATGGTGGCGCTGCCGGGCCAGTTGTTCTATGCGACGCAGATTCCCGTCTGCCTGTGGTTCCTGGCGCGCGCCAAGAGGAACGGGCACTTCCGCGACCGGCGCAAGGAGACGCTATTCATCGACGCCCGCAAGATGGGCACGCTCATCGACCGCATCCACCGGGATCTGACCGCTGAAGATATCGAACGCATCGCCGGCACGTATCATGCTTGGCGCGACGACAAAGGCGCGGGCAAGTACGCCGACGTGCCGGGGTTCTGCAAAGCAGCGACGACCGACGAGATCGTGGGGCACGGGTTCGTGCTGACGCCGGGACGGTACGTCGGAGCCGAAGATGTCGAGGATGACGGTGAGCCCTTCGAGGAGAAGATGAAGCGGCTGGCGGGGAAGCTGGAGGAGCAATTTAAAGAAGGGGCGCGGTTGGAGAAGGTAGTATCCAAGAGCCTGCGGAGTTTGACAGATGGTCTTTGATTTCCCGGGCGATTGGAGAATTCTTGCGATAGAGGAGTGCGTTGAGGCTCTAATCGACTATCGCGGAAAAAGTCCCGAGAAAACGACGTACGGCGTGCCGCTCATCACGGCGAAAGTCGTGAAGAACGGACGGATTGTGGAACCCGAAGAGTACATCGCCGCGGACAGCTACGACGAATGGATGCGCCGGGGAATGCCTTTGTGTGGCGATGTGGTGATGACCACCGAAGCACCATTAGGCGAGATAGCCCAGTTGGACGAGCGTAAGGTGGCCCTTGCCCAGCGGCTGATCACTCTACGGGGCAAACGACGTCTGCTAGACAATACCTACCTGAAGTACCTGATGCAGTCTGAATTCGTCCAGACGCAGCTTCGGGCACGCGCTACAGGCACAACGGTGCTTGGCATCAGGCAAAGCGAACTGCGCCGGGTGCGACTGGCAATACCCCCGCTGGTGGAGCAGCGCGCGATAGCGAACGTCCTCAATATCCTTGACAAGAAGATCGACCTAAACCACCGCACAAACGAGACCCTTGAGAGCATCGCCCGCGCGATCTTCAAATCCTGGTTCGTGGATTTCGATCCCGTGCGCGCGAAAGCGGATGGGCGGCGGCCAGCGGGCATGGAGGCGGAAACTGCGGCGCTTTTCCCGTCACGAGTTCAAGAGGATGGAGGGATACCAGAAGGGTGGAACCAGCAAACCATTGGCGATATCGCAACCCGAGTGTCGATGGGTCCGTTCGGCTCGCGCATTACGCGGGACAACTTCGTTAGCAGCGGCGTTCCCGTCATTCGGGGAAATAATCTCACTGACGGCTTTTCCGAGGGTGGGTTCGTCTATCTCACGCCCGAAAAGGCCGACGACTTGCGATCAGCCAACGCATTTCCAGGTGACATCGTGTTCACACACCGTGGCACGTTGGGGCAGGTTGGCCTGATACCGCAAAAGCCAGCACACCCGCGCTACGTTGTGTCGCAAAGCCAAATGCTTCTTTCGGTCGACCCGATCCACGTCTCTCCCCATCTGGTGTATCAGTATTTTCGGAGTGAAACCGGGCAAACCCAGCTCCTCGCGAACACTAACACTACAGGCGTACCCGCCATTGCACGCCCGACGACCAGCCTGAAGGCCATCAGCATCGTAGTGCCAACCCCCAAAGTGTCCACTGCGTTTGAGCGCATCGCGAGCGCCCTTTCAGACAAGCAAGTCTCGAATGAGCGGGAGAGCGTTCTGCTATCCGCGCTGCGCGACGCCCTTCTCCCCAAACTCCTTTCCGGCGAACTCCGCATCCGCGATGCTGAGAAATTGGTTGAGGCCCACACATGATCGTGGAATCCACCGTCGAAGAATCCGCCCTCGAATGGTTGTCCAGCCTCGGGTACGGAATCGCCAATGGTGCAGTAATCGCGCCGGGAGAAATGCTCGCGGAGCGCGGTTCCTACGATCAAGTCGTGCTGGAGCGCCGCTTGCGCGATGCCGTCGAGCGCCTGAATCCGAGGATTCCCACCGAGGCTCGCAACGAGGCCGTCCGCAAGGTGCTTCGCACGGAGAACCCGACGCTGGTCGCCAACAACCGTGCCTTCCACCGGATGTTCGTGGACGGCGTGACGGTGGAGTACCGGCGCCGCGACGGCGGAATCGCCGGGGACCTTGTTCGCCTGGTGGATTTCGACGATCCAGACAACAACGACTGGCTGGCTGTAAATCAGTTCACCGTGGTGGACGGCCAGAACAACCGCAGGCCCGACCTGGTGATCTTCGTGAACGGCCTGCCACTCGGCGTCGTTGAGCTGAAGAACCCCGCCGATGAGGACGCCACCATCTGGAAGGCGTTCCAGCAGCTTCAGACCTATAAGAAACAGATTCCCGCCCTGTTCACCTATAACGAGGCCCTGGTCGCCTCGGACGGTCTGGAGGCGCGCATAGGGTCCCTGACCGCCGACAAAGAGCGATTCATGCCTTGGCGCACCATCGAGGGGCAGGAGCCCGCATCGGCCAAGCTGCTCCAGTTGGAAGTGCTCATCCGGGGCGTGTTCGACCGTCGGCGATTCCTCGATCTCATACGCTACGGCGTTGTGTTCGACCGCGACGCGCGCGATAACGTCATTAAGATTCTGGCGGGTTACCACCAGTTCCACGCCACCAACGCCGCCGTGGCCGCCACAGTGGAGGCGACGCGGTTGCATGGCGACCGGCGCTGCGGCGTGGTGTGGCATACCCAGGGCAGCGGCAAGAGCCTCACCATGGTCTTCTTTGCCGGGCGCATCATTCTGCACCAGGCGATGGAGAACCCCACTATTGTTGTGATTACAGACCGCAACGACCTGGATGGCCAGCTCTTCGACACCTTCGCCCGGTGCAGCGAGGCGATCCGGCAGGACCCTGTGCAAGCGGAAACCAGGGCCGATTTGCGAACGCTGCTGGCCGTTTCGTCGGGCGGCGTGGTATTCACGACCATCCAGAAGTTTCTGCCCGAAGAGAAGGGCGACCGCTACCCGCTTCTCTCGGATCGCCGGAATATCGTGGTGATCGCCGACGAGGCTCACCGCAGCCAGTACGATTTCATCGACGGCTTCGCGCGGCACATGCGGGACGCTCTGCCCAACGCCTCCTTCATAGGCTTCACGGGCACGCCCATCGAACTGACCGATAAGAACACGCGCGCCGTCTTCGGTGATTACATCAGCGTCTACGATATCCAGCGGGCCGTCGAGGACAAGGCCACAGTCCCGATATACTACGAAAGCCGGCTGGCGCAACTGGAACTGAACCCGGCGGAGAAGCCGCACCTGGACGCCGAGTTCGAGGAAGTCACGGAAACCGAAGAGGAGGAGCGCAAGGAGAAGCTCAAGTCGAAGTGGGCGGCGCTCGAAGCCGTGGTGGGCGCGGAAAAGCGGATCGACCTCATCGCCCGCGATTTGGTGGACCACTTCGAGACGCGCCTGGAAACTATGGACGGTAAGGCGATGGTCGTCTGCATGAGCCGCCGCATCTGCGTGGAACTCTATAACGCCATCGTGAAACTGCGGCCCAGCTGGCATAGCAAAGCGGACGATAAGGGCGCGCTGAAAGTCGTCATGACCGGCTCCGCCTCGGACCCGGAAGGCTGGCAGGACCACATTCGCAACAAACCGCGCCGGGATGCGCTGGCGAAACGGTTCAAGGCGGCAGACGACCCGTTCCGGATCGTGATTGTCCGCGACATGTGGCTCACCGGATTTGACGCACCGAGCCTGCACACCATGTACCTGGACAAGCCCATGCGGGGCCACGGGCTGATGCAGGCCATCGCCCGCGTGAACCGCGTTTTCAAGGACAAGCCAGGCGGGCTGGTGGTGGATTACCTCGGGCTAGCCGAGCAATTGAAATCGGCGCTGGCGGCCTACACCGAGAGCGGCGGCCGCGGGCAGGCCGCGGTGGATAAGGCCCAGGCAGTCGCCGTGATGCTGGAGAAGTACGAGATTTGCCACGACCTGTTCCACGGTTTCGATTGGAGTGACTGGGGGGTGGCGGCGGCTCAAAAAAAACTTGGGCTGCTCCCTGCCGCGCAGGATCACATCCTGGGGCTGCAGGACGGCAAGAGCCGCCTTGTGAATGCGGTAACGGACTTGTCCAGGGCTTTCGCGCTGGCGGTGCCCGATTCGGAGACCATCCGCATCCGCGACGATGTGGCGTTCTTCCAGGTAGTGAAGGCCGCAATCGTCAAGTCCAGTGCCGTCGCCGGCAAGAGCGAAGAGGATCTGGATCACGCCATCCGGCAGATCGTCTCGAAGGCGATTAGCGCCGAGGGCGTAATCGACCTGTTCTCGGCTGCCGGGCTGAAGAGACCAAACATTTCGATTCTCTCGGACGAGTTCCTCGCGGAAGTGCGGGGCATGCCGCAGCGAAACCTCGCGGTTGAGTTGCTGCGCAAACTGCTGAACGACGAGTTGAGGACGCGTGCCCGCAAGAATCTGATTCTGTCTCGCAAGTTCTCGGAGATGCTGGAGGGCGCGGTACGGAAGTATCGCAATCGGGCCGTCGAGACGGCGCAGGTGATCGAAGAACTGATCGCCCTGGCGAAAGACATGCGCGCGGCCAACAAGCGCGGCGAGGACCTGAATCTCACGGATGACGAGATCGCTTTTTACGACGCGCTGGAAGTGAATGACAGCGCCGTGGCCGTGCTCGGCGACGAGAACCTGCGCATGATCGCCCGGGAACTGGTGTCCGCCCTCCACGCGAACACCTCCATCGATTGGACGTTCAAGGAATCGGTGCGAGCGAAGATCCGGGTCCTGGTGAAGCGGATCTTGCGCAAGTACGGTTACCCGCCCGACAAGCAGGAGAAGGCCACGCAAACCGTCCTGGAGCAGGCCGAAATGCTGTGCGCGGATTGGGCGGGGTAAGGTTGGGTCATCTTGCTCGAACGCGCGGAAAATGGTTTATTGAAGTACGGATTTGCTTACCATGGGTTAGCATTCTGGACCATCGTCAAACTTGACGTTGGTTTGATAATGGGCTATTTTGCTTACCATGGGGCAGCAAAAACAGGGAAAGTTAAACTGGCTGCAACTCCACCTTCCGGAGGGGCTGCTCGTCGACGCCGGATGGCTTCAGCGCCAGGGCTATTCCAGCGGCCTTCGGAGCAAGTACGTAGCGCATGGCTGGCTCGATCAGGTAGCCCGCAGCGTGTATCGTCGACCGGCCGCCCCGCTGCCCGCGCCCAACGAAGATGAAGGACTGCGCTGGCAACATGTGGTCATATCTCTTCAGACTCTGCTGGATTGCCCGGTCGCTGTAGGCGGTCGAACAGCACTCGAACTCCAGGGATTTGCTCACTATCTTACCGCTGCCGGCCCTCGCGAAATCCACCTCTATGGCGACAAGACGCCGCCCGGCTGGGTCTCCAAGTTGAAACTGGACAGCCGGCTCGTCTTTCACAAAGCCGGGAAGCTCTTCAAGGATGGAGCCGTCCCTCGCGACCTGGCGTCGCAAAGCGGCAAGACGCGAGCCAGCCGGAGTGACACCACTGATTCTCTCCCCGATGGCTTCGTACGACAGCCCTGGGGCCATTGGGAATGGCCACTGATAATGTCTTCGCCGGAGCGCGCCATCCTCGAACTGCTGGATGAGGTTCCACAGCGCGAGACATTTCACCAGGCCGATGTCCTGATAGAGGGGTTGCGCAATCTCAGGCCGCGGCGCCTTCACACGTTGCTCGTTGAATGCCACAGCGTGAAGGTGAAGCGCCTGTTCCTGTGGTTCGCCGAACGCCACAACCACGCTTGGCTGAAAGGCCTCGACCGCAAAGAAATCGACCTGGGCCACGGCAAACGCATGCTCGCGTCGGGCGGTAAGCTCGATACCAAGTTCAACATCACCGTGCCGGAGAACCTTGATGCCGGCGGCTGAACTCTATCGCCGGCAGGCTGCGCTGCTCATCAAGGCCGTCCCGCTCGTCGCCGCCGAAACGTGTTTTGCCCTGAAGGGCGGAAGCGCGATCAATCTCTTCGTGCGGGACATGCCCCGTCTTTCTGTGGATCTCGATCTGACGTACCTGCCTGTAGCAGATCGAGCGGCGTCGCTGAAGGAGATTGACGCCGCCATGCGGCGGATCGCCCGGACAATCGGCCATGGCATCCCCGGCGCGCGCGTGAGTCCGAGCAGGCTGAAGGGCGAAAACTGCGTCACCAAGCTCCTCGTGCACGCAGACGGCGTGCAGATAAAAGTCGAGGTCACGCCCGTTCTACGGGGATGCGTGTACGAGCCGTCCACGCGGTCGGTTTCTACGCGGGTGGAGGATCAGTTCGGCTTCGCGGAGATCCAGGTCGTCAGTTTCCCGGATCTATATGCTGGCAAGATTGTGGCAGCCTTGGACCGCCAGCACCCGCGCGACCTGTTCGACGTCCGGGATTTGCTGGCGAACGAGGGTATCAACGATGAACTGCGGAA